>OLPR01000724.1_pt1 | contig 29349 bp, 23 predicted proteins | sample 1672761 | NCBI WGS metagenome assembly OLPR01 (sample SAMEA3136721, study PRJEB25190) | human gut metagenome | biome: human gut; feature: human-associated habitat; material: faeces | place: Austria | collected 2013 | reverse complement strand
ATTTTGCTCTATTTGCACTACGTTTTGCAGTTTACACAGAATTCGGGATTGACCCTGTCCAGCGTCGCGTTGTAAGCGTTGATGGACTTTTCAGCGTCGTTTTCATCGTCCTGCACATCCAGCACGATGTTCACCTTGCCGGCGGCGTTGATTTCTTCCACGGCGATTTCCGCGCCGCGCGCAACTGCCAGACCATACACGGCGGCAGCGCCGGTCATCGGGCCAATCACGCCGATGTGAATCGTCGTCGTTTCCTCCGCGGACGCGAAGGACGCCATACTCAGCGCCATGGCCAGAGCAAGAACGAGACTAAAGAACTTCTTCATGAGAACCAACCTCCTTATCAGGTGGACGGGCGGAAGCGTGTTCCGTTCGTCATGCAACAATTATACGCATCGGATGGCGTGCCGTAAAGGGTTTTTGTGGATTTTTCGTGTTCTTTTGCTGCGCTTCCTGACGAAAATGTTCGCTTTCTGGCTAATACTATTTCCAGATTCACCTGCGCCATCTGCTTGCGCCTTTTCCCTTCTGGCGTCCGCTCATTCCACTTAGCGTAGCGCTGCTACGCTGCGTTTCATTCACGTTAGCCAGAATGAAAAATTCGCGGCGCATCTTGGCGCATTCTTATCTGGAAATAGTATAATTTCTGCATCACACGAAAAATCCCCCTGCGCATACGCTGATGCGGGGGAGGTGAGGCGGCGTGAGCAGCATGTGCTATCAGACGCTCAGCTTCGTGGAATGTCTGGAAATCCTGCGGCAGGCGAAGGCAGTCCGCGCGGCGTTCTTTGACGGTCACGCGCCGTATGTTGTGCCGATGGGGTTCGAGTGGTTTGTGAACGGGATGCAGCCGGTCGTTTGCCTGATGATGCCGAAGGAGGGCCGCAAGGCGGAGGCGTTATCCGTCTGCACGCGGGTGTGCCTGGAGTTTGAAGCGCCGGATGCGGCGGCGATTCAGGTTGTTCTGGCGGAAGGAAAAGCCGTCCCCCTGCACGAGGAGGACGGCGCAATGGTCTATGCGATTCCGGTGGAAACCATGTCGGGGCGGCGTTATTTTTTGCCTGATGACTGAGCCGGGAAAGTCAGCGTGATGGTTGTGCCCTCGCCCAGCGCGCTCTGCATGGCAATCTGCGCGTGATGCACCTGCGCGCCGTGCTTGACGATGGACAGCCCCAGTCCCGTGCCGCCGGTCTGCTTGCTGCGGCTCTTGTCCACGCGGTAGAAGCGCTCGAATACGCGCTGCTGATCCTCCGGCGCAATACCTACGCCGTTGTCCGCGACAGTCACGACGGCGCGTCCGTCCGCCATTTCTGCCCGCGCCCGGACGTATCCGCCCGCGTGGTTGTACTTGATGCCGTTTTCCAGCAGGTTCGTCAGCATCTCTTCCAGCAGGGCGTGGTCGCCGGAAATCAGCACAGGGCCATTTCCGCTGGCGCTGATGCTTACCTGCGCATTCTGCGCGGCGGGCGTCAGCTTCTGGACGCAGTGCTGAATCAGCGCGGTCAAATCGACGGGGGTCACTTCGCCGCGCACACCCTCGTCAAGGCGCGACAGGCGGATGATGTCCTCAATCAGCGTCAGCAGGCGGCGGCTTTCGGCGAGAATCTTCCGCCCGAATTCCGTCGCGTCCTCCGGCTTCTGCAGCATCCCGGAGGACAGCAGCTCCGCGTAGCCACTGATGGTGGTCAGCGGGGTGCGCAGCTCGTGGCTGACGTTGGCGGAGAATTGCCGGCGGCTTGCTTCAGCGGCCTGTGCGGCGGTGACGTCCTGCATCAGCAGTGCCGTGCCGCCGCCTTCGACATGGCTGAGGGAGAGGTGGATGGTCATGCCGTTCAATTGCATCGCGCATTCCGTACCCTGCCCGTCCAAAAGGCGGAGCAGCGCCTCGTCGCGGCTGACGGCAATCATCGGCTGTCCAACCGGGTCATTGGTGATGCAGAACATTGCCCGCGCCGCGTTGTTCATCGTCAGCACATGCCGCTTCTCGTCGAGGATGACGAAGCCCTCCTTCATGCCGCCGAGGACGGTATCCAGCTCATGCCGCTGGGCGGTCAGGGACGCCATCTGGTCGGCAATGCGGGCGTTCTGCTGTGCCATGCGGCGAAGCATGGGCGAAAGCTCCTCGTAAACGTCGCTTTCCAGCGGCTGGTCAAGGTTGACCTCGTTCATGGGGGCGGCAAGGCGCTTCGCCAACGGGCGGGAAAACGCCATCGCCGCGCCGAAGCAAAGCACCGCGCCCAGCAGCAGATACCCCAGTAAATCGCGCACCTGCCGCAGCATTCCGCGCTGCGTGCCCGAAACGCGGATGACACGCCCGTCCGCCAGCCGTTTGGCGTAATACAGGCTCGTTTGCCCAAGGGTCGCGCTGCTGCGGGCGGTGAACGCCTCGCCGTTTTCGCGCGCCTGCTGAAATTCCTCGCGCCCGGCGTGGCTCTCCAAGCGGGACGCATCCACTTCGCTGTCATACAGCACCGTGCCGTCCGTATCCAGATACGTTACGCGCTGGGTGAATACGCTCCCTTGCAGCAGGGAAACCGGGTCATCCGACGCCTCAAGGTAGGAGGACAACTGCGCCGCCTGCTGCCGGAGCTGCTCGCGGTTGTCGGCGGTCGTCTGGAAGTACATGCCCGCGAATACCAGCACGCACATCAGCAGAAGGGTCAGCAGGGTTACGCCCGACAGCGTCAGGCGCAGACGGGAAGAAAGGCGGTTTTTCATCAGGATTCACCTGCTTCCGGATGTTCGTCCATGCGGTAGCCGACGTTGCGGATGGTGGCAATCAGCCGCCCGCTGTCGCCGAGCTTCTGCCGCAGGGTGCGGACGTGAACGTCAATCGTGCGCGTGTCGCCGGAGTAGGCGATGCCCCACACGTCGTCCAGCAGCACTTCGCGTGTGACAGCTTTGCCCGCGTGCGCCATCAGGAACGCCAGCAGCTCAAATTCCATGTGCGTCAGGGCGATTTCCTGTCCGCCGGCGGTGACGCGGTGGCTCTCGCGGTCAAGCGTCACGTCGCCAAGCGTCATGACGGCGGAGGGCGTTTCCTCCTGCGTCCGCCGCAGCAGCGCACGCACGCGCGCCAGCAGTTCCATCACACCGAACGGCTTCGTCAGGTAATCGTCCGCGCCGCAGTCCAGCCCCTTCACCTTGTCCATTTCTGCGTCGCGCGCGGTGACGAGAATCACGGGCACGCGGCGGGTGCGTGCATCGCGGCGCAGGAAGCGCAGCAGGGACAAGCCGTCCTCGCCCGGCAGCATCACGTCCAGCAGCACGCAGTCTGGCACGGTCTTTTCCAGCGCCTGACGGAACGCGGCGGGGGTCTCGAACCCTTCCGCCTCATAGCCTGACTGACGCAGCGCGTACAGCTCCAGCTCGCGAACGCCGTGATCGTCTTCGACAACGAAGATCATTTCAGCTCTTCTCCTTTATACAGCCCGGTGATAGCGTACACCACCCATTCGGCAATGTTGACCGCGTGGTCGCCGATGCGCTCCAGATACTTGGCAATCATCAGCAGGTCAAGGCACTCCTCCGTCCGGTCGGGATGCCCGCGAAGCCCGGCAATCAAGTCCGCCTTCACGTCGTTGAACAGCGCGTCCACAATGTCGTCGGACAATTCCACCTGCTGCGCCAGCTCAATATCTTTATGGACGTACGCGTCAATCGCGCGGTGCACCATCGAAATCGCCGCCTGCGCCATTGACGCGAAATGCTCCGGGCGCGGACTGCGCAGATGCCCCATCGTCGCAATTTCACAGATGTCGCTCGCCTGATCGCCGATGCGCTCCATGTCGGTAATCATTTTCAGCGCCGCGCTGATGGTGCGCAGGTCACGCGCGACGGGCTGCTGCTGGAGCAGCATGTGGATGCACATCGCTTCCACCTCGCGCTCTTTTTCGTCCACAACGTGGTCGCCGTCGCGAATCGCCGCCGCCTCCGCCATGTCGTCCGTCTGCAAGGCGCGAATTGCCCGCTCAATCGTGTTCTCCACCAGTGCGCCCATTGCCATCATTTGCTCGCCAAGCTGCGCAATCTGGTCATCAAAATGCTTTCTCATCGAAAGACCTTCTTTCTATGATAAACGGTGGTGAAACTCCTGAAAATGCTGATTTATGCGTTGATTTAGAAGTGCGGATTCCGAAAATCTGACGACTTCCAATCAAAGTCAAGCTGGGTAGGGGAAAACGAAGGGGTCAAGGGGGCGATCGCGGACTTCGTCCGTTTCCATTGCCCCTTGTCGCCTCCGCAGAGGCGAAATCCCTGCGTATGGGAAAAGAATCGCTATGTCTGGAAGACCAGCGCTGCGGTCGCGCCAATGGGCGCGACAATGTGCAAGTGATGGATAGAGCAGCTTGGGGGGCGCTCCTGCGGGAGCGCAAAGTTACTGGCAGGGACGCTTCGCTGCCTGCGCCTTTGTTGAGCGCGTTTGGCGAAATGGTCGCCCGTGGAACAGTTGGGGCGTTGCCCCAAACCCCACCAGAGGCGCCGCCTCTGGACTCCGCAAGGGGCATTGCCCCTTGACCCTTTTTTGCGTCCCGGCTTGAGCGCGTTCCCCTGCTATCCTTTATCCCTAATCCGCCTATCCTTTCCCCAGCATTATAGCAAAAAATCCTTCCACGAACAACCCTTAGCCGAAGCGTCCCGTGATATAATCCTCCGTCCGCTTATCCCGCGGCATCGAGAACAGCTGATCCGTCGCCCCAACTTCCACCATATCCCCTAACAGGAAGAACGCCGTTGTGTCCGCAATGCGCAGCGCCTGCTGCATGTTATGCGTCACAATCACAATGGTGTACTTCCCCTTCAGCTCCATGCACAATTCTTCAATCTTGCTCGTGGAAATCGGGTCAAGCGCCGAGGTGGGTTCGTCCATCAGCAGCACCTCCGGTTCAACCGCCAGCGCGCGCGCAATGCAAAGCCGCTGCTGTTGACCGCCGGAAAGCCCCAAAGCACTCTTGTTCAGACGGTCTTTCAGCTCGTCCCAAATGGCGGCGTTCCGCAGGCTGCTTTCCACAATTTCGTCCAGCTGTGCCTTGCGGTGGATGCCATGCGTGCGCGGGCCGTAGGCAATATTGTCGTAGACGCTCATGGGGAAGGGGTTCGGCTTCTGGAATACCATGCCGACGCGCTTGCGCAGCAGGTTCACGTCCATGCTGCCGTAAATGTCCTCGCTGTCCAGCGTGATGCTGCCCTCAACGCGGCAGTCGGGGATGAGGTCGTTCATGCGGTTGAGCGTTTTCAGCAGCGTCGATTTGCCGCAGCCGGACGGCCCGATGAACGCGGTGATTTTGCCGCGCTCAATGTCGAGGTTGATGCCGTGCAGGGCGTGGAATGCGCCGTAGTAGAGGTTCAAATCCTTGATGGCAATCTTTACGTCCGCGGGCGTATCAGCCGGATGTGCGGTTTTGTTTTTGATGGCTTCCTGCATGTCGATAATCATGATGCTTTTCCTCCGATTTTGCGGGAAATCAGGCTGGACAGGCTGTTCAGCCCCAGCACGAGCAGCAGCAGCACCACGCCCGTGGCGTACGCTTGGTCGTAATGCAGCCCCTCCAGCGACAGCTGATACATATGCACCGCCAGCGTGCGCCCGGACGAGAGCAGGAAATGCTTGGGCATGTCCGCGACCGTGCCGGCGGTAAACAGCAGGGCGGCGGTTTCACCCACGATGCGGCCAATCGCCAGCACCACGCCGGAGAGAATGCCCGGCATGGCGGGCGGCAGCACGATTTTGATGACCGTGCGCAGCTTGCCCGCGCCTAAGCCGAAGCTGCCCTCGCGGTAGCTGTCCGGGATGGAGAGCAGCGCTTCTTCGGTCGTGCGCAGTATCAGCGGCAGCACCATAAGGGAAAGCGTCAGCGCACCGGAGAGCAAAGTCAGGTTGATGCGCAGGGCGGTGAAAAACACCATGCCGAACAAGCCGTAGATGATGGAGGGGATGCCCTGCAGGGTTTCGGCGGTCAGGCGGATGGTGCGCACCAGCGGCGAGTTGCGCTTGGCGTACTCCGCCAGATAAATCGCCCCGCCCACGCCAATCGGGATGGCGACAAGCAGCGCAACCAGCGCAATCAGCAGCGTGTTGATGATGGCAGGCAGCATCGACTGGTTTTCCGTCGTGTACTTCAGGCTGAACAGCTCCGGCGTCAGGTGCGGAAGGCCCTTGACAAGCAGGTCAATGACGATGGCAAGCAGGGCGAAAATCGTAATCAGCACCGACAGGCGGCACAGCAGCCGCAGCAGCGCGCTGGCTGGATGACGCCGCCAGCGGTTGCTTTCATTGCGGAAGAAATTCCTGATGGGATGCGCGCGGTACGCGGGGGCGGTCATCATTGCTGTTCCCTCCTTTTCAGCACGGAGAAGGAAGCGTTGATCAGCAGAATAAAGACGAACAGCACGATGCCGGCGGCAATCAGCGCTTCGCGGTGCAGCCCTTCGGCGTAGCCCATCTCGATGACGATGCCGGAGGTGAGTGTGCGGATGCCGCTGAGCAAATCGGAAGTCAGGCGCGGCTGATTGCCGATGACCATCTTGACCGCCATTGCCTCGCCGATGGCGCGGCCAATCGCCAGCACAACCGACGCCAGAATGCCGGATTTCGCCGCCGGGACAGTCGCGCGGAACACACTGCGTTCATCTGTCGCGCCCAGCGCCAGTGACCCCTCGTAGTAGGAGTTCGGCACGGCTTTGACGGCGGCGGAGGTCAGCTGGATGATGGTCGGCAGAATCATGATGCTCAGCAGCAGCGACGCTGTCAGGATGCACTGCCCGCGTCCGCGTCCGCCGAACATCTCGCGGATGAGCGGCACAAGCGTCGTCAGCCCAAAGAAGCCGTAGACAATCGATGGCACGCCCGCCATCAGCCCAATCATCGGCTCGATGATTTTGCGCAGGCGAACCGGGCAGAAGCGCGCCAGATAAATTCCCGCGAGGATGCCGACCGGCGCGCCGAAGAGCAATGCGCCGCCCGTGACGTAGAGCGAGCCGACAATCATCGGCAGGATGCCGAAAATATTGTTCGCGGGCTTCCACGTCGTTCCGGACAGGAACGCGCCCAAATCATATTTCGTAAAGAACGGCAGTCCGTTCAGAAACAGAAAAACGCAGATCAGCGCGACGGCCGCGATGGAGAACGCCGCTGTCGCCGCAAAGACCCAGCGCATGACCTGCTCCTTGACTTTCATGTCGATTGATTCCTTCTTTCTTCATGCTTTCCCGCCATTTAGGATAGCACGGGAATGTAAAATGCGCGGGCGGGGGAATGTAAAGAGCGTGTAAAATCGTGAGAAGAAGGTGAAGAAAGGGGGAATGGGGACGCGTGGCATGAAAAAAGTGCAGAAGATGCGGCGAAAACTTCCGGCATTATTAATACTATTTCCAAATTCACCCGCGCCATCTGCTTGCGCCTTTTCCGCGCTTGCGTCCGCTCATTCCACTTAGCGTAGCGCTGCTACGCTGCGTTCCATTCGCGTTAGCCAGCGCGAAAAATTCGCTTCGCATCTTGGCGCATTCTCATTTGGAAATAGTATAAAAAGGAAGCAAACCGCCCATGCTGCCGTACAGCACCCCGAATTAACACAATCTTAACCCAATCCGCCTTTCTGCCTTTACATTCCCGCGGTATCATACAGGCGTACCCAAGGAAAAAGACAAGGGCAACAGGACATCAGGAAGGTGTCCCGGACAGAAAGGAAGGTTTTTCTGCAATGAAGAAGTTTGCTGCCATCCTGCTCTCGCTCGTGCTGACGCTCACCGTCGCGCTGGCGGACTCCATCTACGTTGTTTCCCGTGAGGACGGCTCCGGCACGCGCGCCGCGTTCATCGAACTGACGGGCGTTGAGCAGAAGGACGCTGACGGCAACAAGGTCGACATGACCACCGTTGAAGCGGCTGTGTACTCCGGCACGTCCGAAGTCAAGACCACGGTTTCACAGGACATCGCCGCCATCGGCTACATCTCCCTCGGCTCGATGGACGCGTCCGTGAAGGCGCTGAAGGTCGCCCGCAACCCCGAAGATGGTGCGGAAGCCGTCTATGTCGAAGCGACCCCCGAAAACGTCGCCAGCGGTGATTACGCCATCGCGCGTCCCTTCAACATCGCTTACAAGGCGGACAACCTCTCCGCGACTGCGCAGGATTTCATCAACTGGATTCTCTCTGCCGAAGGTCAGGCGATTGTGACCGCGCAGAAGTACGTCGCCAAAGAGCCGGCTGAATATCAGGCGGCGCCCGTGGCAGGCAAGATTGTCATCGGCGGTTCTTCTTCCGTCGGCCCGCTGATGCAGAAGCTCGAAGAAGCCTACGAAGCGCTCCACCCGGAAGTGGACATCGAAGTGCAGATTTCTGACTCCTCCACCGGTATGCGCGGCGCTGCGGACGGCTCGTTCGATATCGGCATGGCTTCCCGCGAAGTCAAGGCGTCCGAGCTGGAAGCGGGTCTGACCCCTGTGACCATCTGCATGGACGGCATTGCGGTCATCGTGAATAACGACAACGCGGTCGAAGGTCTGACGCTTGCGCAGATTCGCGACATCTTCACGGGCGAAATCGTCGACTGGGACGAAGTCAAGTAATCAGCCAAGGACAAATCAAACGCCGAGCAGGTCGAAAGACTTGCCCGGCGCTTTTCAAATACCAAGCACAATACAAAACAGGCCATGACCCATTCGCCATAGCCTATCCGTTTAATACCCCTTATTCCGCTGCCAGCTTCATCAGCGCCGCGGCATAAATCTTCATCGCCTTGACCATCTGCGACACGCGGATGTACTCGTTCGCCTGATGCGCCAAGTCCTCATCCTCCGGGAATGCTGCGCCGTACGCAACGCCCTGCTTGAGCACCTTCGCGTACGTTCCGCCGCCAGTGGCGTGCGGCGCGGCGGGTTCGCCCGTCACCTCGGTGTAGGAGTCCAGCAGCGAGCGCACCAGCTTGCTGTCTGCCGGAACGTGATGCGGTTCCTTGATTTCCAGCGAATCGACGCTAAAGCCGGGCAGGTGCGCGCGAATCGCGTTCGTCAGCGCGGACAAATCTGCCGCCACAGGGCAGCGCAGGTCGAGCGACGCCGTCACCTTGCCGTCCTTAACATGCAGGATGCCCATGTTGCACGTCAGCGCGCCGGAAATCTCGTCCGAGCACGCGCAGCCCAGCGACGCGCCGTCGTGCTCCATGCCGACCGCGTCCGCCAGCGTCTTCAGCGCGCCGGTCACTCCCATCTCGCGCAGGAGTACCAACATCATGCCGATGGCGTTGCGGCGGCCTTCGGGATACGCGCTGTGGCCGGGGATGCCCTCCGCCGTCACCCACACGCCATCCGCGGTCACCTCCGCCGTGTAGGGAAGCCCGGTCTTTTCGGCATAGGCCGCCACCTTATCGGCAACCTCCTGACCGCCCGCGATAAGCGCCTTGGATTCGCCGGGAATGACATTCACGCGCTCACCCGTCCACAGCTGCTTGACCTGCAGGCCGTCCTCCGCAAGTTTGCTCGTGAAGAAGCCGTGAATCATGCCCTTTTCGGTGTTGATGATAGGGAAGGAAGCGTCCGGGGAGAAGCCGACTTCCGGCATTTCCGTGTGCGCGCAGTAATACGCCATGTCTTCCCAGTCGGATTCCTCGTCGCAGCCGAGAATCAGACGGATGGACTTCTTCAGCGGAATGCCCGCTGCCTTGATGGCGTTCATCGCGTACAGCGCCGCCAGCGCCGGCCCCTTGTCGTCGCTCGTGCCGCGCGCGAAAATCTGGTCGCCCACGCGCGTCGCGGTGAACGGCGGGGTCGCCCAGTTGTCGCCCGCCGGAACGACGTCGAGGTGTCCCAGCACGGCAATGGCTTCTTCCGATTCGCCCGGCAGGGTGATATCGCACGCATAGCCGTCGAAATCACGGGTTTCATAGCCGAACGCCTTTGCGTCCGCCATGGCCACATCCAGCATCCGGCGCACATCCTTGCCAAACGGCGCATCGGGAGTGGCTTCGCCCTTCACCGACGGCACTTCCACCCAGCGGCACAGCTGAGCGGCATAGTCCTCCGCGTGCGCATCCAGATAAGCAAATACTTTTTCGTACATGGGAAAATTCCTCCTTGTGCTGAAATCATGGGGTCGAGAATGATATTTCGCGGTTGCAGGCGAAAATTCCTGCTCGATGGAAGATAAAAAAGTTAAGAAGGGCTAACCCTACGCTTAGCCCTTTCTCTTCTTTTAGTCGCCGTAGTCCGGGAGCGGGGGGAAATCCCGCCCTGACAGCTGCATCAATTCACCCACCGTCACCGGGCGCAATCCCTTTACGTTAATCCAATTATCCAGCGCCTTATCCAGCACCTCCGCCGTATGATACCCATTGATATGGAACTGCACCACGCACCCGCTCGTCACCCGGTCGCTTGTCACGCGGTACACCATCTGATACACCTTATCCTTATACGCGTCCGACCAGTCGCACGCGTCAATTGCAAACAGGCAGTCCTCTACGCCTTCCGCGCGGGCAATGGCGGTGACGATGCTGTTCGTCGCGCCCAAATGCGCACAGAACAACCGCGGCCGTACGCCGAAAGTCTCTTCGCACAGGTCGTTCAGCTCACGGATATTCTCCTGCACACGCGCGTAGGAGACTTCAGTCATGTTGATGAGGTTGTTGCCGTGGCTGCCAAGCTCGTGACCCGCGTCAATGATGCGCTGGATGCGCTCCGGGTTGCGGCGCACGAAATCGCCCGTGACGTAGAATGTCCCCTTCACGCCGTATTTGTCCAGCGTGTTCAGCATGTCAGTCAGCTGCTTTTCTGATGCGCCGCTGCAAACAATCATCACGCCGACAGCAGGCTCAGAGGGGGTCAGGCGGGTGACGCGCGGCAGGCTGATGTCCGAAAACGCGGCGAAGGAATCTGTTTCGTTCACTTTCTCGCCGTCCAGCCAGACAGACAGCTTGTTGCCGCCCAGCATGTCCTCCGTCACATAGACCGAGAAGGTCAGGTCGTAGCGCGGATTGCGCCAGAACGCACGCTCCAGCACTTCGCCGCGGTGATTGCGCAGCTCCAGATACTTCTCCGGTACAGTTGCGCTGTTTTTGTTCTTGCACGATACGGTGATTTTGATTTCGCGGTCGAGATACCCGACGTAGAATCCGCTCTTGAACGTGACAATCGGTGCAACGACGGGGGCCGTGTCCTCTTCGTTCTCCTCCGCGAACGCAGCGCCGCCCAGCAGCATCAGCACCATCAGCAGCAAACTCAGCAGTTTCTTCATTTTGTTACTCCTTTTTATCCAACTTTCGTCCGTGGAAACTATGTTTGCAAATGGAAAGTTACCTTAAACCTGCGGGCGCACAACCACCTGTGCGCCTTCCGGCACCAGCGTCGGTTCAACCACAAACCCCGTCGGAACGGACAAAATCCGCAGACTGTCCATGTCCTCCAGAATCCGCTGATTGAACTTCGTCACGCGGCAGCCCTCGATGAACGCAGGGATGATGAGTTCCGTATCCGAACCGATGTACTCGATGACCGAGTAGGTGCTGCCCTTCTCTGCCTGCCCCAGATACGAGCCGACGATGAGCGTATCGCCCTCTGTCATCAGCCCCAGCCCGACGCGCAGGTCACGCGCACGGGCGCTGAAGGGGGCGGGGAGGGTCAGCGCGTTCAGCCGGGAACAGCCCGTCAGCGCGTCATGCCCGATTTCACGCACGGATGCGGGAATGGCGAGTGCCGTCAGGTGTGTGCAGCCGCGCAGGGCTTCGTGGTCGATGCGGGTCAGGGTGTCCGGGAGATTCAAGAATTCCAGCGACGTGCAGTTCATCAGCGCCTGCATGGGCAGGACGGTCAGTGCGTTCGGCAGGTGGACGCTATTCAGCGCGGTGCAGCCCGAAAGGACAGCGCCGCCGACGGTTGTCACTGAATCGGGGAACACGACTTCGCGCAGCGCGGTGCAGGACGCGAACGCGCGGTACTCGATGGTTTCCAGCCCGTCATTCAGCGTGATGCTTGTCAGCGCCGAGCAGCCCTCGAAGGCACTGCCGCCGATGTGGCGGAGCGTTTTAGGGAGCGTGACGGCGGTCAGGTCGGTGCGCATGATGAACGCGCACAGCCCGACGCTCACAACGGGAAGGCTGTCGAGCGTTTCCGGAAGGGTGATTTCGCCGCCTTGCCCGTAGTATTCCATGATTTCCGCGCCGGTGTCGATGGCGCGGTAGGTGTAGTCACCGCATTGCATGGTGTGTACTTCCTTCATTATAATAATATAATTGTGGAGCGTGGCTGCCGGAGTTGGCTGCTTTTCCAATATAGGTCTTTTATGCAGCAACCAGAGTGCAATGAAAACAGACGAAGTCTGCGGTCGCCCTCTGGACTCCTTCGGATGCACTCCCATGTTTCTTGACTTTTATCGAAACATTTTTAGTTACTGCGCAGGGACGCTTCGCTGCCTGCGACTAAGATGCCAGACTTGAGCGCGTTTGGTATAGTAGGTTTAACGGTGCAACAGTTGGGGCGTTGCCCCAAACCCCACCAGAGGCGCTGCCTCTGGACTCCGCAAGGGACATTGTCCCTTGACCCTTTTTTGGCGCCCCGGCTTGAGCGCGTTTCCCTTATGGTTAATTTTCGCGGCTGAGTGCCGCCAGAACAGCGTTGCGCATCTGTCGAACCACCCGCGTCGTACCGGAATCAACCGTGTTCTGCATCGACAGAATCGTCATCTGCTGCCCGGGGAAGTTGGCAAAGTATGTTCCCAGCCAGCCATCCCAGCCGTATTCGCCCGCGCAAGCCAATCCGGCGATGCGCCCCGGTTCAGCGCAAATGCGCATCAAGTGCCCGTAGCTGTACCCGTCCAGCGAATCCCACATATCGCGGCGAACCGCGTCTTTCAGCTGCGGCTGCGTCATGCAGGCGACTGTTGCGGGCGAGAGAATCCGCCGCCCCTCGTAAGTGCCGCCCGCCAGCAGCATATCGGCAAAGTGGCTGTAATCCTCCAGCGTTGAAACAAGCCCCGCGCCGCCGGATTCAAAGGCGGGTTCACGGTCGTAAACGCCGACGGCAAGGTGGGTGCTTGTCCACGGCACAAGCCCGTTTTCCGTGCGCTTGTAGGCGGTCACAAGGCGATTTCGCTTGCTTTCGGGAACGTAGAAGCCGGTGTCCACCATGTCCAGCGGCTCAAAGAACTCCTTGCGGAGGAACTCGCCGAAGCGCATTCCGCTGACGACCTCCACCACCGCACCGAGGATGTCCGCGCAGGTGGAGTAGCGCCAGTGCGTGCCCGGCTGGAAGGACAGCGGCTGCTGCCCCAAGCGGTTGCAGAACTCCACCGTCGGCACGCCGCCGCCCGCAAGGATTTCCTGCGTTGCTTCGTCAAATACCTTTGCGGCATACTGCCCCGCCGGGTCGCTGTCGGGGTAGCAGACGCCCGCCGTCATGCCGAGCAGCTCCATCAGCCACGGCGCGCGGGTCGCGGGGCGAATCGTGCCCTGCTTATCGACGACGCACGCATTTCGGAAGCCCGGCAGATAGCGATCTACGCCGTCCATCAGGTCAATCTGCCCGCGCTCCGCCAGCAGCATCACGGCGGCGGCCGTAATCGGCTTGGACTGGCTGTACAGGCGGAAGATGCTGTCGCGGTGGATCAGCCGCCCCGACGCAATGTCGGACATGCCCGCCTGCGTATAGAGCATTTCCTCTCCGCAGCGCCGCACCAGTACGCTGATGCCTGCGCATTCCTGCGCTTCGACAGCGGAGGCAAGAATATCGGTGACTTGTTCGTGAAGGGTCATGAGAATAACCTCCTTGCATGTTCTTCAGCAATCATTCGTCGCTTTCGATAAAATCCGGCAGCTGATGCAGCGTCACAAAGCTGCTATCCCGATAAATCGCCCGCAGCGACTCCGGCGTGTTCCCCTTGCTGCTGTCCGTCAGCCAGCTGGTGTGCCACACCATGAAGTACGCCCACGGGGCATTCGTCGCGTCTATCTCCGCGCGGGTCGGAATCTGTCCGCACTCGTGGAACACAATCGGCATCCCTGCCGGGGCAAGCGCGGCACATCGCCGGTATAAATCCCCCTGCGCGCCGCTCTTGTAGCTGTCGCCGCCGAGAATGTCCACCACGTCGTCCCCCGGATACCACGGGCGCAAATCCTCCGTCGCGTCAGAGAAGCCCAGCACCCAAATTAGATTCCGCAGACCGTGAACATGCGTGTAGCGGTCGTACATCAGCCGCCACAAGCGCACAAAATTCGCCGCGCCGCCGCGTCCCCACCAGAACCAGCCGCCGTCCATCTCGTGGAAAGGTCGCCAAAGAATCGGAACGCCGTCTGACTGCAAGCGCTTGAGGTAGGGGACAGCGTGGTCAAGCCCATCCAGCAGACGGCGGTTCGCTTCCGTGCCGTCCACAAAAGCGGAAGCCCAGACCAGTTCGCTTTCGCGGCATTCGGGGTAACCGGAGAAGAAATCCGCGCCCGTGTGCCAGCAGATGGTGGGAATGCCGCCGCGCGCCCACCAGTCCTTCGCGCGCTGCGTCACGCCCAGATAGTCGTTATCCATGAAATCCAGCCCTCGAATGGTAGGCTGACGACCGGTGACATCGGTCAGATAGCTGATTTCATGCTCAGTCGAGCGGCACCATTGGCTTTCCATCTGCCCGGTCAGGCACTTGCCGGAAAGCGATTGCAGGTATTCATAGACGCGCCGAGCGGCGGGCAGCGGATTTTCCGCGCAGAGGGGACGGAACATAATGCTTCTCCTTTGCTTTGCAGGAATCTGCTTGCAGTATAGCAGGAAATGCCCGCCTTTGCAACGGGTAGAAGGGAAAAAGGGAGGGGAAAAAGCATGGAAAATCAGGCGGCGGCAGTTGTCCAAGAAGAGGGTTTGTGCTATACTTATTATGGGTGTTTATTGGAATGCCCATGAACCAGCGGGCATTCCCGCTATGGGAGTTAATAAATGAAGCTGAAAAAATTGGAGCTGTATGGCTTCAAATCCTTTGCCCAGCGGACGGAAATCGTCTTTGATGAGGGCATAACGGGCATCGTCGGGCCGAATGGGTCGGGCAAGAGCAACATCGGCGACGCGGTGCGCTGGGTGCTGGGCGAGCAGAGCGCGAAAACCCTGCGCGGCGCGAGCATGTCCGACGTGATTTTCAACGGCACGCAGAAGCGCAAGCCGCTGTCGTACTGCGAAGTATCGCTGGTGTTTGACAACGATGACCATGCGCTGGCGATGGAAGCTGCCGAGGTTATGGTCACGCGCCGCGTCTACCGCAATGGCGAATCCGAATACTACTTAAACCGCACCGCCTGCCGCTTGAAGGACGTGGTTGACCTCTTCCGCGATACGGGCATCGGCAAAGAGGGATACTCCATCATTGGGCAGGGGCGCATTGACGAAATCCTCTCCCGCAAGAGCGAGGATCGCCGGCAGGTGTTCGAGGAAGCGGCGGGCATCGTCAAGTTCAAGGCGCGCAAGGAAGAAGCGGACAAGAAATTGCAGCGGACGCTGGAAAATCTGGAGCGCGTCGATGATATTCTGGATGAGCTGACGAAGCGCCTGAAGCCGCTGGAAGAGCAGAGCCGCAACGCCCGCGTGTATCTGGAACTGTCCACCGAATTGAAGGATTTGGACTTGAACCTCTTCCTGATTCGCTCCGACCGGGCGCGGGCGCGCTTGTCCGAACTGGAAAGCGAACTGCTGACCGTCCAGACGATTTTGGCGGACACGGAAAGCAACCTGACCGACAAGACCACCCGCCGCGACGAAACGCAGAACCGCATCGATCAGCTGGAGGAAGCCATCACGAAGGCGCGTACCGAACTGATGGAATGCGCCGAGCATGTGCACGAATCGCAGAAGAAACTCTCCGCCCTGCAAAGCCGCCGCGAGACGCGCAGCGAGAACCGCCAGCGCATCGTCCGCGAGCAGGAGGAAGCCCAGGAGCGGCTGGCGGAAATCGAGAAGGATCATGCACGGATTCAGGCGGACGTGGAGAAGCAGCACAGCCTGATTGCGGACGCGGAGCAAATCCTCCGGGCGACGCAGGAAGCCGCCGAAAAGGCGCAGGCGAAGGAAAAGGAAGCGGACGCAGCGCTGGAAGCGCAGAAAGCCGCTGTCATTGACCAAATGAATCGCCTGTCCGATGTGCGCAACGACAAGACGCGCCTGAACACGATGCAGGCGCAGATGGAAACGCGCTTGACGGAGATTGAAGAATCCAGCGGGGCACTGCAGGAGCAGGAAGCTGCCCTGCGGGAAGCCTTGACTGCCGTCGAAAAGCAGCTGGAAACAGAAAATCAGCATCAGCAGCAGTGTCAGGAGAAGCTGGCGCAGGCGCGGCAAGCGTCGGATGAGGCGGATACCGCGTATGCCAATTTGCGCGCGGATGTCGAAAAGCAATCCGCCGATATGCAGGCGGCGGCGAGCCGTCATAACGTCCTGACCGAAATGACGCGCGACATGGAAGGCTACAACATGGCGGTTCGCCGCGCGATGACCTACGCCAAGCAGCGCGGCTTGACGGGCGTCAAGGGCGTACTGGCGCAGCTGATGACCGTTCCGCAGGCGTACGAAACGGCGATTGATATGGCGCTTGGCGCGGCGCAGCAGAACATTGTTACTGACACGGAAGAGACGGCGAAGGAGCTGATTAACTACCTGCGCCAGAATCGGCTGGGGCGCGCGACGTTCCTGCCGATGAGCGCCATCCGCGGCAAAACGCTCTATGGCAATGAGCGCAATGCGTTGAAGCTGCCGGGCTGCCTCGGCGTGGCGAGCGAACTGGTGCAGTGCGCGCCGGAATATCGCGGCATTGTGGAAAATCTGCTGGGGCGCACGGTGATTGCCGACAACCTCGACCACGGCATTCCGATTATGCGCGCGGGCAATCACGCGTTCCGCTTGGTGACGCTGGAAGGCGACGTGATGCACTCCGGCGGCTCGATGACGGGCGGTTCGGCGCAGTCGAAGGTGTCCAACCTGCTCAGCCGCGAGCGTGAACTGAAGGAATTGACCGCGAAGCTGCAAACCGGGCGCGCGGAACTGGACAAGTGCCGTCAGGAACTGACGCAGCGTCAGCAGACGGCGCAGGAGAAGCGGCAGAAGGTCAGCGACGCGGTGAACGCATTGCATCAGCAGGAGATTGCCGTCGCCCGCGAGCAGGCGCGCCGCGAAAGCGTATCCGCCGACCTGAACACCCATTTACAGCGGATGCAGGAGACTGAGCAGGCGCGCGTACAGCTGCACCAGTCGCTGGAGGACATTCGCCAGCAGCTGGAGGCCATTGAACATCAGCGCACGGGCGCGCAGGGCGACCAGAGCGCGATGGAGCAAAAGACCATTGAAATGCAGAATGCGCTGGTCAAGGCGCGCGCGGAAGCCAGCGCGGAAAACGACCGCCTGATGGTGCGCACGCTGCAATTGTCCGACCTGCGCCACGGCTTAAGCGACTTGGAGCGCGACGAAGCCCACGCGCAGCAGGATCAGGCGCAAATCCTCCGCGAACAGGAGCGCCGCGAACAGCTGCTGCACGAGATGGACGAACTGGACGCCATTGACGAGAACGACATGAAGCGCGAGGAAGCCGAATCCGCCCGCCGCCAGAAGGAACAGCTGCGGCAGGAGAGCGCCGCGCAGGCCATCGAGCAGCGACGTTCACAGGCGCAAAGTGACCTGCGCGACATCCTCAGCGACATGGAGAACCTGCACGAAGCCTACAACCGCGACAGCGAGAAGCTGCACAAGACCGAGCTGGCGAAGGCGCGCATCGAGGGCGACCAGAAGAATCTGCAAAACCGCATCTGGGACACCTACAAGCTGACCTACGCCGGGGCAGAGGAGTTCCGCCGCACGCCCTTCGACGAGAAGGAAAGCGACTGCCGCGCCGCCGAGCTGCAAGGGCAGATTCGCGCGCTGGGGACGGTCAACGTCGGGGCGGTGGAGGAATACGCCGAAACCAAGGCGCGCGTGGACGACCTGACCGCTCAGCAGCAGGACTTGAAGCGCGCGGAAATGGACTTGCGCGAACTCATCGAGCGGCTGCTGATTCAGATGCGTTCTACATTCGTCGAGAACTTCTCGAAGATGCAGGGGTACTTCGCCGAGACGTTCACGCGCCTGTTCGGCGGCGGTCACGCGGAACTGAAGCTGATGGATCCGGACGACCCGCTGAACTGCGGCATCGAGGTCAACGCCCAGCCGCCGGGAAAGAAATTGCAGCTCCTGTCGCTGCTCTCCGGCGGCGAACGCGCGCTGACGGCCATTGCGATTCTGTTCGCGATGCTGAAATTGAAGCCCACGCCGTTCTGCATACTGGACGAGATTGAAGCCGCGCTGGATGATGCGAATATCGGGTATTACGCGGATTATTTGAAGGAATACTCGAAGGGTACGCAGTTTATCGTCGTGACACACCGCAAGGGGACGATGGAGCGCTGCAACAGCCTGTTCGGGGTGGCGATGGAGGAACAGGGCGTGAGCCGGATGGTGTCGGTGTCGCTGCAGGACTATCAGGAGTAAGGGAAAACTGAAAGGGGTATCACGGCGGACAAATCCGCCTGATGAAAAAGGAGGTTTTTCGCATGAGTGAGAACGAAAACAATCAGTATCGACTGCTGTCGCCTTGGGCGTATGTGGGCTATGGCATCCTGTTCACGCTTCCGGTCATTGGCTGGATTCTCGCCATCGTCTTTGCGCTGAATGACGACAACCTGAATCGCCGCAACTTTGCGCGCGGTTACTGGTGCGGCGTGCTGGTGGCGGTCATCGTGGCGGTTATCCTGTCGATTGTCGGGATGGTGATGGGCGTGTCGATCATGGATGGGCTCAGCAGCTATCAGTATAACTACCGATATTGATGAGGGGCTTATCAGAAGCGAGGCTGCCTGCCGAGTGCGGGCAGTCTTTTTTGCTGCCCGGATGGCGCAAGCAGCGGAATCCTCTTGTGAAGTTCCACAACAAATTGGGATGCTTTTGTTGGGAATGCCAAAATTATATTATTCAAAAAGAGAACGCTTGACTTTTTTTGAGGGGAGGGTAGAATGAAAGTAAGGAATCACAAGGGAAGGAAATGACGTGGAAATTCAAAGAAAAGGGCTGAATCGGGCATTTATCGTGCTGGCGGTGGTGCTTCGGCTGCTGGGCTTGATTCACGGGGCTCTTCGGCGTTGACCGCTTCCACCTCGGCTACACGGCATTGGGCGTGTTGAAGCTGCTCACCGTAGGCGGCGCGGGCATTTGGGCGCTGATTGACTTCATCCGAATCGGCGTTGATTCGCTCCGTCCGGCGGATGGTTCGCCGTGGGTGGAGGAAACGCGCGACGAGAACATCCGCAGCATCGCCGCGAATATGCAGGCCATCGCCGAAAAGCTGGAGAAGCTGCAAGCGCAGAATGTTCCGGCAGAAGCACCTAAGCCGGAAGCGGACGGCGAAAATCCGGAGACACACAAGGTGTCGCTGAAAAAATAACTTCCTATGGCAATAACCGCAGGGCTGTCAGGCGCAGAACGCTTGGCAGCCTTTTGCGTGGGGAAAAATCCGCTTGCAAACTGCGCGAAAAACCAGTACAATAGAATCGTATCCCTGAATATCAGCATGAACGAGGTGCTTTTGATGCCTTTGTGGAAACGAACGCTGGCGGCGCTCCTGCTGGCGGTGATGATGATACTGCCCTTCGCGTCGGCGGAGGACGCGGGGGAGGCCGTGCCGGATGACAGCGTGGAGTGGACGGAGGGCGCGGCGAACATCACGCGCGATTTGACCCTGAATGATGAGGGCGACGACGTGTCCGCCCTGCAAACCGCGCTGACGGATTTGTGCTATTACAGCGGCGACGTAACCGGGCGCTATGGCGAGGCGACCAAAACCGCGGTGGAGGATTTCCAGCGAGATTTTGCCCTTGCGGTGACGGGCATGGCGGACAAAGCGACGCAGGAAGCCATCTATGCGGCGGATTATCGCCCGCTGCGGCTGGGATGCGTGGGCGAGGACGTGCGGCAGGCGCAGATTCGCCTGATGGCGCTGGGCTACTACACGGGCAAGATTTCCGGGCGCTATCTGCCCGCGACACAGGAAGCCATCCGCCTGTTCCAGACGGCGAACGCCCTGCCGATTACGGGCGAAGCGGATGTGCAGACGCTGGAACGCCTGTTCAGCGGCGATGCCATCAGCCGGGATTCGTCCGCCGCGGCGACGCCCACCCCGTCGCCCACGCCCGGAATGCACCTCTCAGATGAAACCACCACCCCGACGCCCGCGCCGACGGTGGCGTTCGTCAAGAAACTGCAATACAACAAGTCCAAGGGCGAAGAAGTCAAGCTCGTGCAGACCCGCCTGACGGAACTGGGGTACTATTCCGGCAACATCAGCGGCAATTTTCTGGGGCATACGCGCAACGCGGTGAAGGCATTCCAGCAGCAGAACGCGCTGAGCGTGGATGGCATCGTGGGCGAAAACACATGGAACGCGCTGTTCAACGACCCGGATGTGCGTGCCGCGACCGATGATCCGAAGCCTACGCCCGAACCGACGCCTGTGCCGTTTGCCATCACGGTGGACGTCAACAATCAGGTGACGACCGTCTACGGGCGCGACGAAAACGGCGATTACACCGTTGTTGTGCGGCAGATGCTCTGCTCCACCGGCACGCGCAAGAATCCGTCGGATATCGGCACATTCACACTCAACGGGCGCACGGCGCGCTGGTGCTACTTCCCGGAGTGGGGCAGCCACGCACAGTATTGGACGCGCATCAACTCGTCCATTGCGTTCCATTCCGTCATTTACAACACGGTCAACACCATGGATTTATCGGTCAAGTCCTACAAGAACCTCGGCAAGCGCGCGTCGCACGGGTGCATTCGCCTGACCGTTGCGGATGCGAAGTGGATTTACAACAACTGCGGCGCAGGGACGGTCGTCACGATTCGCGACGATATGCCTGCTGACCCGGAACTCCGCGCCGCGCTGAAGCTGCCCTCGCTGAACACGAAGAACATGCTGCCCTACGTCACGCCGCAGCCGACCGCCGAGCCGGATTATCGCGCCGGGACGATGCCGCCGCAGCCCTTCCGGACGCTGAAAGTGAACAGCTCCGGCGAGGATGTGTACTGGATGCAGCGGAAGCTGACGGATCTTGGCTACTATTCGGGCAAGTGCTCTGGCACGTTCCTGGCAGGTACGCAGAACGCGGTGAAGGCGTTCCAGAAGGCGAACAGTTTGTCTGCGACGGGGACGGCGGATGTCAAGACGCTGAATCTGCTGTATGCGGAGGAACTGTCGGCGACGCCCACGCCGGAGGTCACGGCGGATGACCGCACGCCGGAGCCGCTGCCGACGCCGGCGGCGGGGCAGTGAGATTCCCTGCGGGCGTGATACGATTTCCAGATTCACCTGCGCCATCTGCTTGCGCCTTTTCCCTTCTGGCGTCCGCTCATTCCACTTAGCGTAGCGCTGCTACGCTGCGTTTCATTCACGTTAGCCAGAATGAAAAATTCGCGGCGCATTCTTATCTGGAAATAGTATGAAATCCTGCGCGGCGAATTTGAAAATAGTATAAAAATAGAACGCGCTCGTCAGCGGAAAGGCTGACGGGCGCGTTTGCATTTGCGCACAATTGACGATGCTTGAAAATTGTGCTATATTCCCCGGCTTTGCGCAGAAATCGACCATTTTCTTGCTGTCGCGAATGCCGGGGGCTGGTCGTCACTTTGCGTATGGCTGACCGCAGTATGTGCAGCGCGGCGCGCTGCCGCGTCGGCCGCTGTTCTTCGCGCCGCAGCCGGGGCAGATCCACTGCACGAATGTGCCCTCCGGCGTGTACAGCGCAACCGTGCGCGTCGCAGCGTTAATCTGCAGGTTTTGCAGGTATCCCGTGCCGATGAGCGATCGGAGCTGCTCAAGGGCTTTGCTGGAGGAGAGAACCGTGCCCAGCTGGTCAAAGGTCAGGCTTTCTTCGGTCAGCGGGAGCAGCGCGCCTGCGATACGGCGCGCGCAGGCTCTGCGGTATGCATGGCGAAGAATGCGAAAGACAGGCGTTATGAGCGCAGCGAATAGGAAAATACCCATCACGCCGGACAGCGTTTTCCCCTGCGAAAACATCGTTATCGTCGCGGAGACGGTCGCCGCCGCAAAAATGGCACAGACCAGCACAACGGGAATATCCGTTTTTTTCTTGACGAATGCCTTTGCGCTCAAGTATGGATTGGTGATGTTTGTCATTGCGCGTCTACCGCCGTCTGACAGGTTTCAAATGCTTCGTAGGGATCGCCGCCGCTTAGTACCGCCACGATGCCGTCGCCGTAGTCTTCCATATAGCTGTGCGGCATGGCGAACAGGTAGAACAGCTCGTTCTCACCGGGGAGAACGTCCTCCACCAGGTTGCAGGAGCGGCAGGAGATATAGAATTCGTCTCCATCCAGATCGAGGCGGAACTGTGCATAGTAGATCTCGTTGTTGACCAGCGTGGTGAACACGGCCATCTTTTCAAAGACCTCTCGGGTTCCGTGAATCGGCGCGTCCACGGACACGGACAGCATATCATCGTAGATATAAACGGTTATAAAGGCGTATTCCATCGAGTTATCGACGGAAAAGGGCACGGTGAAGGTATAGTCGTCATATTCATAGGGAAATTCATTTTCTTCCAGAAAATTCTTCACCAGACTGGCCATTTGATCCTCTTTGCTCGTCGGAACAGAATCAGCGAAGGCCACGGAAAACATCAGCAGTGCGGTCAACAGAAAAACGATTATTTTCTTCATGGGGGAAAATCCTCCTCTTTTTGTTTGATCAATGAAAAAGAAATGACGGCCGCTCGTTCCGCTTGGCACAGCGCAGTGCTTCATTCAGAAACGGCATTATTTTGCGGATTCTTCCGGCGCAAAATGGATCAGCATAGAGCCAAAATAGTCCATATCGCAGCCTTTTTCCGTGGGTACGATGTACAGCGCCTGTGTGTAATAGTTGATGACAATGCCGTCGACCTCACCCGCTTCCGTGGGCGCTTTGCCAAAGACCCATGTGAGACCGGGAATATCCGCGCCTGCTATGACCAATTTGACGGTGCCGTCCTCATGAAAGAGAAGGGAATACTCATAATTGCCCAGCTGCGCGGCGGTCATGTTGTAGCCGCTTACATCCGCGTCGGTCATGACGTACTTCTTTTCCAGCATGATTTCGGCGCCGGCGGCGGGTTCGGGCGTGACGGCGGGATTGAATTCCGCAGTTGGTTCGGCGGCCGCTTCGGGGGCATCGCCGGTACGCTCGTACCACAGGGTGAGGTCGCTCATTTCAAGGCTGAGCGTTCCATCCTCGCGCAGCGTGACGGCAGCCTCGCCGTTCAGGATGGAGATGAGCAGCGTGAAATTGTCCATGCGGCAGGACAGACCGTCCAGCGTCGTACCATGCAGGGTCAGGTCGCAGGTAGTGCCGTAAATGACCAGCGTATCCCCCGCCATTTCAGCGGCTTCAGCGGGCAGTGTGATGCCGTCCGCTGTGACGCGCGCAAGCGTCCAGAAGCCCCTGAAATCGTCGATAATGGCGCTTTCGTTGATGCTTGGGACGGCCGCGCTTGAGGCTTCCGGCTTCTCGCGGCTGAACGTCATGGTCACGCCGTCCATGGAAACCGTGAGGAGCGCGTCCTGCAGCGTGAACGATATGCCGTCCGCCATGAGTACGCCGTCCTGCATGGCGCAATGGATGCTGTCCACGTCGCCGTTCGTGTTCATTTCAGCCGCGCCGTCCGCGCCGAGGGTGAAGGTCACATCCAGCCCCATGTCGGCCAGCGGATAGGGTGTGCCCCCTATCTCCATGCGCACGCCGTACCACACGCCCAGATATTCATCGGGAATGCCAGCGTTCTGCGCAACAGGTTCGGGAATGGGGCTGGGTTCAGGCGCAATTTCGGGTTCAGCCGCGCCTAACGTGCCGGACTGCGCGGGCACGGCGGTTTCCACGCTTGCATCCAGCTTCAGGGTGGGGAGCAGCGCAGGCAAATCGGGCAGCGTGGGCTTCGCGTGGGCGCATGGCTCGGTGATTACGGTAACCTCGCTGCGGTTTTCGCTCCAGCTCTGGCAATTCTGAGCGTGCCTGAGGTTTTCTTCGCTCATGCCTTCGGGCACGCGCACGGTCAGCTTGGGCGCGACGTTCATCATCAGTCCCATGGGGGACGCGGTCAAATCGCAGCCGTCGAAGCAGATTTCGGCAAGGTTCGGGCAGTTGACGATGCAGTTTTCGCCGAAGTCCTTCATCTTGCTGGTGAAGTGCAGACTGGTCAGGTTCTTGCATTCAGTAAACGCGCCGTATTCCACACGCTCCGCGTCGGCGACGAAGGAACTGAGGCCGGCAAAATTGAACGCCTGCTGGCCGATCCTTATGAGATGCTCGCCAAAGTACAGGTTGCCCAGCGGTCCCGCGCTGTCGAAGGCGTAGTTGTCGATTTCGCGCACGCCGTTGACGAAGATTACGTTGTTCAGGCTGCGGCAGAGCATAAACTGATTGCCGCCGGTGCTCTCCAGGGGCGCGTAGCAGACGAAGGTCTCCAGCTGCTGACAGTAGGCGAGCATCATGCCCGGCAGCTCTTTGATTGTTTCGGGCAGCACCAGCGTGCGCAGGCGCACCCATTCGGTACGGTCACTCGTCACAGAGGAATCTGTATAGTCATGGCACGCGTCAAAGGCGTTGTAGTTTTTGAAGCCGACCACGGTTACGCCGTTGATTTCGCGCGGCACGACCACATCCACGTCAGTTCCGATGTAGGCAGAGATCAGACCGGTATCCGGATCAAACTCAAAGTTCTCGGCGGGAGTCGGCTCGAAGGGCATCTTTACGAATTTGCTTACTTCGCCCTCGCGCAGCATGGGGTCGTACCATGGGCGCTGGAGCGTCTCGTTCCATGCGGCAAGCTGCTCATCGGTCGCGTCGGCAGGCAGACGCAGCTCGGCGCTCGTGCCCTCGACGGCGGAAAGCGGGAAACTGCCGGCGGTGGGGATGACCATCTTCGTCAGCTTTGTGTTCGCGAAGGCTCTCTCGCCTACGGAAGCGGCAGCGTTCAGCTGTACACGCTCCAGCGCGGAGCCTTCAAACGCACCTGCGCCAATGGCGGTCACGTTCTGCATTTCGGCACTTGTCAGCGCGGTGTTGGCAAACGCGCTGTCGCCGATTTCGGTCACGCCCGCGCCCAGCGTGAGCACGGTCACGCCGCTGCCCTCGAACATATGCGCCGGAATTGCGCCGAATTCGATGGTCACGTCGCTCAAAGCGGGCAGATTTGCAAACACGCCTGCGGGGATGATTGCCGGATCGCACTGAATCACCAGCTTTTTCAGCCCTGTCAGGCCGTCGAGCGCGCCTTCGCCGATGGTGGTCAGCGAGTCGGGCAGGGTCAGGGCTTCCAGTTGCGTGCAGCCCGCGAACGCCCGCGCGCCGATGGTGGTCACGGAGTCGAACAGGTCCACGTTCCGGAGGGAACTGTTCATGAAGGCTTCCGCGCCGATGGTGGTGAATTCGTCGTTGTGGGCGACGGAGAAGTATTCGATGGTCTGGCTGCCCTTGAACACGCCGTCGCCCAGACCGACCACCGCCTCCTTTGAAACGGTGAGATGGGGGTGAATGCGCGTCCTTGTGCCGGTGTATTCGGTCAACACGCGGTTTTCGTACCGATACGCGCCCTTCTCAGGCGATTGGGCAGTCGGGTCCTGCGCGCGCCACACACGGCAGGGAAGCCCCAGCGCGTCCACATACGCCTGCCACTGCTGCATCTCCTGACGAGTGCCGTGCGCGTTCAGGTCAATGTCGTACAGATAATCGCAGCCCGCGAAGACGTCCTCGCCCAGCGTGGGCGCGGTCAGGCTTTCCAGAACGATGTACTGAATGTTGTAGTCGCCCTTGAAGGCGCGGGAGCCAATTGACTCAAGCGTCGAAGGCAGATAGAGATTGCCACCCATGTTGCTGCAGGCTTCAAACGCGCTTTCGCCGATGGTTTTAAGCCCCTCGGGCAGCGTCAGAAAGCCTTTGATGCCGGCAAAATAGAAGGCGTATGCGCCGATATGCTCCAGCCCCTCAGGCAGTTCCAGAACGCTGCTCTTGTAGGCGTTGTAAAACGCGCTGTCGCCGATGAACTTCAGCGTGGAGGGAAAGTGAACGCGGGCCAGCGTTTCGCAGTTATAAAACGCGCGATCGCCGATGGTTTCCAGCCCTTCAGGCAGTTCCAGCAGCGCCAGATAGGTGTGGTGCGCGAACGCCTCGGGACCGATGGCCTTTACCGGCGCGCCGCCGATGGTTTCGGGGATGGCCAGATAAGTGGCGTAGCCGTTGTAGGAGGTAATCGTGCCGGTGGAAGCGTCGAAATCGAACTCCGATTCCACATAGCCGTTGTTCTCCACAATCACGGCGTTTTTGCCGCTGGGCTGGACGCTTACTTCACTGCCGGCATTTTCAAACGCCGCTATATAGGCGTCCAGCTGGTCGTCCGGGACGTAAGCCGTCGCGCCCTCGGGCAGAAGGCTGAAGCAGTCAATGTCGATTGCAGGGCATACACCCTCAAAGGTAATCTTGCGCAGCGAGTCGCAGTATCTGAATGAAGTGTCGCCGATATAGCGCACGCCTGCGGGAATGGTAACTTCCGTCAGCGCCGTGCAGCTGAAGAAGTTCATGCGGTTGATGACCACAAGGCTCTGGGGCAGGGAAACGCGGGTCAGGTTGTCGCATGTGCTGATGGCGTTGCTTCGAAGCTCCAGCACGGTTTCGGGCAATGTCAGCGAGGTGATGGTTTCCCCGCGGAACACGCTGACACCGATCACATCCACCGTGAAACCGTCCAATTCGCCGGGCACAACCACGTCGCCGCCCGCGCCGTTATAGCCGCGGAGTATGCCGTAGTTCGCGTCATAATTCCAGTCGGCAGCTTCGCCCGACGCCGTGACGCAGGTCACCAGCATCAGCAGGAAAAGAATCAGGCATAGCTTTCTTTTCATGAATTGATTCCTCCATTTCTTCATCATAATATTAGAAGACAAACGTGTTAAATCCGTATTCCTCCATCAGTCCCTCAAAAAATGTTTGATTGCCGAAGCCTTTTCGCAGCATCCCTTGGGATCGTCTTTTCATGGCGGTCGCTCCTTTCTCACAGCGCATCCAGCGCGGCAGTCAGATAGGCGTGGGTAACGGAAGCATAGAGGAAAGCATCGATCAATCGATCCTGCCGGACAATCATCACCCGGTGCGCCAATTCCGGATCGACGTTTTCATCACACAGCAGCACGAATTTGCAGCTCGGCATCACCTTGCGTACGCACGCGATCAGATTCAGTCGATTTTCCAGCGTGTAGGCGGGAAGACGGCTGACCTCCATCAGCAGGATATCCGCCTGCATGACCCGGCAGAGAGAGAAGGTATCGCTGGTTTTTCCGGGCAGAACCTGCTCCACGCGGAACTCTCCTGTTTCCGCAAGCGTCCGTGCGACGGCCTCTGATAAAAGCATGTTTTGCATACTGACAACGATGCTTCTCATAGAACTCCCCCCCTTATACGTTAAGAATAGCAGAAATGAAAGTGCTGCACATCAACCAAATGGCTATTTTTCGCACCAAACAAAAAGATTCTTCACGGAATCTGGGGGGAAAGAGCAGCTTGGGGGCGCGTCTGCGGACGCGCAAAGTTACTGGCAGGGACGCTTCGCTGCCTGCGCCTTTGTTGAGTGCGTTTGAGATGCTGGTCGCCCGCGGAACAGTTGGGGCGTTGCCCCAAACCCCACAAGGGACGCTGTCCCTTGACCCTGCAAGGGGCAGACGAAAAGGGACGAAGTCCCCCCTTGACCCCTTTTCGCGATTGAGTTGGTCGCGCTTTCATGCTCCTTACGCGTGCAGCTTTTTGGCGCTTCGCCTAAGCCCTTGTTTGCTTCCCCAACTTTCCGTGAAAAACCAACAAAAAAGCCGCCCGCAGGCAGCTCTTTTACCATGTTATTCAGTTTTTTCGGTTCAGGATCACCAGTCCGATTTCCCGCGCCCGCACGGCCAGCTCGGTACGATTTCTGAAGCCGGTCTTTTCCAGCATGTTGAGGATGTGCGTCTTGACGGTTGCCACGGACATGTGCAGTCGCTCGGCAATCTCCTGATTGGTGTCGCCGCCGGTCATTTCGCGCAGCACCTCCAGCTCGCGGCTGGTGAATTGATAGCTGCTGGCAAGCCCTAATTGCAGCTCCGGCGTTGCGTCCGGATAGACGGATTCGCCCGCCATCGTGCGCGTCATCACGTCCAGCAGGCTTTCGCGCTGCTCCTCCTTGTACCAGAAACTCTCCACACCGATTTCCCGCGCGCGGCTCAGGTAGGAGCATTCCGGCATGGAGGTCACGATGATGATTTTCATCTGCGGGAAGGTACGCTTGATTCGCTCCGCTGCGTCCAGCCCACTCTCGCCGCCGCGCGTGACCACGTCCATGAGAATCAGATCCACGGGAAAGCGCAGGCAGTATACGTCCGCCAGCGCGGCATTGTCGATGGACAGCGCCACCTCGAAGCGCTCCGACGCCTGAATCCGCAGTTCAAACAGCTCGCGGGGCATGGTCTGATCCTCGACAATCATGACTTTGTATTTCATGGAATCCCCTGCCTCCCCTCGAAAAATGTCAGCGTCAGTTCAAAACGCGGGGCGTGAGCAACCTCCATCGCGCCGCCAGCGGCTTCCACCCGTGCGCGCAGCGCGGTCAGACCGCTGCCTTCGACGATGGGGCCGTCCGGCGTGCTGCCGTCGTTGAGATAACGAACGCGCCAGCCGGACGCGGTTTTCCCGCCGATAATCTCCAGCCGTGTGCCGCCCGCGTGGCGTACCAGATTCGTCAGGCATTCATGGGCGGCGATTTCTACAAGCTGCGCGCTCTCCGTGTCCTCCGCCGGAAATACGCCGCGGCGCTCGATGGTCACGCCGATGGCGCGCGCGGCGCGGGCAAGCTGATCAAATGTGTCGACACGCTGTTCATCCGAATATTTTCCCAGCAGCAGCCGAACGTTCTGCCGCCACGCGGCGCAGACGCTTTCCGCATCGCCCTGCGCGCCGGAGAGAAACTGCCGGGTCTGCAGGAGCGCGCGGCCAATCTGGTCGTGAACGCGGGTCTTGGCGCGCAGAATCTCCTTTTCCCGCGTCGCTTCCTGTACGTCCTGCCCATATTGCCGAAGCCGCCGGTTCATGCCTTTCAGGCGAAGATTGTCCTTTTCCACTTCCCGCTGGAGCCGCGCTTCCTCGGTGATATTCGTGCCGGTGATTTGGTAAATGCTTTTTCCTGCCATCTCCATCTGTACGCGCTCAAAGCTCCATGTCTGACCAGTCTTCAGCGTGACGATAGGCTGCGATTCAATCGCTTTCCAGAAAACGTTCGCGTTGAGCAGCGCTTCTCCCGTGAGCAGA
>OLPR01000721.1_pt1 | contig 29368 bp, 35 predicted proteins | sample 1672761 | NCBI WGS metagenome assembly OLPR01 (sample SAMEA3136721, study PRJEB25190) | human gut metagenome | biome: human gut; feature: human-associated habitat; material: faeces | place: Austria | collected 2013 | reverse complement strand
GCTGGCTTTGCTGGTAGCCATGAGCATCGTGTTCAGCCGGGTGCTGAGCATCTCCACCGGCTTTGTCCGGTTCAACCTGGGCAGCCTTCCCGTGCTGCTGGCGGGCATCGTGTTCGGGCCCGGGGCAGGTTTTGCCGTGGGTGCGCTGGCGGATATCATCGGCGGTATCCTGGCGGGCTACGCCATCAACCCGCTCATCACGCTGGGCGCGGGTGCCATTGGTCTGGTGGCGGGGCTTGCATGGCAGAAGCTGCCCGGGCTGCGCACCGGCCTGCGGCTGCAGATCAGCGTGCTGCTGGGACACTTTGTGGGTTCCATGGTCATCACCTCGCTGGCACTGCGCATCTTCTACGGCTACCCGTGGGCAACGCTGGCAGTGCGCATCCCCAATGCACTGATCCTGGCTGCGGTGAACACTGTGCTGCTGCGCATCCTGCTGGACAACGCCTGCAAGTACGCCGACGAGGGCGGAAGCGTCTTCGCTGCCGGCGACCTGACCGCTGAAAAGGCCGGGGACGGTGACGGAGACAACGGGCAGAGTGAGGAGAAGAAGTGATGCTCACGCTGCAGAACACTCCGAAAGGAGGTGGGCCCAATGAGTGAGGCCCCGAAATTATCTCAGGTGATCCGTCTGGACAGCCTCCCGCTGAACCAGACGTATTTCACTCCCGAAGGCTACCTGATGGACAGGCCGATCCTGACCAGCACGGGTATCTTCGAGTACACCAACCCTGACGGGAGCGTCAGGAGGGAGCTTCGGCTCCCTGAGGAAGTCTTCGCTGCTGAGAGTCTTGCCTCGTATCAGGGCAAGCCCATCATCATCACGCATGATGCGGGTCTGGTGGACAAGGACAACGTCCAGAAACATCAGATCGGCACCATTCTGACGGAAGGGTATCGAAGCGGGGATGACGTCCGTGCGGAGATCGTTATTCACAACACCGACGAGATGCGGTATTGCGGCCTGAAGGAGCTGTCCCTCGGCTACAATCTGACGCTCGATGAAACGCCGGGTGAGTGGAACGGCCAGCACTACGACGCCATCCAGCGGGACATCCGCATCAACCACTTGGCCTTGGTCCGGGAAGCCAGAGCCGGTGAACAGGCGCGGTTAAATATTGATGGCCGTGATCCTGCAAGAACTCTCAAAGGAGGAAAAGTCATGAAGAAGAAAAATGCTCCCAAGAATGCTCGTCGCGCTGATGGCGTTCTGTCCCCGGAAGAGCTCGCCAAGGCCATCGAGGAGTACAAGGCCCGCCGTGCTCAGCGCCTCGCCGCCAAGACCGACGAGGACCCCACCGAGGGTACTGATCCCGTAGTCAGCGCCAAGCCCACCAACGCCCCCGCTGCTGCGCAGGATGACGACGATACCGTTGTCGCTCCCGCCGGTCAGGAGCCTCAGACTGTCGAGGATAAGGTGGCGGCTGTCAAGGACAACCGTGACCGCCGCGATGCTGACGGCGACCCTGAGGATCTGGAGTCCGCGAAGGGCGTCATTGCCAATCAGGACGAGGACATGGACATCCTGTTCGACATCATCGACACTCTGCTCGCGCAGAAGGAGTTCGACGAGGCTGGCTGCACCGATCCTCAGACCGACGAAGGTGATGACACCACCGACGAGAACAACGACGAGGGCGACGACGACACCGACAATCAGGACAGCGACGATGACCCCATCCCCACCGCTACGCCCGCCGACCACACCCAGGGCGAAGTCCTGAACGCCGACGGCATCGACGCCATCATCCGCCAGCGCGTGAAGATCGGCATGATCGGTAAGGCCCTGAACCTCGACGGCGTTGAGGATATGAGCATCTCCGCCGCCAAGAAGGCCATCATCAAGGCTGTGCGTCCCGAGATGCGTCTGGACGGCAAGAGCGATGCGTTCGTGAACGCTGCGTTCGAGTACGCCGTCGCCGATGTCGAGTCCCGCTCCAAGAAGGACGTCGGCTACCAGAAGAAGCAGATGTTCAACCGCGACTCTCGCACCCCTGTCAGCAACGGCGTCGGCTCCGCTGATTCCGCCCGCCAGAAGATGATCGAGCGTCGCCAGAATAGAGCAAAGGAGGAAAAGTAACATGAGTGCTCAGACCAAGTACGGCTATTCCACCCCTATTGGCGCGGCTGGCGGTATCGTTGATGTCGCTCCGCACCAGATCGACACTTTCCTCAATGAAGAGGAGAACGGCGTCCTGAAGTTCGGCGCGGGCGTCGTTCAGGGCAGCAAGCCCGGTGTCAATATCGCCCTGCCCAAGAAGGCCGCTACCGCCGCCAAGTTCGAGGGCATCACCACCAACAACCGCACCACCGAGTACGATCTGGAGGGCAAGCTCGCCGTTCGTAAGGGTGCTGCCGTTGGCGTCATGCGCTACGGCAAGATTTACGGCCGCGTGGCTGAGGGCGTCGAGCCTGCCTACGGTGACAGCGTTTACCTGATTACCGAGGGCGAAGAGGCTGGCTGCTTCACCAACGAGGCTGGCACCCCTGCTTCTGGCGAAAGCCATCAGGGCGACCCCGCCACCATCGCCGTCAAGGCCCGCTTTGTCGGCGGTGTCGATACCAACGCCCAGATCGCCCCGATTGAGCTGTTCAATCAGGCTCAGGCGTAAGAAAAGGAGGAACGTGAATTATGGCTACCAAAAAGCACATGAACTATGATAGCGACGAGGCCATGACCCTGCGGGGCTCCAAGATCCCCAAGGCTATCATGGCTTCCGAGGGCACTCGCTTCGATAGTGCCGAGGATGCTTCCGTCTTTTTCGCCCGTGAACTCGACCACGTCAAGGCTCAGTCCTACGACGTCGAGTACCCCGAACTGACGGCCCTGCACCTGTTCCCGCAGAGCTCCGAGGCCGACCCCGGCGCGGAGACCATCACCTACTACACCTACGACAAGACCGGTCTGGCGAAGATCATCGACAACTACTCCACCGACCTGCCTCGTGCGGACGTGACCGGCAAGCCCAGCTTCGCCAAGATCAAGTCCATTGGCGACAGCTACGGCTACTCCGCTCAGGAGATGCGGGCTTCTCGTCTGGCTGGCAAGTCTCTGGACGCCCGCAAGGGTGAGTCCGCTCGTTACCAGATCGACGCCCTGACCAACAAGATCGCATGGTGCGGTGACGAGGAAAGCGGCCTGATGGGCGTTCTGTCCGACGGCCAGAACATTCCTCTCTACACCATCGGCGCCAATGCCAGCGGCAAGACCAAGTGGGCCGACAAGTCCGCCGACGAGATCCTCGCCGACGTGAACGGCATGGCGAAGCAGGTTGCGAAGATCACCAAGAACGTCGAGCGCCCCGATACCCTGTGCGTCCCCGCTGACGTGTTCATGGACATCTCCACCCGCCGCATTCCAGACACCAGCACCACGGTTCTGGCGTTCATTCAGGAGCACGCTCCGTACATCAAGAACGTCGTGTCTACCGCTGAGCTGGATGCCGACTCTCCCGAGACCAACCCCTACGCGGTTGGCGGCAACCCCCAGGGCGTGGCGTTCCTGTTCAAGAACGACCCCCGCAAGCTGACTCTGGAGAACCCGATGCCGTTCTACCAGTACCCCCTGCAGGTCGAGAAGCTGGAAACCATCATTCTCTGCGAGGCCCGCACCGCTGGCGTCATCGTCTACTACCCGCTGTCCGCTCTGATTGCGGTCGGCGTGTCCTAAGAGGGGAAATTTTTTATGGGGAGGTTGCCAAGTGGCAATCTCCCCATAACATTCGCGTCAATCGAGAATAACGTCAGGCTGTCGAGGAGCCACCCTGCGGCAGCCCACGAATAACAGGAGGTTCATCATGAAGATCAGAAATAAGGGCTCCAAGATTATCAACATCGGCACGACGATCCTCATGCCCGATGCGTCTATGGACATCAATGAGGCCACCCTCAAGCTGCCCGCCATTCAGGCGTTCATCGCCAAGGGTTTGCTGGAGACCGACGAGAGCGAGGCCGCCTTCCAGAAGGCTGTCGAAGAGGCTGCTGCGAGAAAGCTGGAAGAGGATGCCAAGGTGAAGGCCGAGGCAGAAGCCAAGGCAAAGGCTGAAGCTGACGCGAAGGCCAAGGCTGAGGCGGAAGCTGCTGCCAAGAAGGCCGCAGAGGATAAGGCCAAGGCTGACGCCGCCAAGAAGGCCGCTGCCGCAAAGGCTACCGACGAGAACAAGTAAGGAGTGAGCGCCATGAAGGCCATCCAGTACATCCGACTGATCGGGAAAGAGTTCATCTCCCTGACCGACGCGGAGCTTCACCTTTGGGTGGAGATGGTTCGCCCTATAGTGAGCCGCAAGCAGTTCGGGAAGCTGTATGAACAGGCGATTGCCTATCTCGTCTGCCACAAGCTGAAGATGGCCGGGTATGGCGAGAATCCGCTCGGAGATATGGGCGCTATCGGCATCGGTTTCGCTGTTGGAAGCGTGTCCGAGGGCGGGAGCAGCATCAGCTTCGGGGCGAATCAGAGTTCCAACCTCGCAACGGATGCCGAACTCGGTTTGACCGCTTACGGCGTTCAATTTCTCCAACTCCGACGGATGGTTATTGTCCCAATCCATTGCAGCGGTGAGCTTGACAGCTCTGGCGGTAAAGGGAAGAACAATCCGTGTATCGTGCCTGTCGCCTCTGACGCCGTCCTCGGCGGCATCAAGGTACGCCCCGGCTCTGGCTTGAAGCTGGAACCGGACGGGACGCTCTCTGTTGACAGGGAGGAACCGTAATGGCGTTGAGTATTTCAGACCTGACGCCTGAGGGCAGAAGGTATTTCGAGCAACTGCAGAAGCTCTCCCGGCTTGAAGTGCAGGTCGGGTTCCAAGAGGGCCAGACCTACGAAGACGGCACATCCCTTGCGGACGTGGCCGCGTACAACGAACTCGGCACCTCTGACAGCCCAGCCAGACCGTTCATGCGACAGAGCTTCGAGAACCACGAGCCCGAACTGAAAGCGGCCTGTGAGCAGGTCAACAAGACGCTGGCCGAGGGCGGCACGACCGAAAAGGCCCTAAAGGATTTGGGCGTCTTCTGCAAGGGCCTTGTGCAGCAGGAGATCGTCGATGGCGGTTTCGTGGCGAATAAGCCATCCACCATCAAGAAGAAAAAGTCCGAGCAACCGTTGATAGACACCGGCCACATGAGGCAGTCGGTTGACTTCGTCATCAAGGAACGAGGTGATTGACCGTGAACATTACGCTGTTCAACAAGAAATACTGGGTACGCCGGTTCAAAGAGCCGCAGAACATTCGCGGTTACATCACCGCAGACCACGAGGACTTTGTTGCCAGTCTGCATATCCACCCGATGGGTTCGGATGCGATGCTTGCGCTGCCTGAGGGCGAACGCAAGATGAAGCATCTTGAAGGCCACGGAACCGATGTGCTGATACCGGCCAGCGAAGCTACCGGCATCAAGGGCGACCTGTTGTACTACATGGGCGACTGGTACGAGTGTACCGCCGCCCAGCCGTGGGATCATACGGTGCTGTCGCACTTGAACTATCAGTTTTGCCTCGTGCCGACAGACGGCGCACGGGCTTCGGACATCGAAGACCCGCCGCAGGATGACCCAGCAACAGCGGGGAAGACCCAGCAGGAGATCCCGCCCATTACGAATTTCCCCATTGCGTCCGCAGACACCGTCGGCGTGGTGCGCATCAAGGACGATTCCGGGCTGGTGATTGACGAGGAGGGCTTCTTGTCGCTCGCAAAGCCGACCGACGGAGGTGATACGCCATGAGAGTAGGGCAGGCCAAGGAGCTGTTCCGCGCTCTGACCCAGCAGTATTTCGGCGGCGCCAACGTCGTATTCGCCAATCAGAGCCGCACGGCCAAGCAAAAAGAGCCGCTTGTGGTGCTGACCCCCGGCAACGTCCACCGCCCGCAGGCTCCGAACTACACATTCGTAGATGGCGAGGTCGTCGGGCATTACCTCTCCCGCTTCTCGATCACGGTGGATCTGTTCACGAACGGTTCGCCGGTCGTCGATGAAGTATCAGGGAAGGTCGTGGCATACGAGGATAACGCGGTGGACGATATGCTGTCCTTTGCCGACTTCCTCAATTCTGAGCATACCGTCCAATGGAGCCATCAGAACGATGTGAGCATCCTGATTGACGGCGATGTGCTGAACCTGACAGGTGTTGTGAACGATACGAGCTACGAGTTCCGTTCGCGCCTGACGGTTCAGTTTTATTTTACCCAAAAGGCAGTGGGAGCTTCCACGGCGCTGCTGGAAAGCAGCCTGCAGTACCCCACAGGCGAGAAAGACCCGGAAACGCAGGAGCCGACCTACACGCCTACCGAGCCGCCTGAGACTGATAGCAAGTCCGGGCCTTGGGGCGACGAGGAGGAGCCTATCGTCGTTCCGACATTCGAGCCGTCCGCCAGCGGTGGCGGAACCGAAGAGCTGGCAAAGGAAGAAACCGGCTACTTCACCGAAGTTGAGATAAAGGAGGAAACAGGCAATGAGTAAGAACTACGACATGATTGCCACGGTAGACATCGACATCGCAACCCCGATTGTGGATGATACCAGCTTCGACAATCTGCTGATTATGGGTCCTGCGCCGAAGACTGGCGCCAAGTCCCCGGCCCGCGTTGGGGTTTACTCTGACATCAGCGAAGTGGAAGACGCCGGCTTCGTCACAAGCGGCGCGGATGCCGACCCCGTCGGCCTTGCCGCAAGCGTGGCCTTCGCTCAGAGTCCTCGCCCGACGGCGGTGTATATCGCTGTTCAGCAGCTCTCCGAAGGCGCTGTTGTGGCCGGCCAGACCATCAAGGACACCAATACTGCGGTCGCGCAGTATGCGGGCAAGAAAGAGGGCCTTACCGGCTGCGCCATCTCCTTCAAGGAGTCTGCCCGCAAGCTGAGCATGGTTCTGGACGGCCCCATCACCGGCGTCAAGAACACCGGCCTTTTCGATATGCTGGCGGCGCTGATCGCCGACGGCTATACCGCAACCATCGAGGACACCGCCATCACCGACGGTGCCAGCTTCAAGGCTTGCCCCGTGTGGAGCCGCCTGAAGAAGATGGATAAGGGCGACGAGGAGCAGTTCACCGTCGAGGTGAACAAGGCCGGCGGTACTGCGGTGCTCTACACCGTGGCCGTTTCGTACCCTGACCCCGACGCGCCTGCCACGCAGGCTACCGAGGACAATGAGCCTGCCAACACCCCGGACACTGAACTGGAGACCCCGGCAACGACTATTGCCCGCGCTCTGGCTACCTCCGGTTGGTACGTGCTCTGCACCGCGGGCGTTGACCCCGCCAAGTACGAGGAGATCGCCGCGTACATGGAAACGCAGGAGAAGCTCTTCTGCTACACGGAACTGGACTGCTTCGCAGCCCCCGGCACCGTCCGCAAGGACGGTGAGGATCTGGTACAGCCGTCTGTCGGCAACGTCTACTTCCGCACTCTGGGCGTCTATGGCCGCGAGACTACGGATCAGGCCGACGAGGACATCCCGCCCGCGAACCGCTACATCAACGTGGCGTTCGTTGCGAAGTGGCTGAACTACGAGTCCGGTAGCGAGACGACTGCCTTCAAGCAGCTTGCTTCTGTGTACCCGTCCAAGCTGACCAGCACGGAGATGAAGGCTCTGGCCGACAAGAGCCTGAACTACTTCATCACGGTCGGAAGCAAGAACCTGAGCATGAACGGCAAGGTCATCGGCAACGAGTGGGCGGACATCATCCGGTTCCGCGACTGGTTGAAGAACGATATGCAGCTTCGTGTTGTCAATCTGTTCGTCACCCGCCCGAAGGTGCCGTACACCGATGCAGGTATCTCTCTGGTGCAGAACCAGATGATTGCCTCGCTGAAGTCCGGTCAGGACGCCGGCGGCATCGCCGAGAGCGAGTTCGACGAGGACGGCACCGAGATCCCCGGCTACGTCACGTCCGTTCCTCTGGCGGCCAGCCTGTCCGCGTCCGAGAAGGCATCCCGTAAACTGACGAAGTGCAAGTTCAAGGCCAGACTGGCCGGTGCGATCCACTTCGCCGAGCTCAAGGGCAGCCTGACCTACGAACTGTAAGGAAGGAGGAACTGAGAGATGGGTAAGATCAAGACCTACAACCCGAAGGAAGTCACGATTGCGCTCGGCAACCACATTGTTGCCGGCTACGCCGACGACAGCTTTATCACCATCGACCCGAACGGCGACGGCGTCACCAAGAAGGTCGGTTGCGACGGCGAGATCGTCCGCAGCATCAGCCCCGATGATACCTACATCGTGAAGCTGACCGTGCTGCAGACCTCCGAGACGAACAGCTTCCTGCAGAACCGCTTCAAGCAGGACCGTCAGACCGGCGACGGTATGTTCCCGATCCTGATTAAAGACCTGAAGGGCGGTATGGTGTTCAGTTCCGACGCGGCATGGCCCGCCAAGCCCGCATCCCGCGGCTTCGGCAAAGAGTCCAACAACCGCGAGTGGGAGCTGCACACCGGCTCTGGCGAACTGACCGAGTAAGCAACGCAAAGAGGCCGTCCGTCAAGGGCGGCCTCTACCGTACATAACGAGGGGGTTATGAACTATGAGAAGAATGCAGACTATTGAGAAGGTCATTGGGGAGAACACGTTCTATATCCGCCCGTTCGGCGCCTTTGCGGCGGCGAACATCAGCGGTGAACTGGCCGCCTTGCTGTCCCCGATTTTGGCGGGCATCGCCCCGCTGTTTGGCGGCCTCGACACGGGAGACGGCGGCTCTGACGCCGCAGCGAACCCGCTGGACATGGACATCGAGGAGGCTATGCCTGCCATCAGCAGCGCACTCTCTACGATTTCTGGTGACAAGGTCGAACGCATGATGCGCCGCCTGCTGATCGACCAGCAGAATATCAGCGTTCAGGGCGAGGACACCGACGGTGACACCGTCATTCTCGACAAGGATCTGGCTGACGAGGTGTTCTGCGGCGAACTGCAGGATATGTTCATCCTGTGCTACGAAGTTATCAAGCTGAACTTCAAGGGTTTTTTCAAGAGAGTCGGAATCCAATCTGGCAGCCTTATCGACAAGCTGCGGAAGGGGACTCCGACATCCGAAAATGGGGAGACTTCGACTTCGGACGCTTCAGCGAGCTTGAGCTGAGAATGTACTCGCTTATCAAAGCGGGTATCGCCACGAAGTCTGAGTTGGACGAAGCCTACACACTCGACGAAGCTCTGAAGCTGTACGCGCTGTATAGCATGGACAGGGACATCGAGCGGTTCCAAGCCGAGGAGATGCAGGCCGAAATGGGCAGATAAAAAGCCCGCTCCGCGTGGGAGCGAGCTTTTCCATTTGCACCTCAGTACATGATGCGGACGAGGGCTTTGTAGTTGTCGGCGTCAAGAGAACACAAAGCCTTAGTCCCGTCTTTGAAGATGATCGAGACAGTGTAATCGCTGTTCTTTTTGGCGGAGTTAGCTCCAGCGATGGCGCCAATTCCGCCAAAGAGTGCTGCGCCAACAGCACCGCGGGCCACGCCGCTGCCCATGCTGGAATTGCCCTCCTGCATGACCAGCTCGTAGTGGTCTACGGTAGTCTTGTTGATGAAGGTCTTCTTTGCACCGAAGAATTTGTTCTCGGTAATGAGAAGCCCTTTTTTGTCGCCCTTGAACGAAATCAGGCCGCTGTAATCACCGGCGAGAACCGTGTTTGCCATGATCGTGTGCTCCTCTCTGAATTATAGCCTTGCGGCTTATGAGTGATATTCTATCAGCTTTGAGCGGTGCGGTCAACACGGAGCGGTAAAATCTGCCATGAAAGGAGGGCGATTGCTCATGACGATTGTGAAGTTTATCAACGAGGTTGGCTTCAAAGTACGCGAAGGCGACGTAAAAAAAGTCAACGGAACAATCTCTGACATCAAGAGCACCGCGACGAAACTTCTCGGCGCAATCGGCATCGGGTTCAGCCTGACCAAAATCAACGCCCTCGTGGAAGAGTTCGGGCGCGTCAATGAACAGGTCAAGAACTCAACCGCCGCGCTCGGAGACCAAGCTGAAATCCAGAAGAAAATCATGGAGTCTGCTCGGCAAACGCGAAGCAGCTATGCGGAAACTGCAGGAGTGATTTCCGACCTCGTGCACGAAAGCCCAGAGCTGTTTGGCAACATCGACGAAGCGGTCAAGTTCAATAATGCGGCAACAATGCTGTTTAAGTCCGCCGGTAAGACAAATGAAGATATTGCCGGTCTTATGGAGGCAATTAACAAGTCCTTCGCCAAGGGCTATGTTGACAGCGAAACAATCAGCCAGCTTTTGGAGCGTTCACCCGAAGCGGTAGAACTGCTCAACAAGAAACTCGGCACGACCTCCGATAAACTGGAAGAGATGGCATCGTCCAGAACTATGACGGTCGCAGATCTGAAGGCTGCGTTCGTGGACAATGCCAACACCATTGAGCAAAAGTTTGGAGGCGTACAGTACAGAATCACAGACGCCTTGACCGTCATCCGAAGCCAATGGGGACTCTGGCTGACGCAGATGGACAGTACGCTTGGAGTGACGAACACTATCGCCAATGCGATGGTGAAGTTTTCCGATACAGCCATGCGCGTGATGAACCGCGTCCGAAATGCCGTCGTATGGCTCAACGACAAGCTCGGCGGATCTGGGAATCTGCTGAAACTACTGGCCATTGCGGCAGGCGCACTACTATTCGCGTTCAAGTTCGACAAGATTACAAGTGGTGTGGCAGCCATCATCAAGGGGCTAAAGGGAGTCAACAAAGAGGCTCTTTTGATGGCGGCAAAAATCATCATTATTGCTCTGTTGGTGGAGGATTTCATCAACTTCATGCAGGGCAACAACTCCCTGCTCGGAAGCCTGCTTGAAAGGGCGGGCGTTGACGTGGATAAGTTCCGCGCCAACATCATCAAGATTTGGGAGAACATCAAGACCATTCTGACCGCCGTATGGAAGGGCATCAAAAATGTGGCGATCCCGATTTTTCAAGGCATCTGGAGCGTCATCAAGACGGTGTTCGAGGCCATCGGCAAGATTATAGATAAAATCGCCCCGCAGTTCGCAAACCTTGCCGACCAGATTGCGAACGGTAACATCGACACAGATAAGTGGGTGAAGGTCGGCGAGGCCATCGCAAAAATCATCGCCGTCATCATAGGCGTCGTAGCTGCCGTCAAGACCGTCATCGCCGTGGTGCGAACGGTCACTTCGGTCGTGAAAGGCGTCTCGGCGGTGATCTCGTTCGTGTCCAGCCCTGTCGGCCTTGTGATTCTGGCGATCATGGCCCTGATTGCCGTAGGCATCCTGCTCTACAAGAACTGGGATAAAATCAAAGCCTTTGCCATTCGCATTTGGACGGCCATCAAGGATTTCTTCGTCAACATCTTCACGTCGATTGGGAACTTCTTCACGAGCATCTGGGAAGGCATCAGCACGTTCTTCTCCAGCGTGTGGAACGGCATCAAAGAGACGGTGTCCGGTGCGGTTTCCGCCGTCTGGGAGACCATCTCCACGGTATTCTCGACGATCTGGGAGTTCATCTCCGGTGTCGCCACCAACATCTGGACGGCCATCACGACGGCGTTTACGAATATCCTGTCGGGCATCACCGGCACGATTGGAAACATCAAGGACAGCATCGTGACCGGCTTCACCGCTGCTATCGACTGGATCAAGAGTCTGCCTGCTCAGGCCCTGCAGTGGGGTGCTGACATCATCAACAACATTGTCGAGGGCATCAAGGGCGCGGTCGGTAAGGTCGGAGAGGCAGTCTCCGGCGTCGCCAGCAAGATCAAGGGCTTCCTCGGCTTCTCCGAACCGGATGAAGGCCCGTTGAGTGACTTCCACACCTATATGCCCGACATGATCGACCTGATGACCAAGGGCATCAGCGCGGGCAAGGCTAAGGTACGCGATGCGCTCGGCGCTCTGACGGGCGATATGTCCATCATGGCGCAGGCCAACGTAGCCAGCCCCACCACGGCGCGGACGGCTATGGGCAGCAACAGCGTCAGCAAGAGCGTCGTGCAGAACGTGAACATCAACAACAAGTTCGAGGGCGACCGTGCCGGCCAGCAGAAGTCCGCAGCGGCGATGGATAAGGCCGCAGGCGACTCTACGGGCGAGATGGCCCGCGCCCTCGCGTATGCAAGGTAGGTGACGTAGATGGCAAGAGCAAAAAGACCTGTCACCATTGCAGGCATCGAGTTCGATGCGCTTATCAGCGAGGAGCACGGCTACGAGGCTACCGTTCCTGAGTATGCCGTTGAGAGCGGCTTCTCCGTCAGCGACGCGATCATCCACGGCGCCGAAACGCTGAACATGGTTCTCTATGTCACCGATACTCCGGTCACATGGAGAAGCCACAGCGGGCGCGGCCGTGTTGAGCAGATCACGAAGCGGCTGGAGGAGCTGTACTACGCCGCCGAGCCGGTCACAATCGTCACCAGCGACGCCACCTACACCAGCATGGCGATTGAGAACCTGACCATCAGCAAGAGTGCCGAGGTAGGCTACGCCCGAGAGATCCCGATTTCGTTCCGCAAGATTCGCATTACGACGGCGCGGACGACGACCATCCCCGCCAGCTACGGCAAGAGCGGTGCGACCGCCGCTTCTGCAGGCACGGCCAACACGTCCAGCGGGAGCAGCGGACGCTCAGGCTCCGGTGGCTCCGGTTCGGGTTCTGGCTCTGGTAGCGGCTCTGGTAGCAGCTCTGGCAACAGCAAGTCGAGCGTCCTCTATGGTGCCGCAAAGTCAATCGGCCTGATTTCGTGAGGAGGGAAACAAGATGGAATATACGATCATCGAAGTCCCAGACCTCAACGACAGCATGAGCCGTGTCGTTCTGAATGGCAAGGCGTATCTGATTCGGTTCACATGGAACGACCGCGGCGGCTTCTGGAAGTTCGGCCTCTACGACACGCAGAGCCAACCCATCGTCATTGGCATCAAGATTGTGCCGAGGTTCCCCGTGAACCTGTTCTACGGTGTGACCGCGTTGCCAAGCGGTGTTTTCGGTGTGATGACCAAGCTGGAGCACGTCGGGAGGAATGATTTTCTCGACAGGAAGGCCAGCTTCGTATTCTGCCCTGCGGAAGATAGCGACTGACCCACTTTTCTATCCGTCCTACGGACTGTCCGCGGACGCTCCGTGGGATGGTCACACATGAAATCCGAGGACAGTCCGCGCATAACCGTAACCGTAACCGTAACCGTAACCGTAACCTATACCGTAATCTAACCTAACCAGTAAATATATTTGGTGTGCGTTTTGCAAACGCACGAGCGTGTTTTCTTTGCTTATTTTTCGTGATTTTGCTTTTTGAGCAAAGTCGTTTGTAAAACGAGAGGGGGGATTTTGATGTCTGCGAACTTCGACAGAGAGTATCGCTTGGCTGCAGGTAAAGCCGGCGGCATGGGCTTCGAGATCGGCGAGAAGTCGAAGAGCCAGCCCGTCCCGCTGCACATCAATTTCTCCATTGAGCGCACCGACCTTGAAACGCAGAACACGGGGCGCGTGACCGTCTGGAACTTGAACAAGGAGCACCTTGCCACTCTGGACGAAAAGGACTGCGTCCTGTCCCTGAAGGCGGGCTACGGAAGCCGTATGCCGCTGATTTTCGCCGGCATCGTCACAAACTGCGTCACGACCCACGACGGCGCAGACCGCAAGACGGAGATCGAGGTGGTAGACAACCTCGTCGAGATCCGCGATACCTACGTCACGATTTCGTATGTGGGCACGGTGAACTGGAAGACCATCTTCGACGATGTGGCAAATCAGATGGGTGTGGCGGTGACGTATTCGTACAACGCTGAGTTTGCCGACATCGCCAACGGCTTCAGCTTCGTCGGCCTCGCCCGCGATATTATGACGAAGGGATGCGCCTGCTGCGGCCTCGTGTGGAGTCTGCAGAACGGCGTCATGCAGGTCAAGAAGCCGGGGGATGTCATGAGCCGTGAGGTCTTCGTTCTCTCTGAGGACTCTGGGCTGCTGGGCATCCCTGCCCGCGTCACCGAGGCCAACTCCGAAACGAGCGATAAGACCAGCATCGGGTGGGAGGTCGAGTTCTTCCTGAACGGGGCCATCCACATTGACGACTATGTGAAGCTGGAGAGCAAGACCGTCACGGGTTATTTCCGCGTCGCCAAGCTGACGCAGGCCGGGGACAATATCTCCGGTGACTGGACGTGTACGGCGCGGCTCATGGAGGTGCAGGGGTAATGATGCAGGAGTTTGTGCAGGAGATCCAGAACACCGTCCAACGTGGGCTTCGCGGCATCCATACGGCCATGCCGGGGCGGATTGTCAGCTTCGACGCCGCAAAGGGCATCGCAACGGTCAAGCCCGCGATGAAGTTCAAGAAACCGGACGGGAAGACGATGGATTTCCCACAAGTCACCGGCGTTCCGGTCGTGTTCCCGCAGGGGGCAGGACAGGGCGCAACGATTGCGTTTCCGGTCAAGCCCGGAGATAGCTGCCTTCTGGTGGTGGCCGAGCAGAGCCTCGACTACTGGCAGTACGGGCAGGAAACCAGCACGGATCTGGCCTTCGACATGACGAATGCGATTTGTATTCCCGGCCTGTTCGCCAAAGGGAACCCCGTGGTCGCGGATGCCTGCGCCCAAAATGCGGTCATCGTCGATGTCAAGGGAACCCGCCTGACAGTCAAGGGCGGCTCCGTGACGATTTCTGCGCCCGAAGTCACCGTCGAGGGAAACCTGACTGTGACTGGCAGCCTGTCGTATTAGGCCCGTAGAAGTTCGCTACGAGCTTTCAGGCAAAAGCAACAATCTACACCCATGAGGCGCTACGACACCGTCTGGGTGATTTCTGGCGATTCCAGACTACTTCTGGGAGGGGGTATTCACCGTGTTAGACATCAGACTGAATGAGGACGGCGATATTGCCATCTCCAAGAATGGCGACATCTCCACGACGGAGAGCGTCAGGCAGGCGGTGATGATTCGGCTGCGCTGGATTTACGACGAGTGGCGGCTCGGCCCTGAGCTGGGCTTCCCATGGTTCGAGGAAGTGTTCATCAAGAACCCGAACACCATCAAGATTAAAACGCTCGTGAGAGACGAGATCCTGAAAGTGAAGGAGGTCAAGGCGGCGACGGTCACGTCGGTCGATTACAACCCGGCAAAGCGAACGGCGACGTTCCGCTACACCGTCACTGTAGGAGAGGACACGTTTAGAGAGGAGGTAACGCTGTATGGCTGATTATGGCCTGACCCCACAGGGGCCGAATATCAAGCGGCTGGATGTCATTCTGGAAGAAATGCACTCGGGGCTGTCGGAGAAATGGGGCGTGAACACGCGCCAGAACCCTGAGTCCCTGCTGAACCATCTGCTGACGAATGTGGCCGACGCCATCGCTGACCTCTGGGAGTTTGGCGAAGCGGTGTACTTCTCACAGTACCCGGCTACTGCAGAGGGCCGAAGCCTCGACAACGCCGCGCAGTACGGCGGCTCCACCCGTGAGGCCGCAGCGAAGTCGTATTACCCGATTCATTGTACGGGCAAGGACGGCACGAAGCTGGCCGCCGGTACGAGGATTTCCTCCGCGACGAACCCGACAACCTATCTGAGTATCACGGACACGAGAGAAATCAGTCGTACGTCGTTCAATCGTGCCTGCATCAAAATCGCGTCCCTCGGAACAGAGAGTGTTTACACCGTAGCCATCAATGGCGCGGTGTTTTCTTATAGCCCGACGGCGGCGGACACGCTCACGGTGCTGAAAGGCATCGCGGCGGCCATCACCGACGAGAAGTTCACGGCCTCCGTGGACGAGACGAATGAGTTCCTGAACATCGAGGCGGCAGACATCGCCTCGAACAATGTGCTGATTCTCTCCGAGAACCTGACCACGGAGACGGTGACGTCGATCATCACCTTCGGCACCGAAGAGAACGGCGACATCCTGATTCCTGGCGGGGTCATTACGAACATCGTCAACGCCGACGCTGGCCTGCTGGCCGTCGAGAACCTCTGCGGCTACATCGCGGGCCGTGACGAAGAGACGGACGTTGAGTTCCGCCAGTCCTACGCGGACAAAATCTTCAACCGTTCGAGCAATATGCTTGAGAGCATCCGCTCCGCAATCCTGCTGAACGTGCAGGGCGTCCGCAGCGTCGCCCCGTATGAGAACGCAACGCACCAATGGTATGTGGACGGCGCCTATCTGGACGTGAAGGACGTGACCGAAACGCCTGCAGGCGACATCGTCCGTCCGCCGCACAGCGTCGAGATCGTGGTCGATGGCGGCGACTCGAAGGAAATCGCGCAGCAGATCCTCGCCAACAAAGCGGGCGGCATCAACACGGTCGGCGAGACCGTCGTGGTTCTGCCCGGTGAGTACGACGAGGAAATCACGATCCGGTTCAATCGGCCGACGACGATTTACACATGGTTCCGCCTGGGCATCACGCTCAACCGCTCCGAGGCTTTGCCGCCGAACTACGTTGACCTGCTGAGAGAGGTCGTCCTGGAGAACATGGACGCTCTGGACGCTGGCAAGGATGTCGTTCCGCAGCAGTTCATGAGCCAGCTTTATCGAGCTTGCTCGGGCATCAGCTATATCGACATTCAGCTTTACGCTTCGGCGGACGCCTCCGATGAAAAACCCTCCAAGTACCCCGACCGCAGTAAGAACATTACGGCGCGTCAGCGGGCCTACACCAAGGAGGAGATGATCGAGGTGGAGATTGATGGCTGATTATGTAGCGACCCTGAAAAACGACCTTGTCGAGCAGTTCCGGGGCAAGGCCAATATCGAGGCGCTCATGGAAGTCATAGGCGCCCAGCTTCAGCAGGTGTATGACTTCTACGACCAGCTTCGGCAGGACAGGGGAGTACATGCAGCCGTTGGCAAGCAACTGGACGGTGTCGGCGACATCGTCGTGATGACCAGAATGGAGGCCGGCAAGCTCGCTGGCGACCCGATCCCGTTCGAGGTCATCGACGACGAAACCTACCGTCGGTATCTGATTTACAAAATCCTGAAAAACACCTGCGATTGCACCTACCCCGACATCATCAAGGCGTTTCGGATGTTCTGGGATCGGCCTCTGTACTACAAGGAAGACCCTGCAGAACCCGCGACGATGATTTTCGACACAGGCGAAATGGATGGCACCGTCGATACGACGCCGCTGTTCACCACGCCGCTGCTCCGCGCCGCTGGCGTTACCCTGAAACTCTATGCTCGGACGAAGACCGAGATGGAGACGGCCAAGCTCTACATTCTGAGCGGCCTCGGCTTTGCCGTCACGGAAACGCTGCTACCCGTCCTCGAACGCGATATTGATTACCGCGCCCATGTGTACGTCAGGGGCGGCTATTCGACCATTGCGCAGGACACGCTCCCCGGCGTCGAGCGAGACTATAAGTTTGGCTTCAAACTCCATCTGGGCGCCGGTCTGCAGGCGGTCTTGGAGAGTACGCTGCCCAATCAGGAGCGCGAAGTGTCCTATGACACCTCTGTTTGCGCTGGAAGCGCGGTTCAGAGCGTCATGGAGACGAGAATCACCGACATGGTGATGAAGTCGGGGAAGATGGCCTCACCGCAACGGTCCGCCGTCAAGCGGACGAAGCTCCAGAACCTCAAAGCCGTGACGGAGCGTCTGAAACGCGAGAACGCGGCAGAGAGGAACAACAAAACGATTGAAGGAGGAACACAGAAATGAGCTACTATGGCGGAACCGTAACGGTCGCCGGCCGCAATCTCATTACGAGCCTCATGGCCGGGAAGACGATTGAGTTCACCCGCATCATGGTCGGCTCTGGTGCCATGCCGGAAGGCGTTGAGCCTATCGACATGGTCGCGCTGGTCACTCCGGTTGCGGAGGGCGTTTCGTCCGTCCCGACTGTGGAGAACGGCGTACTGAGCATGGTGGTCGAATACCGCAACGACCTGAACGGCGGTTTGCAGGAGGGCTTCTGGCTCCGCGAGTTTGGCGTATTCGCCAAGACCGAGGACACCGAGGAGATCCTGCTCTACTACGCAACGCTGGGCGACAGCCCGCAGCCGGTCAATGCCTACAAGGACAACCGCATTGACATTCGGCGCTATCCCATTTCGATTGCCCTTGAGCTGGATGCCGACGTCCAGATTACCTACAACCCCGGCGCGTTCATCACGTCCGCTGAGGCTGAGGAGCTGGTGCGGACGATGGTTCAGGAGGCGATCAGCGGTGTCGGCACCGCAATCATCAAAGACATCACGATTCCCCACACCGGCTGGACATGGCAGGAGGAGAATCCTGGTGAACAGGGCGCGTGGGACATGGACGAGTATCGCTACTACGTCGATGTTCCCGTGACGGAGGCTGCGGAAACACAGTTCCCGAACGTCGCTCTGCATAAAGCGGCCCTTGAGACCGCGAAAAACGCTGGCCTTTGCCCAACGGTGCAGACCCTTGCCGGTGCGCTGCGCTTCTGGGCAAAGAGAAGTCCCGACGAGGATATGGAGGCGACCATCGCCCTCGTATCTCCCGGCGCCAGCAGCAGCGGGGGAGGCGGAGGATCGACCTATGTGCTGCCCGTGGCTACGGCAACGCGGCTCGGCGGCGTAAAGATCGGCAAAGGTATCTCTGTGGCAGCGGACGGCACGATCACCGCATCGACCAGCGGCGTCAGCCCCGACGACATGGCCTCCACCGAAGACACGGAATCCATGCTGGACGAAGTCTTCCCCTCTGAGGACGAGAACCCCTAAGCTACCGGCAAAGACCATTGAGAGGAGCGATTAAATGGCATACGACACCTCTAAACTCGCAAGCCTTCAGGCTCTGAAAGACACGGCTACCCGTATCAAGAAAGAGTATCTGGCGGCTATCTCCAAGGCGGGTCACGCTTCGTTCCAGAAGGCAGAAGCTATCCCGACCGCGGAGGAGGCACAGGAGAATATCCTGTACCTTGTTAAGAACACCGAGACCAACCACTACGACATCTACGCTCTGGTAGACGGCACGGTGGAACTGCTGGATGACACCACGGTCAATCTCGACGGTTGCGTGACCGACGAAGAGCTGGCAACGGCTCTGGCTGGTCTGGGCGGCGGCGCACTCTATGAGGGCACGAAGTCCGACCTGTCCGCATCCGACAGCAGCGTCATCGAGGCGTACTTTGCGGCGCATACCGAAATCAGTCCGAAGGCGGGCGATGTATTCGTCGTGACCACCATCGTCAGCGACAAGGAGTACGAGAAGTCCGCGTACCAGTACACCGGAACGGCGTGGGAAGCAATGACCGGCAATGTGGATGCCGACAAGGTCATCATGCGCGAGAACCTGATGCTGGCGGGCGATTACGACCGCATCGGCAACTGGACGAAGGATAAGAACGGCACGGCCACAAAGGAAGTGTCTGGCAAGTCCGTCGCGGCGATCCTGAAAGACATGACCTCGAAGACCCTTCAGCCGACCATCACGGCGAACCCGTCCATCAACGGCTTCGGCCTGAACGGTGCGGGTGCCGTGGAAGCTGGTACTCCGGTTGCGACTGCGTCCTATCTGGCCGCGTCCCTGAACCCCGGTTCCTACAAGTATGGCCCCAAGGCCGGTACTGGCGTCGTGGCGTCCAACTGGAAGGTTGAGCGCATCACCGACGGCGGCACCGAGCAGGTGGCATCCGTGGATGCCGCGTCCCTGCCTGCGGGCAGCGACAACAACGGCGGCAACGGTTTCATCATCGGCGACGCTGGCGGCGATAACGCCGTGGCGAGCCTGAAGTACCGCGTGACCGTGACGCATGGCGCTGGTGTGCAGGCTGAGGACAACCTCGGCGGCGCGTCCAACCCCGCTGTTGCGATTGCGGCTGGGTCTAAGACGAAGGACTCCGCTGCGTACACGCCGTTCCGTAACTACTTCTTCGGCGCAACCGCCGAGAAGCCGGCTCTGGACAGCGCGTACATCCGCGGCCTGACCAAGTCCGGCAAGGCATACGCTCCTGGCGTCATTACCGTCAACGTTCCCGCTGGCGCGAACCGCGTCGTGATCGCCTGCATCGCCGGCAAGACCGGCGTGAAGAAAGTCATCAACGAGACTGCACTGAACGCAGACGTGACCGATACCTTCACCAAGAAGACTGTCGCCGTCGAGGGCGCTAACGGCTACACCGCAAAGGACTACAACGTGTGGGTTTTCGAGCCGGCCGTTCCGTACGAGAACGCTGCCGTCCTGAAAGTCACGCTCGGTTGAGAGGAGGGAATGAAATATGGCAGTCAATAACACCCAGAACAACTACGCCAAGATGGAGTTCCCGCTGACGATCAAGCGGCAGGATGCGTTCAGCATCGACCCCACCGAGATCTGGCCCTCTCTTGAGGCAGCTCAGGAGTACGCACAGACCAACCCCACAGCTTACGTCGGCCAGAAACTCTCTGTCGTCGTGGATGGCGTGTCCACGCCGTATCAGATCAAGAACGCGGCTGGTGAGCTGGAACCCCTCGGCGGTACGCCTGCGACCGACGAGGAAGTAGCAGAGATGTTTAACGAAGTGTTCAATTCTGGGGCAACCGGGAACTGATGCTGCGGTGAACAAATATTTTTAATCATCATTAGGAGGAAAACGCAATGGCTTACGACAACACCCATCTGGTAAAGCTGGCAGCCCTCAAGGCTCTGGCTGAGAAGGTCAAGAGCGACTACGCTCTGAAATCCGAACTGACCGCCCTGTCCGGTCGCGTTGACGAACTCGTCACTGCTGGCGGCGAGCCCAACGTCCTGACCGGCATCAAGGTCAATGGCACTCTGCTGGACCTGACTGAGAAGATTGCCAACATCCTGATCGCCGAGGGCAAGACCAACGGCACCATCGCCGCCAACGGTGTTGATGTCCCCGTTCACGGTCTGGCCGCTCTGGCTTACAAGGCCGAGGTTTCCGAGGCTGAGCTGGCGAAGGCCCTGAAGGATGCCATCGACGCCAAGGCAAAGCAGGCCGACCTCGACACCCTGACCGGTGAGGGCGAAGGCTCCATCAAGAAGATGATCGACGACGCCTTCAATGACTTCTCTACCAAGGTCAGCGATGACGGTGTCGTCAACTCTTACAAGGAGTTGATCGACTGGGCTGCCACCCACGGCGCCGAGGCGACCAAGCTGACGAAGGGCATCTCTGAGAATAAGACCGCCATCGCCAACCTGAAGAAGTATGTCGGCACTCTGCCCGAAGGTGCGACTGCTACCGATGTCGTCGGTTACATCGCCGAGGCGATTGCCGCTCTGAGCATCGGCGACTACGCCAAGACCACCGAGGTCACTGCTGCCATCAACACCGCTCTGGCCGATTACGCCAAGACGAGCGATGTCAACACCGGTCTGGGTAAGAAGGCTGACAAGGTCGCCAAGGCAACCAACGGCAACTTCGCTGCTCTGGACGCTGACGGCAACCTCAAGGACTCCGGCAAGAAGGCGGCTGACTTCGTTGCCGCTGAGGCTGGCAAGCGTCTGATGACCGACGCTGAGGGCACCAAGCTCGGCGGCGTGGCTGAGGGCGCCACCAAGGTCGAGGCGTCCGAGACCAACGGCAACGTCAAGATCAACGGCGTTGACACCAAGGTTTACACCGAACCCTCTGATGTCGTGCATGGCGCTATCGCCACCGACACTGAGGTGACTGAGATGCTGAACGAGGTCTTTGCCGCCACCGTCTGAGCGTAATCACAGCGTAGACTGAAAAGGGGCGAGGGCAAAACCCTCGCCCCGTGATTATCCATCTTGGAGGTAGTAACGCATGGGTAAATTGACATACCTGAACCATCTGAAAGCCTGTGCGGAAGCGGCGAAGAGCTTTGCGAACGGTCTGGTAGCCAAGCTGGCGCAGACCGTGACGGAAGCGATGCAGGAAATGGAGGACGTGAAGGCCGACAAGCAGAACACGAAGGCAATCACGATTCCGACTACCGGCTGGGGAATCGACGAGAACTCGGAAGATTATCCGAGTTATTGCGACATCGTTGTGGCGGGAATCACGGCGAAAGACCGTGTTGACATTGCCATTGCGCCGAACAGTCAGGCAGCGGCTATCGCCTGCGGGATGTCTCCGACCAACCAGACGTTGGCGGGGAAGATCCGCGTATGGGCGAAGACCGCTCCGGCCGCCGCTATTTCCGCGGAATACTGGCTGAATCAGGGAAAGGAGTAACCAGACGATATGGCTTATGGAACCGTAAATGTCGGTCAGGCTCAGACCGATGACAGCAAGTATCTGACCAACGAACAGGTCGGTACGCCGAGTGGGCTCGCAACGCTGGACGCGAACGGCAAACTGACCGCATCTCAGCGGCCCGACGTTGATGCTTACACGAGGAAACAGACCGACGATCTCGTCGATCAGGATGTGGCTGCGCACAACACGGACGAAACCGCGCATGGCGACATCCGCGCTTCCATCGCGGCTGTTGACGCAGCCGTCAAGGCTATCGAGCTGAAGTACGGCACGGAGATCACGAAGAACCCGTTCAGCGTCGGCTTCACCGACCTGAGTGCGGTCAACGTGACCGGCGTATGGAACGCATCGCTGGGCAGGATCGAGTTCTGATGGCAGAGGAAATCATTTTCTCGCGCCCCGCTGATGAAATTTCCTGCATCATCGGGAACCTGTTCTCAGCGATCACGCCTCCGTGCGACCTCAGACGCAGCACCGATCTTGTCATCTGCGGTATGACCCACGCTCAAAATTATGGGACGCTGACCGTCAAGAGCGACTGCTGCATTTTCATCGGCGAGCCTGAAGATCTGGCTGCCGTATTAAACGGGCAATGCCTGGAAAGGAAGTGCAGACATGGCCGATAAGGAGTTTCTGCTTGGCAACAGAGCAAGGGAGCTTCTGAAGTACACCAAGCAGGCGACGAGAGTTGTCTCCGGCGACATCAGCAAGGCCGACGTTCGAGCAATTATCACACGGGTTGCCGAGCTCGACGACATCTGCGATGTCAAGATGGTCTGCCAAGAGGTCGTACACGTCCTTGACACCAAGGACAAGGAGGGCTTCACAAAGAGTACCTTCCGAATGTATGGAGAGGATATGCGCGAAACCGCGAAAAAGATCCTGACGGACATTCATCGCGCCAACAACACGAACTTCGTGGTGGCGTATGAGGATAGAATCCACAAGATCGAGGAAGTGGTGGACGGCTGCTCCCTGCTGCTGGAGTATATCACGATCTGTATGGACGAAGGCATCATCAGCGTGAAGAAGGCAGGCGTCTGGACCAAGAAAGTCACAGACGTCAAGTATATGGCGATGGCGTGGCTGAAGGGAGACCGCGGCAGAGCCAACAAGCTCCGTTCGGAAGCGAAGGAAAAGGAGGACAGAAGCCTTTACAATCTGGTGATGTCCGCCTGCTCCGCAGCCCAGTCCGCACGGAAGTAATCAGGGTTCATGGCGGAGGCATCCGCCTTGAGTTAGGGTATGACTCGCATCGGCCGCCAACTGGTGGCTCCGCTCCCCGAACACCAACAACACCAACAACGTGTGGAACGTCAACACCAATGGCAACTACAACAACAACAACGCATCCAACTCGAACGGCATCCGCCCCGCTCTGATGGAAAGTGAGATTAGTAATCCCTCCGATGGGACGAACACAGTACACCATCATCAAAGGGAGTCATATCCTGTCGCCCGTCTGTGCATGGATGGACGATAAACACATCACACCGAGGCTCGCCATCCCGACTTGGATGCTGCGGCTGCCGGGGGCAAGACGACCGGTGTTAGGAGTGATGGCTGGTCTGGAGCTTGCCCTATACCCAGACCAGAGGAAGCAACAACAGCAAAGAAGCGAGTTTATGACCTATCAAGAGATGTGCAGCTTTGAAACGCTGTACGCAGCTTACTTGGAGGCCAGAAAGCGGAAACGGTCAAAGCCCGGAACGGCTCAGTACGAGCAAAATGTTCTGGCCTGCACCGAGAAGCTGTCAACGATCCTGCACACCAAGACCTACGTTCCGAGCAGGTTTGAGGTGTTTTATGTCTATGAGCCGAAGAAGCGGCTCGTCCAAGCACCCGCGTTCGTGGACAAAGTCGTCCTCCACGCGGTCGTGGACAACATCCTGTACGAAGCCATCACGAAGAGCTTCATTCGGGACAATTTCGCCAGTCAGACCGGCAAAGGCACCAACGATGGTTTGATGCGGCTGAAGCAGCACATGGTCGATTACTACCGGCGAGAAATGCGCGGAACCGATGGGTGGATTCTCAAAGGAGACGTGCATCACTTCTTTGCCAGCATCGACCACGACAAGCTGAAACGCAAGCTGAAGGCGCTGCTCGATAAGCGTGGCGTAGACCCTCAGATCTATGACCTGCTGTGCGTCTACATCAATACGACTGACGGGCTGCCCCTCGGCTACCAGACCAGCCAGCTACTCGCTCTGATGTTTCTGGACGAGTTCGACCACCTGATGAAAGAGAAATACCGCCTGAAGTATTACGGGCGATACATGGATGACTTCTACGTCATCCTCTCAGACAAACAGCGGTTGAAGGAGATCCTGAAGGACATTCGGGCGCTGATGGACGGCTGGGGCTTGGAACTGAACCAGAAGACTGGCATCTTTCCGCTGAGGAACGGCATCGACTTCCTCGGCTTCCATTCGTACATTACCGAAAGCGGTGGCATCATCCAGAAACTTCGACGGGACAGCATCCAGCGAATCCGTGCGAAGGTGAAGTTCTGGGAGGAAGCCTACAAGCGCGGCGAGGTTACGAAGGACGCTATCCTCCAGAGTTTCGGAGCGTGGGACGCACACGCGGCATACGGCGATACGCACGAGCTGCGGGCGAAATACGCAAAGAAGGTGGAGGCTATCATCGGTGAGCCGGTGGAGATCCACCGGAAACTCAACGGAAACCGTGCGGTACGCGATAAGCGAAGGCTTCGTCAATGCCGCAACCTCTACAAGAAACAGCATCAGAACAGGGAGACGGAGAAATCCGGCTCCTTTTTCTTATGCCCAACGCCCCACGGACGTTCCTCCGTGGGCTGACTCTTAACTCTTATCAAGGAGGAAAAACGAAATGGCAAATGTGCTTTTGAGCACCAAGGCCGTCGGCAGCACCGTCAAGCTGAAAGTCAACGGTACGGCAAAAGAGTTCATCGTTGTCCATCAGGGCAAGCCGAGTTCTCTGTACGATGACTCTTGCAACGGCACTTGGCTGTTGATGAAGGACATCTACGAGAACCGCGTCTGGCAGAGTGGAAACATCAACAAGTACGAAAGCAGCGACATCCACACCTACCTGAACAACACGTTCCTGAACCTGTTTGAGAGCAACATCAGGGATGCCATCAAGCAGGTGAAGATCCCGTACCGCAAGAACGGCGGCTCTGGCGGCACCGACCAGAGCGGCGCGAACGGCCTGTCCGCGAAGATCTTCCTGCTGTCGGGTTACGAAGTAGGCTGGACGACCAGCGACTACAGCTACTTCCCGGTGGATGGCGCGAAGCTGTCCTACTTTGAGTCTGGGACCGGCACGTCCGCCAACAACAAGCGTATTGCGAACCTGAACGGCTCGGCCGCCTTCTGGTGGCTCCGCTCCCCGGACACCCTCAACGCCCTCGGCGTGTGGCTCGTCTACACCATTGGCCACTTCAGCAGCTACGACGCATCCAACTCGTACGGCATCCGCCCCGCTTTGATTCTTCCCTCTACACTCTTGGTCTCTGATGACGGCACCGTATCTACGAATACGCCCCCGACTATCACCAGTACCAGCGGTGCGAGTGGCGTGAACCTCGGCAGTAAGACGGCGGCGTTCAGCTTCAAGTACACGCCCAACGATGCCGACGGCGACAAGCTGACGGTCACGGAAAAACTGGACGGCGTCGTGAAGAAGACGCGCACGAATGTCACCAGCGGTACGCAGCTCACCTTCGAGTGCGCCAGCACCGCGGCGGAGTTCCAGAAGATCCTGAACGGAACGCACACCATCACCATCGAAGTGAGCGATGGAAAGGCGAGTGCGGCCTTCACGGCCACCTTCACGAAAGCCGTCCACAAGGCGACCATCACGCTGAAGACGCCGCTGGCGGTGTCCGGCGACATCACGGCGGCGGTCATGTCGGTCGTGGGGCAGATCCCGGCCGGCGCGGTCTACAAGGTCGAGGCAACCAACAACGCGAAGGACACCAGCCCAGTGTGGCAGGATGTCACGGCGGAGGTCAAGAGCGGCGCCAACATCGTGTTCAAGAATAAGACCGCGGTAAACGGCGCTGCGTTCAACTTCCGCATCACTGTGGAGCGCGGCACATCCGCCGGCGGATATATCTCCGGCGTGAGCGGCGCGTTCCAGTAAGGAGGGAAAGTCATGGGACTCGTATGGAGAAAGGATGACCTGCTGACGCTGTCCGAGAAGCAGCTCAGCATGGCGAACGAAACCTGCCAGCAGAAGATCTACGCCGGTATCGACGTAGAACTGAGCGGCGGGACGGAGCATTTCTCTCTGGAGACGCACGATCAGGCCAACATCGAATCCATGTTTACCGCCGTCACGCTCGGCGCGAAGGAGCAGCAGTACCATTGCGACGGTGGGGAGGTCAAGACCTACTCTGCCGCCGATGTCGTTGTGCTGTACGCAGCCTACAAGAACTACGTCACGAAGCACACGACCTACTGCAACCTCCTGAAGAAGTGGATTAAGCGCGAGACGGACAATGCCGTCATTGGCACCATCCAGTATGGCGACAACCTGCCGGAAGACCTGACCGCGCAGATGAAGACGATCCTCGACGCCGCGACGGCGCAGCTCACCAGTATCACCACCGCGGTCAGCGACGGTGCGTTTGCGGATAAGATCTCGTCTCTGGAGAACCAGATGACCGAAACTCAGATGGCATTGTGCGATGTCTACGAGCAGGTCATCGCAGCGACTTCGGCTACGGAGGGATAAAGCTATGGCAAGAATTTACGCGACCCTGATTCGCAAGGGTGAGAAGACCATCGAAGATGTCCCGGAGAGGCTCCGGGCAGCCGTGGCTCTGCTCGCAGAGGACGCCGTATGAGCGCCCTCCGCGAGTTTTGTCTTAAATATCTGCTGAGAAAGGAGGAAGACGAAATGGCTGTTGTGTACGCTACCCTGATTATCAAGGGCAAGAAGACCATCGACCAGGTGCCCGCTCGCCTGCGTAAGCAGGTCGAGGAGATCCTGGAAGCCTGTGAGGTGGAGATCTGACCTCCCAGCGGCGGGAGCCGGTCGTTCTGACCGGCTCCCGTTTTACATGAACGCAATCTGGATGCCTCTCGCCATGCAGTTACCCGGTTCACCGGCGAAGAGCGAGTCCAAACCAAGAAACTGTTGAGAGAGGTACGAGAGTATGAATATCGGAGAAATCTTGATCGCCGTGCTGATGGCAGTCGCCGGCGGCGCGGCAGGAGCGGCCGTTATCAACGGCATCAACGAGAGATGGAAGTTCAAAGCTGGCCGAAAGGCGGCGAAGGAAGACCGCGAGGAGGAGAAAGCGGATAAGACCGCTGAACTGACAAAGACGATCGCCGGTTTGCAGGAGGACATCAAGCACCTTCGTAGCAGCGATGCCGCTCAGTCCGAGGCACTGAAGCAGATTCTGCTCGACAGGGTACTTTATCTCGGGCAGGGATACATCGCCAAGGGAGAAATTTCCTACGACGACAGACGCCGCTTTCACGCCATGCACGACTGCTACCACAAGGGACTCGGCGGGAACGGAGATGCAGACATCATCGTTGAGGGTGTCGATGCTCTGCCGCTGAAAAAGTAAGGAGGCGGGCGTATGAGCGTCCTGAATATCGTCCTGTTCTGCGCCGCCGGCTTCCTGCTTGGCATCGTCATTTCGTGGTTGGTGAGCAACATCGTGTCGCGCATCCGCAATCGCACGGCACGGCGCCGCGTTGAACCGCAGATGAACGTGAAGAAGGGCATCAAAACGATGGACTTGATTCTGGTCATCATCGGCGTATCGCTTGTCTGGTTCACGCACCGTATGCTCACGCTGTATGAAACGACCGGCGGCATCCCCGACACGCTCTGCCAGTGCGTCTTTGCCCTGCTCGGCGGCGAGTGCGGCGTTATGGGCTGGATCAAGACCACCAAGGACAAACAGCAGGATCGGAAATGGGCGGAGGAAGACCGGCAGAGAATGGAGCGCGAGGCACAGCAACCCGCGCAGGACTTCGAGCCGTCATTCACCGCCGAACAGAAGAACCGCGACCAGTAAAGGAGACATGAAATGTCGCTGATTGGAAGCACAAATGAAGAGAAGATCTGGAACTACCTGAAAGCCAAGGGACTACCCGATTGCGGGATTGCCGGTCTGATAGGGAACTTGTATGCGGAAAGCTGCCTGATTCCCACCAACCTGCAAAACAGCTACGAGAAGGCCCTCAGCTTCACCGACGCCGCCTACACGGCTGCGGTGGACAACGGGACGTACCAGAACTTCGTGAAAGATAGCGCCGGCTACGGTCTGGCGCAGTGGACATATTGGAGTCGGAAGAAGAACCTGCTCGACTTTGCCAAGAAGAAGGGCAAGAGCATCGGCGACTTGGAGATGCAGCTCGATTTCCTCTGGAACGAGCTGCAAGGCTACAAGGCCGTCATCTCGACCCTGAAAACGGCGAAGACCGTCAAGGCGGCGTCTGACAGCGTACTGCTGAACTTCGAGAGGCCGGCAGACCAGAGCGAGGCGGTGAAGAACCGCCGCGCAGGCTTCGGCCAGAAGTTCTACGACAAGTACGCCGCCGACTCCACGGCGCAGAAAGGAGTGCCTGGAGTGAGCAAATGCTACGCTTCCGCCGTGATCGCCGTCGCAATCGGCGAACTCGGCTATGTCGAAAAGGCGACCAACAGCCAGCTCGACAACAAGACTGCCAACCCCGGTCGTGCGAACTGGACAAAGTACGCCAGAGACTTCGACGAAAAGTACCCGAAGTGGTACAACGGCAAGAAGAACGGCTACGAATGGTGCGATATGTTCGTGGACTGGTGCTTTGTGACCGCGTTCGGTTATGAGAACGCCCTGCGGCTGCTTTGCCAGCCTGAGCGTTCCTGCGGCGCGGGCTGCACTTGGTCTGCGAAGTATTACAAGCAGAAAGGGCAGTTCTTCACGTCCAACCCGCAGGTGGGCGATCAGATTTTCTTCGGAACGTCGATTGACAACTGCACCCACACCGGCCTTGTGGAGAAAGTGGATGCCTCGAAGGTCTATACCATCGAGGGCAACACCAACAACCAGAGTGCGCGTCGCAGCTATGCGCTGAACAGCGCGAAGATCGTCGGCTATGGCCGTCCGAAGTACGACGGCGCTGGAACGGCCACGCCCGTCACGCCGACGAAACCAAGCGCCGGCGGTCAGACAAGCGGCGCCGACTACAAGATCGGCGACATCGTCCAATTCAAGGGGAAGAATTGCAGGAAGAACGTGATGAGCAGCAGGCGGAT
>OLPR01000711.1_pt1 | contig 29629 bp, 22 predicted proteins | sample 1672761 | NCBI WGS metagenome assembly OLPR01 (sample SAMEA3136721, study PRJEB25190) | human gut metagenome | biome: human gut; feature: human-associated habitat; material: faeces | place: Austria | collected 2013 | reverse complement strand
AACGGTGGTGTTCGACGGCCGCAAGCTGGACCCGGCCACGCACGCGCGCCTGTATCTCACCGCCAGTTCCGGGCCGCTCGTCATCCAGGGCGCCACGTCGTCACGTCTCACCGGCGACGACGGCATACCCGCCACGGGCGGCGCGTGGGCGACCATCGGCGGCACGCTCACCTACCAGTGGTCGAGCGGGCGGCCGTTGCTCCGCAACGAGGTCACGTTATGGCCGTTGCCCGTCAAGACCGATACCGCGACCACGTGGGCGGATATGGGTGCATGGCCCGTCACATGGGACATGTGCCGGTTCACACTAGCCGAGCTCGCGTTAATTCGACAATTCTCACAACCAACACAGGAAGGATCACAAGGATGAAGACCACAAGCGTGTACGGCATCCCCTATATCGAGGCCGATGACCTCGTATCGTCCGCCCCCACACAGTTCCGACAGACGGCAGAAGGCGTCGAAAAGGTCTTGCGCGAAATCGACGCGCGAGCGACCCCCGAAGGCGTATCGCCAGTGACTGCAACCACGCTGGAGACATTGGAGTCACTGGAAGGCGTGAATGGACAATCAGGCGTGGTCACCGGTGACACCATGCAACGCAATGGTCTGTACTACCGTCTTGGCGACGCCTGGCACCCCGTGGAGATTCGACAGAAACGCACGTGGGGCTGCCGGTTCAAAAGATCCGCGAACGACCTCATCCTGAACAACGGCGACACATACATGATGTTCTCCAACGTGACCGGAAGCGCCGACATCAAGACGACTGCCAATAGCAAGGGCGCGTATGCGATTCTGCCGGCCGGCCGATGGCTGGTCAAAGAATACATGCAGTTCTCCGGTATCGCAGACATGACATGGCTAAGCATCGGGGTGGCGACGGTAGGAGGCGCCTCGTCACTGCTCCCGAGTGCGGCGGAATCGAGCACCTCTGGTAATGCGTTCGGCGCAATTGAGTGTGTGACCGTCATCGAATCCGACGGCACCGGCGGAATCCAGGTCTCATTCCACTCCAACAACAGCGGCATAATGCGCGTGGCCGGCTATCTCAACGTGGTGGAGCTATGAGCGAGGAAGTAATCGTGTCGGTGGTCGGCGTCGCCGGCGTGGTGCTGGGCGCGATTATCCAGACCGTAGCAACCGCCTCGCGCGACCGGTTGGAGGCGTACCGGCTCGCGCAACAGATGCAGACCGACAATTCCCTGTTGTGGCAATGGAACCGTGCTCTCGTGGATCACATATACCGGCGAGCACCGCCACCACCGCCTGAGCCACCGGAAGGGCTTTTCGAGCATCGAGACGATTGAAAGGAGACAAATGAATGGTCAATAGCACATGGATAGGCAGCCCCAACCACTACGCGGGACGCAACGGCTACGAGGTCACGCACATCACCCTGCACATCATGGTAGGCCGTCTCGCCGGCACCGACGCGACGTTTCAGAATCCGGTGCGCCAGGCGTCCAGCACATACGGCATCGGCTCCACGGGCCTGATCCACCAGTATGTGCGAGAAACTGACGCGCCGTGGACCGACAGCAACTATGCGTCGAACTGCCAGACCATCAGCATCGAGCACGAAGGCGGCATGGCCGGCGTCCCCTGCACCAAGGCGTGCATGGACGCTAGCGCCGCCTTGTGCGCGGACATCGCGCGCCGATACGGCTGGCCGCGCCTATGGCACGACGGGCTAAAAGGCAACGTGTGGTTGCACCGAGAGATACCAGGCAGCGATCACGCAGGATGTCCCGACCGGGCCGCGAATGGTCTGGACGTGGATTATGTAATCAACAAAGCAAACCAACTTTTGACAGGAGCAGGAACAGTGAGTGCGCAAGACCTTTACGAGACCAAGGGCAACGACGGCCGCAATCTCTTCGATGGAATCATCCAGACCCGGAACGAGCTCAAGGACCGGGCCGCCGACGCGTTGATCCAGACCAAGGGCAACGACGGCCGCAACGTGTTGGATAGCGTCATCCAGGCGCGTTACGACATAGCCGACCTCAAAACCCAGCTGACGGCGCAGACCGCCGCGATCGAGGCGCTTAGCAAGGCGCTGGGAGCGAACCCGGCCGACATATCCAAGATCGTCGCGGACGCCGTGCGCGCGAAGCTGGACTCGCTGGAAATCAGCGTGACCGCCACCGACAAGACCACCGAAAAGGAAGGATAGCCATGGAATACGAAGAACAAGTGGAGGGCGGCGACACCCGCACCCCCGGCGTCAGCGCCGCGACCATCGCCCGCGCCGCCGTGCTGCTGCTCGGCTTGATTAACGCTTGCCTGGTCATGTTCGGCGTCGATACCATCCCCATCGCTGACGAGACGGTTAACCAGCTCGTCGCCCTCACATGGAACGTGGGCGCCGCGCTATGGGCGTGGTGGAAGGACAACCCAATCACGCCCAAGTCGCGCGCGCAGCACGCGGCCTAGCCGGCCAACGTCACCGCGTCCAGACCGACGCGCAGACGGCTGTCCGGCATCGCCACGTAGATTTGCGTGGTCTCCACGCTGCTATGTCCCAGCAGTTTCGAGACCAGCAGCAGATCGTGCGTGGTCTCGTACATGCGCGTGGCGTACCGGTGGCGCAGCGAGTGCGGCCCCCAACCGTCCGGCAGCAGCCGTGTGAGGTGGCGGGACACATACGATTTTTCGACGTGTCCCCGCCACCGGCCGGGGAACAGCCAACCGGGCGCGGCCGTTATCCGCTTCGCCAGGTCTTCGCTTATGGGCACTATGCGCTGTTTGTCGCCCTTGCCCCGCACTATCAGCGACGGGCCGGCGTCGCCTTCCAGCACGTCGCGCGAGTGGACGGCCGCGATTTCGGACAGTCTCAACCCGGCTTCGGCACCGAGGCGCAGCATGAGCCGTTCCACATCGTTCGCGGCGCACATGGCAGCATATATGTGCACGTCGGGGCACGGGCGGGGATGCGGCCGCGTCTTGCGCACCTTCGGCAGCGCGACCGCCGGATCGTCCGCGCGCCGGCCCGTGGCATGCAGCCACCGGAAAAAACCGACGAGCGTGTTTCGGTAGCCCTTGCGCGTCTCCGCCTTCCATGATTGCGAGGCGGTCCAATGCACTAGATCCTCCGACGTCACGTCATAGGGCGATTTATCCAGGCACCGCGCCGCGTGGCCTATCTTGCACCGCCGCGTGTTGACGGTGTCCTGACTGAGGCCCGCCGCCGTGAGCGATTCGAGCCATAGGGTGATTTCGTCCCGCCACTGAGCAGGGGGCAGCTTTTTGTGCATACTCACGGCCGGCATCCTTGGCGGCCGGCGGCATTACGCCGCTAGGATAAAATCAAATAATCGGGCTTCATGGATTTGAACCGTGGACCTCTGGGCAACAACGTTACCAGAGGTCCACGGTTCAAATCCATGCCCCGCTACGAACGTGGTTATATGGCCGCTGATTTCGGTACCGAAATCAGCGGCCTTTCCGTTTACCGTGGCGATATGGATGAAAGGCGATCAGGCAGCTACGGTGCCCAGGGAAGTCGGCGATCATAAACGTCTCGTCATTTTCATCGCGGATCTTCAGTTGTCTAATCCACGGGAGGCGACAGGCGTGAAGTTTCTCAACGAAGCGGAAGCCGGGCACAAGTCGTATGTTACGATCGGCTTCGTGCCCAGCTCCCGTTCTTCTGCTCAGAAGCGGAGTGTGGTTCACCATCCAGCCGACATCATCGGCATCATGCCGCAGCGGGTCAACGTATCGGCCAGCGCATCGTCCAGTGCTTGAATCGGTCATAGCGACGACGCCACCGAACGACGATGGACAGTATGGCGCCTATCGCCAGAGCTGACACGGCCAGAACCGAGGCAAGCGACACATCGCCACCCGTGACGGGCAGTGACGGGCGAGGGTTGGGCGTGGTTGCCTCCGCCGGCGCCGGCGGCGTCTCGGGTTTCTCCGGTTCGCACGGTTTCTCCGACTCGCATGGGGGCAACACCCGCACACGCTCCCAGGCATCGTCATACCGGCTGGACGCCGGGGAAACACGGTCATCCCCCTCGAACCGCCAGACGAACACGTACCACCCAGGCCGTTCGGCGGTCAGATACATAGGAGCGCCACGCGCGTCCAACGCCCCGGCGCCGATTTTGAACGTGCCGTTCATCGCGGGAATCTCCCAGGTGGCCAGCAACCGGCGGTTGTCGTCTTCCGTGGGAACCTCTCCCCCGGATGGCTTGTACGCCTCATCGTTGGAGGGGTTGTCGGGATCGCCGGACCACCATACGCTCACCGTCGCATACGGCCGATCCGCCGCGAACTCATACTCTTCGTTGCCGGCATACTGGCCATGATCCGCAGGGAATCCCGATACGGTAATGGTGTCGCTGAGCTCGGCACCGATATCCGCCGAATGCTCAGTGACCGTCGACATGACTTCTAGCTTCCTGCGACTTGTATTGCTTTCCGTAGCCTCCATAAACGGACTTATCCAGTCGCCTATAAGGTATTCCTGCGCCTGTTTGCTCTGCTCGGACCGCCGAAACACCCATACCCATGTGCCAAAACCGCTATTCTGCTTGGTCCGGTAAGCGGCACCGTCATCCGGCTTGGTCATGGCCTGCACACGTGCCTGCTGCCCCACCCCGGTGAAAGAGGCCTTGCCATAGGCCACCGGCTCATAACCCAAAGTCGCCAATCGCGCAAGAAAAGCATCGGCGCTCTCTTGTGCATTCGGCGTAATGACATTGCCCACATCGCCCGTATCAAGACCATCGAAATAGTATCCGCGGGCCTGCAATTCCAAATCGGGCACCCAATAACTGTCCGCATCCGCCACGCCACTGGTCACGTCATCGAACACCGGAGAAGCCACATCAAGCACCTTCTCGGAGACCTTGGTGGATACCGCCGGAACAAAATCCTTACGCACCCGAAATGTCGTCGACGCGCCGCCAGTGGAAGCCATCGAGTCAAAGGCCAGCATGTCCTGAGTGCTGTCCATGACGTGCATCCGCCCATACTCGTATGTGGTGTTCGCCGTCACCTCGCCGGCGCCGGTCGCCTCCCACGCGATCGAGGACCCGGCGCTCGTCGACACCCCCGAGAACGTGTTGCCGCCTTGGACGAACCGCGCCGCCCCCTGCAAGGTGACGGTGAACGGCACTCCCGCGATCGCGTCACCGGCGCGGTTCACCACTTTCACCGAGATGGAACCGCTGCGCAAAGCCTCGGCATCGGTGCGTTCCACCGTCGTGCCCGCAGGCGTCTTGCCGGCCGATTGATCCCATATCCGGGCCGCCTTCGCCACGATCTCGGGGTACCGGCCTTGAATGACCGCCATCTGTCTCGCCCACTCGTCCCGATCGCGCCCGAAGTGATCCTGCACGATGATGCCGATCGCCGCATGGGTGGCGGCATCCGTGTCGCGGTACCGGTCAAGGATCCATGCCATACGCCGGGCGTTCTCATCGGAGGCAAGCACCGTGGTGGGGCCTATCACATAGTCGCTCAGTTTCCCCGCTTCGATGCAGTAGTACTTGTTGCCCGAAGCGTCCAGCCCCGCGACACCGACGTAATATTCCATATCGTTGTATGGAAACGCCACGTGATATCTTTCGTCGGCGGGCGTCAACGTCGCGGCATACGCCGTATTCGCCGAGCCGAACACCACTCCCACCATTATTATCAGACCGGTCAGCATCGCTACGATGGCCATGCCCCGTTGCCGCCATGTCGTTATCATCATTCGTCCTTTCCTGGTACGTTTCCCCGCATACTGCACTGTGTGCGGGTAGGCCACGATCATGGCAGATTTTCATTCGCTACAGCCGGTTTTTCGACCTATGTGGTCCGAGCTTGCCGTTTGCCGGCGAGTTGTGGATAACTCTTCCGCCGAGTTATCCACCTCATGCGGTTGACCGAACGTTTACCTGATAGTTATCCACAATGCGCAACATATGTTCAAAAGCCCTTAGAATAGGGCCTTATGGCAGCAGTACAACATCGCGCGACCACGCGCACTAGTAATACCGATAACAGCACCACGAAAACGAAGTCAAAGGCGACTTCTGCCCGAAAGAGCCCCGCAACCAAGCGCAAGAGAGTCAGCGCCGAAACGGCACGCGCCGCAGCAGCGCTGAAAGGCCTGGCTGTCGAAGCCCCCGCACCGTCCATCGAAGCAAACGAGCCCGGCCAGTTCGGCCGCATCAATGTCATGGACATCACTCCCGCCGAGGAGCGCGGCATCTTCCCCGCCCGTGTGGAACTCGGCGAACCGTTTGAGATGACCGCCCAGGTGTTCATCGAAGGCCGTACCAAGGTGGGTGCCACCGCCATCGTGCGCAACCCGCGCGGCAAGGAAACCATGCGCCGGGCCATGACCTGCGTAAATCCCGGCCTCGATCGTTGGACCGTGATGGTCAAGTGCGGCGAGCACAGCGATCTGAAGCCTTGGGAGGATGGCTACGCGGCCGTCAAGCGTCAGCTCGGCGAATGGACCGTGACCATCGAAGGTTGGGAAGACGCGTACGTCTCCTGGCTGCACGACGCCCGCATCAAGGTGCGTGTGATGGACGACGTGGACAACGCACTCAATTCCGGTGCCGAGTTGCTGGCCCGTTGGGCCGAAACCCCGGACACCGGCCTGACCGCACGCGATCGCAAGACCTTGGAGAAGGCCGCTGAGACCATGGCCGATCAGACGCTGAGCGCCGAGGATCGTCTCGCCGCCGGCGACAACCCGACCATCGCCGCCCTGCACGAGACTCACCCGCTGCGCGACGGCATCTCCCCCAGCCAGCCCCAGCGCTTCAAGGTGGAACGCCCGAAGTCCAGCTTCGCGGCTTGGTACCAGTTCTTCCCGCGTTCCGAAGGCGCCACCATCGATCCGAACACCGGCAAGATCATTCAGGGTACGCTGAAGACTTCGATGGCCGGCCTCGAACGCGCCGCTGCCGAGGGCTTCGACATCGTCTACCTGCCGCCGGTCTTCCCGATTGGCGTGACCAACCGCAAGGGCCGCAACAACACGCTGGTCGCCGGCCCCGATGACCCGGGCTCCCCGTTCGGCATCGGCTCCGAGCTAGGTGGCCACGACACCGTGGATCCACTGCTCGGCACCATGGACGATTTCAAGGCCCTGTGCCAGCGTGCACATGAACTGGGTCTGGAAATCGCGCTTGATTTCGCCCTGCAGTGCTCGCCCGATCACCCGTGGGTCAAGGCCCACCCGAACTGGTTCCGCCACAAGCCGGACGGCTCCATCGCCTTCGCCGAGAACCCGCCGAAGAAGTATCAGGACATCTACCCGATCGACTTCAACGCCGACATGCCCGGCATCGAAAAAGAAGTCGAACGCATCATGAATCTGTGGATCGAGGCGGGCGTCACCATCTTCCGCATCGATAACCCGCACACCAAGCCGGTGCGTTTCTGGCAGGACGTGATTGCCGCCGTGACCAAGAAGCACCCGGAGATCCTGTTCCTGGCCGAGGCATTCACCCGCCCGGGCATGATGCGCGCCCTGAGCTACGTGGGCTTCACCCAGTCCCACTGCTACTTCCCGTGGCGCAACACCAAGGACGAACTGGAAGAGTATCTGCCGGTCACCAATGGCGACGACGGCTACTACCAGCACAACACCTTCTGGCCCACCACGCCGGATATTCTCACCGCTTACGTGCGAGACAACGGCGTAGCCGGCCACTGCGTGCGTGCGGTGCTGGCAGCCATGGGCTCGCCGTCCTGGGGTATCTACAACGGTTACGAACTCATCGAGAACAAGCAGCGCCCCGGCTTCGAAGAGCAGATCGACAACGAGAAGTACGAGGTCAAGGTTCGCGATTGGAGCAAGGCCAAGCAGTACGGCGTGGCCGAGATGCTCACCGCACTCAACAAGATTCGTCGCGCCCACCCGGCCGCGTTGAGCTATCACAACCTCACCGTGCTGCCTACGTCCGACCCGAATATTCTGGCTTTCGCACGCCACACGCCGGCCGAACTGACCGGTACCGGCCAAGCGGACACGCTGATTGTGGTCGTGAACCTCGATGGACACAACGCACACCAGTCGATGATTCACCTGGAACTCAGCGAGCTGGGTCTGCCCACCGACCGCCCGCTCAACGTGCGCGACGAGCTGACCGGCCGCGAATTCCAGTGGGGTTGGGACAACTACGTGTCTCTGGCTCCTTGGGCGGATGTGGCCCACATCCTGTCCGTGCAGTGATGCGGTACTGCAACGGTAATGCAACAGTGATGCCGTTGACGTGCATGGGTTTATCGTGCGCGTAAACCGCTAGAAATCCTCCCCTCAAGGGGAGGATTTCGTCTGTTTGGGCATAGTGTCGGCATAATCTCAGCACGGTTTCTTGAGTTCCGCACCTGTTTTGCAGGCGTAAACAGGGTATTGTGGTGAGACGATAACGTAACTGTCGATTTTCAAGGAGAAATGACATGGCAGAAACCTTCAACGTCGTTGTGGAAATTCCGCGCGGCTCCAAGAACAAGTACGAAGTCGATCACGAGACCGGTCGCGTCTTCCTGGACCGTACCCTGTTCACCGCAATGGGTTACCCGGATGACTACGGCTACATCGACGGCACCCTGGGCGAGGACGGCGATCCGCTGGACGCTCTCGTGATGATTCCGAACTCCGTGTTCCCGGGCTGCGTGGTCGAGTGCCGCGCCGTGGGCCTGTACCACATGGTCGACGAGGCCGGCGGCGACGACAAGGTGCTGTGCGTGCCCGCCGACGTTCGTTTCGATGACATCAAGGACATCGACGACGTCAACGAGTACCACAAGGCCGAAATCAAGCACTTCTTCGAGCAGTACAAGGCTCTGGAGCCGGGCAAGGAAGTCCTGCCGGGCGACTACTGGACTGGTGCTGACGCCGCCGAAAAGGAAATCATTGCCGCGCGTCAGCGTCTCGCTGATTCCGAGAAGTGATTCGATTCTGAATCGTTGACAGGAGGCCCCTTCGGGGCCTTTTGTTGTATTTGTGGCAAAGCCGCTCTACTCTCCCTCAGTCGCAGTTTCACTGCGCCAGCTCCCCCAACAGAGGGAGCTTGTATTTTGTGATACAGTGGTGCTTTGTCTTTTCAACTAGGCGTAGGCGGCGTGTAGGAACGCTGGTCGAGGCCCATCGCACGGTAATCCGGCGATGAACCTTCTGTCACACCATGATTTCGATAATCATTCAAATCCTGCTTATTTCTGTTTCCGTAGCTATGGATGCATTCGCCGTATCCATTGGCAAAGGCCTGACCGTATCCCGCGTACGAGTACAAGACGCCGTGAAAAGCGCCCTCTGGTTCGGCGGATTCCAGATGCTGTTCCCTATTCTCGGCTATTTCGCGGCATCTACATTCAGCAAATACGTAACCCAATTCGACCATTGGATCATCTTCGCCCTGTTGGTGTTCATCGGCGGCAACATGGTTCACGAAGCCTTCGAAGAAGATGAGGAAAACTCCAAGGAGACCGCCCAGTTCGATTGGAAGCATATGCTTCCCTTGGCCGTGGCCTGCAGCATCGATGCGTTCGCCGTGGGCGTGAGCCTGGCCTTCATGTTCACCAAAGCCCATATGGCATTCGCCATCCTCAGCATCGGTGTGGTCACCGGACTGTTCTCCGCTGCGGGCCTGCACATTGGCCGCGCGTTCGGTTCCCGCTGGCAGAAGCCGGCGCAGATCGCCGGCGGCGTGGTGCTGATTCTACTCGGCATCAAAGTGCTATTGGAGCATTTGGGCGTTATCGCGTTCTGATTTAGTGCCATAAGCCCCTTCACCAGAAGGGGCTATTTTGTTTGATTTCACCGTTCCAATGCCCGACGTAGGATTGGGATGGAAATTCGATTATCTGAGAGGCGTATCATGACCGAGATCACCCAGGAGGGTTGGAAGAACAAAGCTCTGAGCATGTTGTTGGCCCAACTGACGTCCTATGTACTGTTCATCGCAGCCACGGTCATTCCCTCCCCTGGCACCGTCCCCATCATCCCTTTGATTATCGCCGCTCTGACGTTGGCCGCATTTGTCGTATTCTGGCCGTTCCGCGGCAGCATACTGGATCGTATCGTCACTTTGGTGTTTGGCGCGATTTCTCTGATTTTCGTCATCGTACCTTTCCCGACCAGCGAGGTTCCGCCGGATCAGACCGCTGCGGATGGCTCGGTACTTCCTTGGTATTCATGGGCACTGGCCATGGGCCTGCTGCTGGTGGTGCTGGTGGTCTTCTCCTTCGGACGGCAGATGGCTCGTGAGAAGCGCGAACATCTTATCCGCGCACTCTCTCACGCCGTGACTTCCGGTGTGGCAGCTCTCGCCGTGGCCGGCTGGTGCTTCCTACCTGATTTGGGCGCGATGCTCGCCAAGGGCACCGTTGCGGGAACCGTTGCCCTGATCATCCTCATCGTTTTGGGACTGGCTTTGGCCGTGGCTTCCACGTTGTGGGTGCGCGACGCCGATCCGGACCCGGATATCCGTTATCCGTGGATCGGTACCGGCCTGATGCCGGTAATGCTGATGGGCGTGACCATCGCCGCAACCGCACTGGTGCTCGGCCGTATCATCGGTTGATGGACGTCCACCGTTCCATATTCCGCAAACTTGTAACCTATGTGTCCACTACAAGCGCGTAGAATAATGAAAACCGTGCGAAAGCGGCATAACGCCGCTGACGACTCGTACAGCCACACCGAGCAATTGCGTAACACATTGCAGGATAAGGGGGATTAGCGTGACGGATCTTACGTTGATGACTTTCGCCAGCGACCCCGCCACCGTTTTGCCATCACTCGCCCTGCTTTCTCATCGCGTCCGCGTACTGCCGATGGATGCAGCCAGCTTGGTGAAGATGCCGGAGAACACCATTCTGTTTCTGGATGCACGCGATGATCTGGCGACCGCCAAAACCTTGTGCCGCCTCATCCACGCTTCCGGCCTGTCCACGCCAATCGTGCTGGTGCTGACCGAAGGCGGCTTCACCGTGGTCAACTCCCAGTGGGGCATTGCGGATGTGGTGGTCGCCACCGCTTCCCCGGCCGAAGTCGAGGGCCGATTGCGATTGGTCTCCGAGCGCGGCAACGCTCCCGCAGCCGCAGCAGCCGGTTCTCCCGCCGAATCCACCACCACGGTGGAAGATGGCCAGATTCGCTCCGGCGACCTCATTGTGGACACCAACGGCTATACCGCCTCCCTGCATGGACGCCCCATCGATCTGGCATACAAGGAGTTCGAACTCCTCAAGTACTTGGTCCAGCACCCCGGCCGCGTGTTCACGCGCGCCCAGTTGCTGCAGGAAGTATGGGGCTACGACTACTACGGTGGCACTCGTACGGTCGACGTGCATATCCGTCGTCTGCGCGCCAAGCTCGGCGGCGAATACGAACACCTCATCGGCACCGTGCGCAACGTGGGCTACCGATTCGACCCGCCGGAGACGGATAAGGAAACTGCCGCCGCACAGCAGGCCGCCAAAGCATCCTCTGCCGCCATCGACACCGATGACGATACTCCCGATCTCAACACCGTCGCCTGACAGACCAGCGGCGCTGCAAACTATCAATCATCGATATTACGCCGCTTAGGTCCATACGATGAGAGAAACCAAATCCGCGCGTCTCACGCGCATGCATGACGAATACGACATTCTGCGCCAGGTGATTCCGGCACCCGCTTGCGCACTGCATTTCTCGAATCCGCTCGAATTGCTGATCGCCACCGTGCTCAGCGCCCAGACCACCGACAAGCGTGTCAACACGGTCACCCCGGAACTGTTCGCCACCTACCCCACCGCCCGTGACTTGGCGGCCGCAAACCCGGCCCAAGTCGAAGACATCATTCATCCGCTGGGGTTCTATCGTTCGAAAACCCAGCATCTCATCGGACTGGCCACGGCACTGGACGAACGATTCGGCGGCGTGGTGCCGCGCACGATGGATGAACTGACCAGCTTGCCGGGGGTCGGCCGCAAAACCGCGAACGTCGTGCTCGGCAACGCGTTCGATATCCCCGGATTCCCGGTCGATACGCATGTGATGCGCGTAACCGGACGACTGCGTTGGCGGTCGGATTGGCGGTCCGCACACCCCGATCCCGTGAAAATCGAGAAGGAAATCACCTCCTGTTTTCCGCCCGAAGAGTGGACGAATCTCAGCCACCGACTGATTCTGTTCGGCCGGGCCACCTGCCACGCACGTACCCCTGACTGCGCCAACTGCCCGCTGTCCGACACCTGCCCTAGCTATGCGCCGCCCGCCGGCAAGAGCACGTCCAAGCGCTAACTCATACCTCATCATGGTGAATTGCGGATTCTAGGCTGAATCCACCGCTAGACTGAAAACCATGCAGCACAGCAAGCGGGACAATACATGGTCCAAGTGGGGGATTTTTCTCGGAGTCGCCGTGGCACTCGGCGCACTCGTGGTTGTGGGATGGACGTTCATGCAAAACCGGTTCCAGCCGGGATCATCCCTCGATGCCGATGTGACCATTGGCATCGACGATATGCCGCAATCCTTGGATATTCGGTCCGATTCCTCTGCGGCAGCCGAACGCCTGCTCGTCGACAATGTGTATGAGACATTAGTGACCGTCGATCAAGACAACAAGCTTCAGCCGGGACTGGCGACAAGCTGGAAGACTTCCGATGACGGACTGACCGTCACCCTGGCACTGCAATCGGGCGTCACCTTCTCGAACGGCCATACGTTGGACGCCTCGGACGCCGTGTGGTCGTTGCAACAGAACGTGACCAACAAGGTGGCGGACGTCGACGAATTGGGCGATCTGGCGTCGGTCGCCAATCCGAACGCCACCACGGTGGTCATTACGCTTGCCAAGCCCAATCCGACGCTGCTGCGAGCGCTGTCCGGCAGACTCGGCATTGTCTACGATTCCGAGTCGTCCAGTGCCGATTATCAACGCAAGGCCATAGGTTCCGGACCATTCACCGTGGCCGATTTCCAGCCTGGCCATTCCCTGAAGCTGGCGCGCAGCGATACCTACCATGGCACCAAAGCGGCCAGCAATGTCGTTGAATTTATGCAATACTCCGACGCCGATGCGCTCAGCAAGGCCCTGACCGACGGCAGTCTCGATATGGCGGCACCGGTCTCGGCTTCGACGGCCACCGGTTTGAACGGCAAGGATGGCCTGACCGTCAAGGAGGGGGCCACTACGGATAAGGTGCTGCTGGCCTACAACAACGGCACCGATTCGCTGCTCTCCGACGAACAGGCGCGTAAAGCCTTCCGCTATCAAATCGACGCAGCCGGCATCGCCTCCGCCCAACCCGACGCAGCCGGAGCATTGGGCGGCCCCATCAGCCTGCTGGAACCCGGATACGAAGATTTGACCGGACTGTACCCGCATGACGAAAACCAAGCTGGGCAGATGTTCTCCTACTTTGGTGCGCAATACCTGACTACGGTGAATCTGGTGGTTCCCGAAGAATACCGGTCGTTGGCCGAAACCATCAAGCAGCAGATCGAGCGGCAGCCGCGCCCCACGGTGAACCTTGAAGTGCTCTCCGATGAGGATTATGCCAAACGAATCAAGGACGGCAAATGGGAACTGACCGTGATGAGCATGGACGGCACGGATGATGCCGGCATATTCGCCGACCCCGATTCCATGTTCCATTACGACCATACCGAAGCGCAACAGGCCTATGCGGATGCTCGCGCCGCCACTAATGACGCCGATTATGAGGCACGAATGAAGGCGTACGCCCGGCTGATCAGCGAGGATGCGGCCAGTGATTGGCTGTATACCCGCAAATGCTTCACTGTGGCGTCCACCAAGGTCTCCGGCTACCCGACCTCGATGATCAATCGCCGCATGCCGCTGGCCGGGTTGACGGTGAAGTAGGCAACCTTCAGTCACGGACGGGCTACGCCCGATAGTCCTTGGCTCACTATCGTTCGATCGTTCGTACCTCGCCTGCGAACAGCCTACTGGGCTGTTTACTGTACAGTTCGGCTTGTCATGCAACGTGCATAAACTTTGGCCTTATGACTGAAGGCAAATCCATCATCAACGCCAACCTCACCCCGCTGCCCGACAAGGTCGGCGTGGACGGACTTGAGGACAAGTGGCGCACCGTCTGGGATGAAGACGGCACCTACAAATTCCGCAACACCCGCGACCGCAAGGCCGTCTACTCCATCGACACCCCGCCGCCCACCGTCTCCGGTTCGCTGCACGTGGGTCACGTGTTCTCTTACACGCACACCGATGTGATTGCGCGCTACAAGCGCATGCGCGGCTACGACGTGTTCTACCCGATGGGTTGGGATGACAACGGCCTGCCTACCGAGCGCCGCGTGCAGAACTACTATGGCGTGCGCGTGGACGTGTCTCTGCCTTACGACCCGGACTTCAAGCCGCCGTTTGAAGGCACTGATGGCAAGAAGATTGACGCCAAGGATCAGGTGCCGATTTCCCGCAAGAACTTCATCGAGCTGTGCGAGCGTCTGACTGCTCAGGATGAGAAGCTGTTTGAGGCCCTGTGGCGCAAGCTGGGTCTGTCCATCGACTGGTCGCAGACCTACCACACCATCGGTCAGCACCCGCAGCGTGTGGCCCAGAAGGCCTTCCTGCGCAACCTCGCCCGTGGCGAGGCCTACCAGCAGGACGCCCCCGGCCTGTGGGATGTGACCTTCCAGACCGCCGTGGCCCAGGCCGAGCTCGAATCGCGCGAATACCCCGGCTTCTACCACAAGGTGGCCTTCCGCTTTGAGGACGGCACCCCGATCTACATCGAGACCACCCGCCCCGAACTGCTGGCGGCCTGCACCTCGCTGATCGCCAACCCGAACGACGAACGCTACAAGCAGTACTTCGGCCAGTACGTCTACTCCCCTCTGTTCAAGGTCAAGGTGCCGATTCTGGCGCACCCGGCCGCCGAAATGGACAAGGGTGCCGGTATCGCCATGTGCTGTACGTTCGGTGATGTAACCGACGTCGAGTGGTGGCGCGACCTGAAGCTGCCCACCCGCCCGATCATCCAGCGCAACGGCCGTATCGTGATGGATACCCCGGACTGGATCGAGGACCCGGCCGGCCGCGAGGTCTTTGCCGAAACCGCTGGCAAGACCACGTTCTCCGCCCGCAAGATCATCGTCGACAAGCTGCGCGAGTCCGGCGATCTGGACGGCGAGCCGACCCCGACCAAGCGTATGACGAACTTCTACGAGAAGGGCGACAAGCCGCTCGAGATCGTCACCTCCCGCCAGTGGTATTTGAAGAACGGCGGTACCGACGCCAAGCTGAACGCCGAGCTTATCGAGCGTGGCAAGGAACTCGAGTTCCACCCCGACTTCATGCGCGTGCGTTATGAGAACTGGGTGCACGGCCTGAACGGCGACTGGCTGATCTCCCGTCAGCGCTTCTTCGGCGTCCCGTTCCCGCTGTGGTACCCGGTGAACGCTTCCGGCGAGCCGGATTACGATCACCCGATCACTCCGTCCGAGGATCGTCTGCCGATCGACCCGACCATCGACGTGCCGGAGGGCTACGACGAGTCCCAGCGTGATGTGCCCGGTGGTTTCACCGCCGAAAAGGACATCATGGACACCTGGGCCACCTCTTCGCTGACCCCGCAGATCGTGACCCACTGGGCCGAGCCGGACGAGGCCTCCAAGGCCCTGTTCGCTTCCACCTTCCCGATGGACCTGCGCCCGCAGGGTCAGGACATCATCCGCACCTGGCTGTTCTCGACTGTGGACCGCGCGCACTTGGAGAACAAGTGCCTGCCGTGGGCCCATGCCACGCTGTCCGGCTGGATTCTGGACCCCGACCACAAGAAGATGTCGAAGTCCAAGGGCAACGTCGTGGTGCCGAACGAGCCGATCGAGAAGTTCGGCGCGGACGCCGTGCGTTACTGGGCCGCCGCCGCTCGCCTAGGCCTCGATGCCACGTACGACATCGGCCAGATGAAGATTGGCCGTCGACTGGCCATCAAGCTGCTGAACGCCACCAAGTTCGCGCTGGCCATCGGCCGTGAGGACGAGAACCATCACGTGGGCGCTGCCGCCGAGGCCGCGTGGAACCCGGCCGATGTGACCGAACCGCTGGATCGCGCCGCTATGGCCAAGCTGGCTTTGGTGGTGCGTCAGGCCACCGAGGCGCTGGAATCCTACGAGCATTCCAAGGCGCTGGAAGTCATCGAGTCCTACTTCTGGCAGTTCTGCGACGACTACATCGAGCTGGTCAAGAACCGCGCCTATGGCACTCCGGACGAGCACGGCAATGTGCCGTCCGAGAAGGCTGTGAAGTCCGCCCGCACCGCTCTGGGTCTGGGCCTGGACGCCTTCGCACGTCTGCTGGCCCCGTACCTGCCGTACGCCACCGAGGAAGTGTGGAGCTGGATGCACGCCGGTTCCGGTTCCGTGCATCGCGCCGCCTGGCCGGTCGTGGACCCGTATGTCGAGGCCGCCACCGGTGCTTCCCCCGAGCTGCTGACTTGGGCCGGCAAGGCCGTGGAGCAGCTGCGTAAGATCAAGTCCGAGGCCAAGGTCTCCATGAAGACCCCAATCCTGTCTGTGGCACTGTCCGCTGCTTCGGAAGGTGTGGAAGCGATTCACGCCGCCTTGGGCGATATCGCGCAGGCCGGTCGCGTGGTCGGCAAGTTCGACTTGGTGGCCAAGCACGCCGAGGAATCCGCCGCCGAAGGCACGCCCGAAACCGAGGTCGCCGTCGAAGCCAGCGAGCTCGGTGAGCCGCCAGCTAAGAAGCCAAAGCACTGAACGTTACGCACAACAACAGTAGGTCTCACGGCAATGCCGCTCGTTCCGAGCCTACGGGAAGCCCACCGGGCTTCCCGCTTAACGGCTCGGCCAGCTAAGAAGCCAAAGCACTGAACGTTACGCACAACAACAAAAGAGGGGAACCTATTGAGGTCCCCCTCTTTTGTTTTTTGACGTTCGGATGACACGACTGTGGGACGGCACGCAAATATCCCGCATACACCATCACACCGTCGGAATCACGATGAGATATCGGGTTTCGGCGGTTTTTTGTTGCGTATTGGGGCTGTCGAGCTGCGCGACGGCCTGCGCCAAGAGCGTGCCAGCATCACTGATTTTCACGGTCTCATTAATCAGCGCGTTCATATCGTGCTTGAACAGCGTGCCGCCAGTGCCAAAGCCGAACAGTACTGGAGCGGTGTCAAGATTGTTGCCGGAATCGCCAGTGTCGCTCGACTTGGCTGAGTCGTTCGTTCCCGAACCAGCGCTCTTAGACGAGTCGGACTTATCACCACCACCGATGGCCGAAGTAAGACCACCCGCATAGTTCATCACATCGCCAGCAGACATGGACATGGTGTCATCGACCAGTGAGGCCTTGGAATGCTGCGACTGCTGCTGTTGCGCGGCTTTGGCCTGCTTACGGGCGGCATCGGCCTTACGCTTGGCTTGGGCGACCCGGGTCTTGCCGTAGAACGATTGCGATTGCGAATCGACCAGGCCGGTCAGTGCCTGAGCCTCGGTCACCGGATCGGAAGAGACATCACCGGACGAACCATCACCATCACTGCCGGAAGCCGAGGACGCGCCGCCTTCGAACTGATCGGAGAATCGCAATACAATCTGGCGCAAGGCCGTGGCTTTGCCCGTATGCTCGGAGGCGGTGGCAAGCGTGCTCATCGCGGCATCGACCTTGGATTGAGCGTCGGCGAGTTCATCGCTACCGTTGGTTTCGGCGATGGCTTGGCTCTCGTAAGCGGTGGCGCCCGAGGACGTGCCGCCGGTCAGGGCGCTCAAATTGGCCGTGTAAACGTCCGTGTATTTCATCGAATACGGAATCATTGCGGCGGAGAGCTGGCTCTGGCCATCGGCGTATTGCTTGGAGCCTTGAGTGGCTTCCTCCGAAGCCTCGGCGATCAGATCATCCACCAGTCCGGTGGTGCCTTGCTGCTGGATGCGGCGAATCACCTCGTCCAACGCATCGACCGCACCGGCATGCTGATATGCGGCACTGACGTTGTTCACCGCGTTGGCCAAGTCGAGTACGGCTTGAGCCAAAGGCGTGTCCCCGGACAGTTCGCCGGTCGTGCCCATCAACGCCGGCAACTGGGTGGAGGTGCCAATCGATCCAGACAGGTGCGTGGTATATGAGCCCACATACGCGGCCATATAGTCTTCAAACGTCCGCTTATGGGCGGTTTCGCGTTCGGCCACTACAGACTTGTTCAGCGCACGTTCGTTATCGCGCAGGGTTTGAAGCTGCTCGATGAGCTGTTGCTGTTCACCAGAACCGGCGTCGGTCAGTGAATCGACCAGTGTGGCGGCAGAGGCGGTGAGTTGGGCGACATCCGTATCGGCAGCAGGCTGTGCGGCAGCATTCGCAGCATTCGCGGCATCGGGATTAGCACCAACTGCCGGACTGCTGGAATTGGAAGGCAATACGGCGAGCGCCACGGAACTCATGGAGAAGTCTTTGGCGTTCATATAGCAGCTGAATTCCAAGCCGGTTGCGGCTTTTCCAGCTGCGGCGACTACGGTATTGGAACCTTGCGTGGTCACCGTAATGGAGTTGTCAGCGGAAACATCATCGGCTACCTGCGTAGGCACGGTAAAGGCGACAACCGGGATCGTACGGTTGGCTTCCTTGGTTTGCGGCTTAATATCGATATACACGCCGATCAGTCCAGACGCGCCGGCAACCTCGTTTGCCTCGACGTTCGGACCGTCAAGCGAGTAGGTGACGCTGACTTTCCATGGCAGGGTGGCGGCGGAAGCGGGGATACGAGAAACCTTGGACGTGCCGGAATTACTATTGGCGGAATCGGTATCAGTGGAACCGCTATTGCCGGAATCGGCACTGGCGCCATTGCCGGCGCCGCCCTTCCCTACCACATACCAACGGACCGGCTCCCCTTCGGCATCGGTGACGGCGTACATATCACTTGCCGTAGCGAGCACCGGACCGTAATCAACCGGAGTCGGACGAGACATCCAAGCACCGCCGAGAATCGAAGCCACGCACAATGCGCAACTGACCAGTGCGGCACCACATCTCATCTACGTATCCCATTCATACAGTCGACCACTACGGGCATTCCATTCCCGTATTAATGTAGTCGCTGCAGGCAACTTGCCCTATAGACGAATATCCGAAAGGTGCCCATTCGCTGCGGGCGAATCAGGCGAATACGTCGAGTACGCCCGGGTCACCACCGGCATCGGCTATGCGCTGGTGGCGCTTCTTGGCTTCGGTAACCACGAATTCACGGTACATTTCGGCAATTTCCGGATCAAGCCCGGCATCGATGGCGATGCGGTGGAGGCGTTCGATCTGATAGTCCTCACGCTTGGTGTCTTCGGGCGCGAATCCGGCGTTGGCTTTGAGCACGCCGACCTGCGAGGTGGCCTTGAACCGCTCGGCCAGTAATGCGATGACCGCCGAATCGATGTTATCGATGGTTTGGCGCAGCGCTTTGATGCGCGCCACCGCTTGTGCGGTTTCCGGGTGGGCCGCCGCCTGGGCGGAGTCGATGGTGGTCCTTTGCCAGTCGCTGCTCGTTTCGCTCATAGATTCGAGGATACTCCCGATTACGGCTTTGCACGATGCGCAAAGTCAGATATCTCAGATGTCATAGTCGCCGGTGAGGATATGGCTGGCATCCGCATCGCCGAACATGGCCGCACCACTGCCCACTCCCAAAACAATCGAACCCAGTGATGCCTCTTTCATCTCATATATCGTCAGCGTGCATGTGAACGTTGACGGCAATACTACAACTGCAATGTGATAGTTGACGTATTTGCATCAGATACGACAAGGGCTGCACCCCGTATCAATCAGGGTGCAGCCCTTACACTATTGTTCAGCGGTCTGATCAGTTGCCGTTGACCGCGTTGCCGGTGTTGGCCTGCTGCACGATGGCGGCGAGGAAGTCGCGGTTGGTGGCGGTCTTCTTGAGGCGCGGCACCAGCGTCTGGTAGGCCTGCTCGGGCTCCATGCCGCCCAGCAGTCGACGCAGACGGTAGATAATCGGCAGTTCCTGCGGGTTGGTGATGAGCTCCTCGCGGCGGGTGCCGGAAGCGTTGATGTCGATGGCCGGGAACAGTCGCTTGTCCGCCAGCTCGCGGGACAGGCGCAGTTCCATGTTGCCGGTGCCCTTGAACTCCTCGAAAATCACCTCGTCCATCTTGGAGCCGGTTTCCACCAGCGCAGATGAGATGATGGTCAGGGAGCCGCCGTTTTCGATGTTGCGGGCCGCACCGAAGAACTTCTTCGGCGGGTAGAGGGCCTGCGCGTCCACACCACCGGACAGGATGCGGCCGGAGGCAGGGGCTGCGATGTTGTAAGCGCGAGCCAGTCGGGTCATGGAATCGAGCAGTACGACCACGTCCTGGCCGAGCTCCACAAGACGCTTGGCGCGTTCGACGGCCAGTTCGGCAACCGTAGTGTGATCGGAGGCCGGACGGTCGAAGGTGGAGGAAATGACCTCGCCCTGGACCGTGCGCTCCATATCGGTGACCTCTTCGGGTCGCTCGTCCACGAGCACCACCATAAGGTGGACCTCGGGGTTGTTGGCGGCGATGGAGTTGGCGATGTTCTGCAGGGTGATGGTCTTACCGGCCTTCGGCGGGGAGACAATCAGGCCACGCTGGCCCTTGCCGATTGGGGAAACGATGTCCATGATACGGCCGGTGAGCTTGTTCGGGGCGGTCTCCTGCTTCAAACGCTCCTGCGGGTACAGCGGCGTGAGCTTGGAGAACTGCGGACGGTTGAGCGCTTCTTCAACGCTTTGGCCGTTGATGGAATCGATGGCCTGCAGCGGCACGAACTTCTGGCGCTGGTTGCGGCGGTCGCCTTCACGCGGGGCGCGAATCGAACCATGCACGGCATCGCCCTTGCGCAGGCCGTACTTCTTGACCTGGCCCATGGAAACGTACACGTCGTTCGGGCCGGGCAGGTAGCCGGAAGTGCGCACAAAAGCGTAGGAGTCGAGCACGTCGACGATGCCGGCCACCGGCACCAGATCCTCCTGCGGCTCTTCGCGGCGGCTATCACGGTCATTGCGATCGCTACGATTATCGCGATCATCATAGCGACGATCATCATCGGCGTTGTCGCGATCACGGCCACGCATGCGACGGTTACGGCGATCGCTGCGATCATTACGGGTATCGCGATCGTTGCGATCGCTACGGTCGCGGCGGTTACGACGCACGAACTCGTGATCGTCGTTCTGCTCGCCGTCTTCGGACGTTTCCTCGTGCTTCTGCGTGGGCAGCGTGGCCAGGATATCGTCGAGGTCACGCACGGTTTCTTCGCTGTTTTCCGCAGTGCGACGACGGCGGCGAGGCTGCTCGTCCTCATCATCACGGACTCGGCGAATCAGCGGAACTTCCACGTCCTCGTGACGCTCGCGGCGACGCTCGGTAGGCGCTGCATCTCCCAAATCGAGCGTGGCCAGCAGATCGCCGGCCTCATCGGCCTTCTTGCGCGGCTTGCGGCGAGCGAAATCGGGCTGGTCGTCATCGCGACGACGGCGGGCCGCACGCGGTTCGGATGCGGCATCATCGGCGGCCTTACGACGGGTGCGTCGCGGTTCGGTCTCGTCCTTCTTGGCATCGTCGGCCACGGGAAGCGGCAAATCGAGCTGCGGTTCCGTGGCAGCCGGAGCCGGAGCCGGCGACTGGGTGGCCACGTCAGCATTGTCTGTGGTGTTGGCCTCAGCGGCATCGGACTGCGGAGCCTTGACGACCTTGGCGGTTTTGGCGGCCTTGGGGGCGCGCACGGTCACACCGGCCGGCGGCTCTCCACCATTGCGCGCCGCCTGCAGGGTGGCGAGCAGCTCGGGCTTGCGCATGGTCGACGTGCCGCGCAGGCCCATCTGTTTAGCGAGCTCTTTGAGCTCAGGCAGCTTCATATCCTCAAGATTCTGGCTATTTGCCACTGGTTGCCCTTTCCATACCGAACAGACCCATGCCTATCCAGGCGTTAAGAGTGATTATTGCGGTTGCACCGCTCATGAATGTTCGCTGCGTCTCTGAGTCTCTGCGAACTTCGTTCACTGTACAACGCCAACTCGACCAACGCAAAACGGCCCGCCGAAAACCAAAAAAGCTCCCTCTGTGACGAGGGAGCTCAACAAGGTTTATTCACTTTTCTTCGTGGTAGGACTTTTCGGTGTTGACGGACCACACGTTCTTCTTGGACGTCTTGCCGGTCTTGATGTTGCCGACGGCCTCCATGGCGGTGGCCATGGAGTGGTCCATGTTGTTGTAGCGGTGCTGGCCGTTACGGCCCACGCAGTACAGGTTGCCGAAGCCGTCGAGGTACTCGATGAGCTCGTCCATGTGCTCATAGGTGTCGAAGTAGGCGGGGTACGCCTTCCTGACGCGCTCACGATGGGAGTCGATGACCTCGTCCGGACCGTTGATCACACGCATGCGGGTGAGCTCGGAAATCGCGAACTTGGTGACATCCTCCTCGCTCATGTTCCAGAACGAGTCGCCCTCCTCGCAGAAGTACTCGAGACCGATCCACACGGTGTCGTCCACGTCCTTGACCAGGTACGGGCTCCAGTTGTTGAAGATCTGCAGACGGCCGACCTTGTAGCCCGGGTCCTGCACGTAGATCCAGCAGTCCGGCACGATCGGCGGATTGCCGAGGGTGGGGATGCTGGTGGTGTTCTTGAGCTTCAGGTGCTTGACCAGCAGGCCCACGGTCACGAAATCGCGGTACGGCAGGCCGTTGGCCACCTCGGTCATATCGGCCGGGGCGGGCTTGGAATCAACGGCCTCGGGATCGGCGCCGGCCGCGTCGATGGCGTTGACCAGGTCCTTGACCGGCATCGAGGAGATGAACTGGTCGCCGGAAAGCTCGGTGCGGTTGCCCTCGGAATCCTCGTACACCACGGAAGACACGGCACCATCGGTCTGGCGGACCTCGACCACCCTGGCGTCGGTCAGCACCTTGACGCCGGCGGCCTCGCAATTGGACTCGACGGTCTCCCACAGCTGGCCGGGACCGTACTTCGGATACCAGAACTCCTCGATCAGCGAGGTCTCGACCTCCGCGTTGGAGCGCTTCTTGGGCAGCAGCTTCTGGAAGGCGTTCTTGAGCACGCCCATGATGGACAGGCCCTTGACGCGCTGGGCGCCCCAGTCGGCGGAGATCTGGGAGGGGTGGCGGCCCCACAGCTTCTCCGTGTAGCCCTCGAAGAACATCGAATACAGCTTGCGGCCGAAACGGTTGATGTAGAAGTTCTCCAGATTGTCTTCCGGCAGCTTGTGGAACATGGACTTCAGGTAGCTGAAGCCGGCCACCATGGTGAGCTTGAAGCCCATGGCCTTCAACGTGTTGGGGCTCAGCGAAATCGGGTAATCGAAGAAGTGGCGGTTCCAGAAGATACGGGACACTCGGTGGCGCTTGAGCATCACCTTGTCCTCCGTCTCCGGATCGGGGCCGCCCGGCTCCATGTCGTGGTCGCGGCCGAGCTTCTTGTCATCATAGGAGGGTGCGCCCTGCAACGGCAGAACGGTCTTCCACCAATCCATGATGCGTTCGTCTTTGGAGAAGAAACGGTGGCCGCCGATATCCATGCGGTTGCCGTTGTGCTTCACGGTGCGCGAGATACCGCCGAATTCGCGGGTCCCCTCCAGCACGGTCACGTCGTACTTGTCGGCACCGCCGTCCTTGATGAGTTCCCATGCGGCGGTAAGTCCAGCCGGACCGCCGCCGATAATCACTACGGATTGCTTGTCGGTCATTATGCTCCTTATAAACGCAAAATCAGAGACAGTCTACTAGAAGCCCCGGAATCGCACACCGAAAGATGAGCGAATGCTTACAGAATTCTCCCGATATACGACCGATGCGCCGTCTTTCCATCAGCAGAAAGGCGACGCATCGAATCGTGAGGTAGGGGTATTCGGCAACGTTGCGTTACACACAGCGCGGCGAATCGGTTTGGTCTTAGGCTAATTCGTCAGCGACGAACTTTCCATAGATTCAGCGAGATGCCTGCAAGTGCAAGCAGCATCATAATCCCCGCAACACCAGTAACGGCAACACCAGTACGACTCAACTCGTTTTCCGTACCATTAGCCTGAGTGTTGCTGGGCTGATGAGTTCCCGCACCATTGTTATTCGGAGTGGTACTCGTTCCTTCACCAGTGTTAGGTCCTGTGCCCGGCTGCGTTGTGGAATCATCAGTCAGATGCGCATCGTCGCCTAGGGTTTGGTGGTCGGAGGCCAAGCAACTTTTAAGCTCAGTGAGCTTGTACCACGTGGAACCATCGGCAATCGGCGTGCATTCGGAGCGGAAGGCGATTTCCTGCTCGTTGTAGAGCATACGAACGAGCGGCGTGTAGGCACGGCCGGTCTTCGGGTCGTTGCCGGATTTGACGGCAACATCCCACTGCACATTAGCGGCCATCGGAGTCACCGATTCACCGCGCCATTCATTGTTGGCGTAGGTGTACACGTCGGTGGTGCTGGCGGCCGCCTGCTGGATGGAACCGGGAAGGCCAAGCAGCGCGGCGAACGGCATCATCGTTTCGGCATGGGCAAAGCGGAAAGTAGCAACGGTGGATCCGCCGTTTACGCGCTCATCAATCGACGAGAAGAAATCGTCAAGCAGCGGCTGTGCGATTGTGTAGGTCTCGTCTTGGCCGGCGTAGCTCGGGCCCTTCTCGTAGAAGTCCTCGGCGTCAAGCGCCCAGGCGAACAACTTGGCGTCGTCTGCCTGCTCACCTTGGAAGTACTGGTTGAAGTCGAAGGTATGGCTGCCGGTGTTCTCGTTCTCCATATCAGCGGCGATGATGTACAGGTTGTACAGATCCATCGCGGCATCGTATTCGGAGGCGATATTCTTCTTGGCTGCGCCGCAGGCGTCGGCATCCTTGCTGGGGTCGGCTCCCGGCGCGCAGTTGGCCTCGCCGCCCTTGGTGCCATCGACAGTGTTGTACCAGGTGTATGTGCCGTCGGCCAGTTTGGTGAGGAAGTCGTCGGTGAAGATTTGTGAAAGCAAATCGTGAGAGGCTGTTTTCACGTCCTCGTTTTCGGCGATGGTTTGCTCAGCGCCTGCGATAATCGCATCGTTTTCCACGAAGTTCTGGTAATCGTCGGCACGCTGCTTGGCCTCACCGGTTTTCTCAGTGCCGTCCGGGTTTTCGGACTTGTGGAAGTACAGCGTGTTCGGCGTCTTGTCGAAAGCCGCCGCCTCGCCGGTGCCGGCCGGATCGGCGGGCGTCACAGTGCTGTTCGCCAGTTTATTGTTCGAGGCCGCGTTGAAACCGCGAGCAAAATTCTCGCCTGATTCAGTAGCGCGGGCTTCGCCAGAGGACTGATAGGCAATCTTGCCACCGTCCTTGGCTGCGTTGTCGAACAGCGTCTTGTTGCGCTCGTAGGCACGTGCGCCAATGCCCTGATGTTGGTCAGCACCCTGACCGGTGAGCATACCGTAGCCATTCTCCACATTTGCGGCGGTGATGGCTTTGAGATTCTTCATGAATTCGGACTTGATGGCATCAGACTTAAAACCGTTATCCGCTTCGGCGGCTTCGGCCATCTTCATAAGCAATGCGTCGTATTTGTAGCTGGACAGGCCGCGTGAACCGTGGCGAGCCATCGACTCGGTGTATACCGTTTCGTAGCCTTCCGGCGCCTGGCTATAGCTGGCAGTGGTCGCTTCGCTAGGTGCCACATATGGCTGCTTGCTGCTGTAATACTGGCCATCGGCCTCCAAAGCCATGGCGTGCGGAACGGTCAGGATGCCACCGGCCAGCAATGTGGCGGCAGCAACCACGCCCGCGATGGAGCCCTTAAGGCCCTGCTGCATATGGTGTGTGTTCATGCAGCATTTTCTATCAGCCGCAAGCAAACAAGACACACGATGGCAAGGTTACGAGTCTGAACTTTTGCTATGCGTTGTATGAACAATGCGCGACGCCCCGCCGTAAGATGACGGAATGCCGCGCATTGTCAATACAGGCTGTATCAGACGATTGCCTGTCAGTGAATATCGTCGGGAATGTCGATATCGGTTTTCTGGACTTCTTCGACGTTCACGTCCTTGAAGGTCACGATGCGCACGGACTTGACGAAACGGCTGGAACGGTAGACATCCCATACCCATGCGTCAGTCAGCTGCACATCGAAATACACGTCCTGACCAGCGGAACGCACGTTGAAATCGACCTTATTCGCCAAGTAGAAGCGACGCTCAGTCTCCACCACATAGGTGAACAGCTTGATGACGTCACGGTATTCCCTATACAGCGCGAGTTCGGCGTCGGTTTCGTAATTGTCGAGATCCTCGGCACTCATGCTTGTTTACTCACTCACTTTCCGTATCGCGTTTGCGGCCGCGGCCCAGCGTACGCCACCATGCTTCCTTTGAGGGCTTGCGTTCTGCCTGACCGTACGGCCAGTTGCTTTCCTCTTCGAGACTGTGGCGCGTGTTCTTCTGCGTATCGTCGTGGTGCTCGGCCTGTGGCTCGACTGGCTGTGCGGCCGCCGGCGTCTGGGCCTGGGACTGCACGTCACTCGTCGTGGCGCCGGCTGCCTCACCACGCTGTGCCGGCTCGGGTTCCGGCTTGTTCTGCTGGATGGCGATGGAATGCTCGCGCGCGGACAGCGCTTCCTTGACACCCGGGTTGTCCTCAATCAAGTGCATGCCAAAAGCGTCAAGCGAACGAATCGGATCGTACTCGTCAGCCAACGTGTCCATGACGATAAGGTCCTGGTATTTGTTGTTTTCGGCATCCCACAACGCGTCGCGCGAGGTGCCGGACGGCACGAAGCCGAGCGACTGGTAGACCGAAATCGAGCGGCTGTTCTTTTCCGGCACGCTCACCCAGATGCGGTGCATGCCCAAGCCGGCCGGTTCGGGCGCGAAACCGTAGGTCATCACACGCGGCATGGCGTCACGGGAGTAGCCGCGGCCACGGTATTCACGGCCCAAGATGATCTGGATGCGGGCGGACTTGGACCAGCCGTCGATGTCGATAAGGAAAATCATGCCGATGACATTATCGGTGCTGGCCGCATCGAGCTGACCGTCATCGTCATGGTCGGCGTCAGTCAATACGGCCCATGCGATGGTGCGGCGGGATTCCGGATCACCCACACCGGATTCGGCGGGTGCCTGACCGGCTTCCCAAGCCTGGGAGCGGCGGACCCACGTGTGTACGATGGCGCGTTCGGTGACCGCATCCTTACCTGTGATCTTGGATGCGCCATAGAAGGCATCAAGTTCATCCAAACGAGGCAGGTCCTCGACGGTGGCGGGGCGCAGGTGCACCATTTCGCCACGGATTGGCGGAATGACGATGCTCTGTGGCAGATCGCGCTTCAGTTGCGCTTCGGTAGCCATGCTCAGCGTCTCGTTGGTTGCGGTCATCGGTATACGTCCCCCGGTTCGGCTTGTTTCGGCTCACGGTCCAGTGCCGAACATATCTTACTCGACTGGGTGAACGCTGGAAATGCTCTGAGTCGACTTTCTTACAGAATCAATAAAGGCTCCCGCTGGCGGGAGCTGTCTAACGGATTTGAACTGGAGAATTTCCCTACAAATAAGTGCTCCCGCTGGCGGGAGCTGTCCGCGAAGCGGACTGAGGGTGGTCATCCGTACATGGCGACCACCCTCAGTCTCACTCCGTTCGACAGCTCCCACCAGCGGGAGCCAGTGAATCTAATCAGCCCTTGATCTTGCCCATGACGACCTTGGTGACGGCCTTGGCGTCGGCCTGACCGCGCGTGGCCTTCATCACGGCACCGATGATTACACCCATCGGCTTCATGTTGCCGCTCTTGAGCTTCTCGACAACGTCCGGGTTGGCTTCGAACGCCGCGTCGACGGCCGCCTCGATGGCACCGTTGTCTTCGACGATCTTGTAGTCGTGCTTCTTGACGACTTCATCCGGAGTGCCTTCGCCCTTAAGCACGCCTTCGACGGTCTGCTTGGCGAGCTTGTCGTTGAGCTTGCCGGAGGCGATGAGCTTCTCGACCTCGGCCACATCGGCCGGGGTGATCGGCAGCTCTTCGAGGGACACACCCTTGGCGTTGGCTTCGCGGGAAAGCTCGCCCAGCCACCACTTGCGGGCACCGGCAGCCTTGGCACCGGCCTTGACGGTTTCCTCAATCAGGTCGAGGGCGTCGGCGTTGAGGATGTCGCGCATCTGCAGATCACTCAGGCCCCACTCGGACTTGAGGCGGTTGCGGCGCTCGCGCGGCATTTCCGGCATCTGGGCCTTCATCTCCTCGATGTGCTCCTTGGTGATGTGGAGCATGACGAGGTCGGGGTCCGGGAAGTAGCGGTAGTCGTCGGCATCGGACTTCAGACGGCCGCCAGCGGTGGTCTGCGTAGCCTCATCCCAGTGGCGGGTCTCCTGCAGAATCTCCTTGCCGTCGTCCAGACGAGCGGCCTGACGGCGAATCTCGTACTGGATGGTCTTCTCGATGCCGCGGAACGAGTTCACATTCTTGGTCTCGGAACGGGTGCCGTACGGAGCGTCCGGGCTCGGGCGCAACGAGACGTTCACGTCAGCGCGCATGTTGCCCTGCTCCATACGAGCGTGGGAGATGTTCAACGCGCGCACGATGTCGCGGATGGCGCGCACATAGGCACCGGCGATTTCGGGAGCGCGGTCGCCCGCACCCTCGATCGGCTTGGTGACGATCTCAATCAGCGGCACACCGGCACGGTTGTAGTCGACCAGCGAGTGGTCGGCGCCTTCGATACGGCCGTCGGCGCCACCCACGTGGGTGTTCTTGCCGGCGTCGTCCTCGATGTGCGCGCGCTCGATCGGCACGCGGAACACGGTGCCGTCTTCCAGCTCGACGTCCAGGTAGCCGTTGCCGTTGGTGGGCTTGTCGTACTGCGAGATCTGGTAGTCGCGCGGCATGTCCGGGTAGAAGTAGTTCTTACGGGCGAACTGGCTCCACTCGGCGATTTCGCAGTGCAGGGCCAGACCCAGCTTGATGGCGTAATCGACGGCGGTCTTGTTGATCACCGGCAGGCTTCCCGGCAGACCGAGGCTCACCGGGGTCAGCTCGGTGTTCGGCTCGCCACCGAACTCGATGTGGGCCGGGCAGAACAGCTTGGTGTTCGTGGACAGCTCCACGTGGGTTTCCAGACCGAAGACCACATCGTACTTCTTGGTGGCATCGGCGTACTTCATCAGTTTTTCAGCCATGATGTTGTTTCTTTCCTTCCGATGCTCACTTGCCCAGACCGTCAAGCCACGGGGTCTTGAGGTCGTTCCAGATCGGGCCGTTCCAGCTGTCTCCCAGCGCGGCTTCGAGGGCCGCAGCCGGCTTGTACATGACTTCGTCGCGCTGCTGCGGGGCGATGAACTGGAAGCCGACGGGCAGGCCGTCGTCGGACAGGCCGGCCGGGATGGACATGGCAGGCACGCCGGCGAGGTTGGCCGGAATGGTGGCGATGTCGTTCATGTACATGGCCAGCGGGTCGTCCATCTTCTCGCCGAACTTGAAGGCGGTGGACGGGCTGGTGGGGGCCACGAGCACGTCGACCTGTTCGAAGGCCTTCTTGAAGTCTTCGATAATCAGCGTGCGGACCTTCTGGGCCGAACCGTACCAGGCGTCGTAGTAGCCGGCGGACAGGGCGTAGGTACCGAGGATGATACGGCGCTTGACCTCGTCGCCGAAGCCGGCCTCACGGGTGTAGG
>OLPR01000693.1_pt1 | contig 30053 bp, 40 predicted proteins | sample 1672761 | NCBI WGS metagenome assembly OLPR01 (sample SAMEA3136721, study PRJEB25190) | human gut metagenome | biome: human gut; feature: human-associated habitat; material: faeces | place: Austria | collected 2013 | reverse complement strand
AGCGGGCGAGTATGGCAGCGCATCAGCGGGCTATGGTGGCAGCGCATCAGCGGGCGAGTATGGCAGCGCATCAGCGGGCGATGGTGGCAGCGCATCAGCGGGCGATGGTGGCAGCGCATCAGCGGGCGAGTATGGCAGCGCATCAGCGGGCTATGGTGGCAGCGCATCAGCGGGCTGGTATGGCGTATCAGCATCCAGAGGTTCGGCGGATGTCGGCGGAAACGGAGTTGCAGTAGTACGCGGATACGACGTAAAAGCAAAAGGCGGAATCGGAAGCGTGTTAGTCGTAGCAATTGAAAATGAGAATGATAACAATATCAAAGAATGGAAAGCGGCGGTTGTAGACGGCGTAACTGTAAAAGCCGATACATATTACACACTGAAAAATGGCGTTTTCGCAGAGGCGCAGAAATGACCGACAAAGTAACAATCGCCATCGAGCGAATCAAAGAGGGCGCGCTGATGGCCGAGCGATTTACCGGCAAGCCGATGGTTGTCTGTTACAGCGGAGGCAAGGACAGCGACGTACTGCTGCATCTTGCGATACGCGCGGGCGTTGAAATGGAGGCGAAGAACTCGCACACCTCCTGTGACGCGCCGGAAACCGTACGGCATATCCGGCAAGTGTTCGCCCGGCTTGAGGATCAAGGCATACCTTGTAAAATCGTATACCCTATGTACAAGGGCAAACGTGCGACGATGTGGTCGCTAATTGCAGGAAAAGGATTTCCGCCGACAAGGTTGATGCGGTATTGCTGCTCGGTCTTGAAAGAATCTATGCCTGCAACCCAATCATCGATTGGACGCATGCCGATGTATGGACATATATCCGCGCCAACAACATTCCGTACAATCCCTTGTATGACGAGGGATATAAGCGGGTCGGCTGCATAGGCTGCCCAATGGGTGGGTATCGGCGTATGTCCAACGAATTTGCACGCTGGCCGAAGTATAAGCAGATGTACCTGCATGCATTCGGGCGGATGCTTGAGACGCGCCGTAGGAGAGAGGGACTGGATATGGTATGGGAAACCGCAGAGCAAGTCATGCGATGGTGGATGCAGGACCCGAACGTGGATGGGCAGTTGACGATAGGAGAAATCATAGCAATGGAGGCAGAATCGGATGAATGAGAAGGAGTGCCGCGTCGTGGTCAAATGCACGGACGGCGGGTATGTCAACATCAACGCGGACAGGATCGAGCGCGACGACTGTGTCGTGTTTGCGTACAGAGGCGAGAAGCTCGTGGGCGTGATCGACCTCGGGTGCGTACATATGCTGTATATATCCGAAAGGAGAGAGGCGGAAAAATGAAAGGGAACAGCCTTACGCATTTATCGCTTTTCACCGGCATAGGCGGGCTTGACCTTGCCGCTGAATTCGCCGGATTTGAAACGGTCGGCCAGTGCGAATGGGCGGACTATCCGACAAAGGTGCTGGAAAAGCACTGGCCGGATGTGCCGCGGTGGCGGGATATACGGACGCTGACAAAGGAGAGCTTTTATGAAAGAACAGGACTTCGAACAGTTGATGTTATTTCCGGCGGATTTCCCTGCCAACCGCACAGCGTTATCGGGAAAAGAAATGCAGAAAAAGACGGAAGGCATTTGTGGCCGGAATTTATTCGGGTTGTGCGAGAGCAGAAGCCCCAATATGTTGTTGGTGAAAATGTTAATGGCATCTTATCAACAATACATGAGTGTGTTTGCGCCGACCTGGAAAAAAGTAATTACGAAGTCTGGACGTTCTGTATTCCGGCTTGTGCTGTCGGAGCGCACCATGAAAGATACAGGGTTTGTATTCTTGGCATCTCCAAGGGCAAGCCAAGACTACAAACCAATTCGGGTGCAAACTCCAAAAGAACACAGCGGAAAACATGGTCAAACGCTTTGCGCAAGTATTGGGATTATTTACCCGGAGCATATTGGGCGATACATAAACCCCCAATTTGTGGAATGGTTAATGGGATTCCCGATTGGATGGGGGATATAAGCAATACAGAGAGCGGATGCAGTGTTACGGAAACGCCGTAGTCCCGGCGCAGTTTTACCCGGTGTTCCGGGCAATTGCGGAATTAGCATTGTATTGCGAGGAAAGATGTGCAGATGATCTGTAAACACAAATGACAAAAATGCAAAGGACGGCTAAACATGCAGAAAGTCAAGCGCAGAATCTTTTCCGGCGTGGTATGCGAACAGGAAGTTTTTAACATCTCTGCACGCATCAAAGAGATCAAACATGCCGCCCCGAGAATGCGCTTCCGGGACGAAGAAGAACGGGCAAAACACCGGGAGGGCATTTCCCGCCGCAAGCATGCACGCTTAATCAACGAAAATTTTAGCGCCGCCTCCCTGTACTGTACGCTTACGCTGGACGATGCGCACGAGGTGCACACCTTTTCGGAAGCAAAAAAGATTCGGGACCGTTACATCCGCAGGCTGAAATACGACTACCCCGACGCCGTGATCTTTGCCTATCTCGGCCGCGGAAAAAGCACGCATCGTATTCATATGCATATGCTTGTGGATGGCGTCCCGCCGGAAGTCATTCGAAAAAAATGGGGCCAAGGCAGTGTCCTAAGAGTGGATCGGCTGCGGGAACACAACTATTACAACGGGGTAGACCACGGGCAGGACTACACAGGGCTTGCCAATTATCTCTTCGACCACTGGACGCCCGAACAGGGCGGACATCGATGGAAGCAAACCAAAAATGCACGACGTCCCGACATCGAAAACGCCAAGCCGGTACGGCGCGCATACAGCGAAAGCCGTCCTCCGGCTGCGCCGAAGGGTTATATCCTTGTGGAGACACGCGGCAATGCATTCGGTTACTTATATTATAAGTACATAAAATGCCCGGACAAGCCTAAAACGAATAAAAACGAAAATCGAAAAAGCTGACTTGCTTCAGCTTTTTACAGCCTTGTAAATGCGTAAAGTTTGAGAGCGAAACACGACAAACGGGAATTTTCCGTCTTTTGTTCGGAACAATTCTGTCTAAAAGGAGCGCCCGCAGGCGCGTGCCTGCGGGAGATAACCGGGAAATAACGCAGCCTGTGAAGCGTCGCGGCGTTTTGCGCCGATCCCCCGCAAGGCGCAAAAGCGGACGCGGAACAGACGCGTTATTCTCGGTTATCCCCGCCCCGTCCTTCGGAAGATCTAATCTCCCGCGCCAAATCGAAAAGAAGAAAGGAGCAGACCACAATGAATTACTTTAAGGCGGCTGAACAGCTATTGGCAGCTCTGCCGGAACTCGAACGGGCAGTCGAAAACCTGAAGCACCGCGAGGATCGCATCGTGAACAGCGGCGCGCCGAAGATGCCGGCGGCAATAGATTATGCCAAGCCGTTTGCCGACGTGACGAGCATAAACGACACGCTGTCCGAAATGCTTGCATTGACGGAAGTGCAGAGAAACCGGCACAAAACAGAATCGCAAATCGCCGAGATAAAACGCATACTGGCGCAGATGGAAGCTGAACATCAAGCGCTTATACGGATGTGGTATGTCGAACGAATGCCAAAGGAATCCATCATGCAGTCGATGTGCATAGAATCGCTCAAAACGGTATACAACCTGCGAAATCGGGCGGTCGCGCAGTTCGCGCTGCTCTATTTCGGCGCGCCCGCACTCGATTCTGTGTAAAAAAACGGGAATGGAAATTTGACTTCGGTCGATTTATACTAACAGTGTGAAAAAAACGTATACGGGAAAGATTTCTCCGCTGCGGCTTCGAGAGCTTGCAGCGCTGCTGCAAAGCGGTGAGGAATGGCGTTTTTATAGCTGGGGCGAATGGAGGGCATGCCGGCGCGAAGTCTTACGGCTTGATCGCTATGAATGCCAGCGCTGCAAGGCGGCCGGACGGTACGGCCGCGCGGAAATTGTACACCACATCGAACCCCTAAGAAATCGCCCCGACCTCGCGCTGTCCATATGGAACGGGGAAAATCGACAGCTTATAAGCGTCTGCAAACGCTGTCACGAAGCACTCCACCCGGAAAGCCGGCGGCAGAACGAATCCGAGAAGGCATCGGTCACCGACGAGCGTTGGGACTAACACAGGTTACGTTTTTATAAGCGCGAGTACGGGTTCGCGCGCGGATAAGCAGTTGCTCAAGCCCTTTGCATAGGTACGAGTTCGCGCTATACAGCAATGGGATGGACTCGATAAACACATCGGTACGAGTTCGCGCGAAAACGCGCGAGTACGAGTTCGCGCGAAAACGCGCGAACTCGCGCAGTTCGAGCTCCGCTCGAACTGCTCCCCCCTGTTCAGAAAACGAACTTCTTCCCCTGCCCGCTAATCGGGTGGGTCAAGGACAAAGCCGACATGCTTCGCGTATACGCGCGCAAGGCTTTGTCCTGTGGAAATGAAAAGCGAAAGGAGGCGCCGGGATGGCGAAAAAAGCCGTATCCGCCGCATATCGGAAGCTGAAAAAGGCGCTGACAGACAATCTCGCCGCCCGCGGATTGGTTGAAACGATGTATGCCGACAAGGTGGACGAGTATATGGACCTCTGGCAGCGTCGAAAAGAGCTGGAAGCTGACATCGAAGCGCGGGGTGTCTGCGTTATGGACGAAAAACGCGGGATGCTGGTGGAAAACCGCAGCGTATCGCTGGAGGTACAGGTGTCCCGGCAGATGCTTGCCATCTATTCCGCGCTCGGCTTCAAGGACGACGGTTTGAACGCCAAGAGAGCGGACAACGAGGATGATGAACTCTAAACTCCCCGATGAAATCCTGCGCTACCTTGCGCTTGTCGAGCGGGACGAGCCGAGGCAATGCCGCGAACAGCACGCGCTTGTCCGGCATATCCGCAATTGCTTTGCAACCGAAGACATATATGTCGATGCCGTACAGCTTGCAAATTATTTGCATATCGTGCGGTATTTTCCGTTTGAGAAGCTCTTTCCGTGGGAAGAATTCGTTTTTGCGCTCTGGAACTGCACATATAAGGCGGACAAAACGCCGCGTTGGAAAACACTGCTCTGTATGGTCGGACGCGGCGCGGGCAAAGACGGCTACATAGCGTTCGACGCCGCCTGCTCGGTCAGCCCGTACAATCCCGTGTCGCACTACAACGTAGACATCTGTGCCAACAACGAAGAACAGGCCGTAACGCCGGTGAAGGATTTTGCGGAGGTACTCGAAAGCCCGAAGCACCAAGCAAAACTAAGCCGGCACTATTACCATACCAAGGAGCTGATCCAAGGGCGCAAAAACAAGGGCGTCGTCAAAGGCAGGACAAACAATCCCAAAGGCCGCGACGGGATGCGCTCGGGGAAAGTTATCTTCAACGAGGTGCATCAATTTGAAAACTACGACAACATCAAGGTTTTTATTACGGGTCAGGGCAAGGTCGCACAGCCGCGCGTCGGTATTTTCACATCCAATGGCGACGTAAGCGACGGGCCGTTGGACGATTACCTTGCGAGAGGGCGGCGCATCCTGTTCGAAGGCGAGCCGGACAACGGCTTTTTGCCGTTTATCTGCTGTCTGGACAGTATCGAGCAGGTACACGACCCCACGTGCTGGTATATGGCAAACCCGTCCCTGTCTTATCTGCCGCATCTCCTGCAGGAAATCAAAGACGAATATCAGGACTGGATAACCCACCCCGAGCAGAACGGCGATTTTCTCACAAAGCGGATGGGCCTGCGCGTCGGATACAGAGAAATCTCCGTCACGGACTACGACAAGGTGCTTGCGACCAATCGGCCGCTGCCGAAGCTGGACGGTTGGAGCTGTATTGCCGGCGTGGATTACGCCGAGCTGTCCGACTGGGCGGCCGTCAATTTACATTTCCGGCGTGGTGACGAGCGGTACGACATCAACCACGCATGGCTGTGCCTGCAATCGAAAACGCTTGCCCGTGTGAAACCGCCGTGGCGCGAGTGGGAACGGCAGGGGCACCTAACCGTCGTGGATGATGTGAGCATCCACCCGGATCTGCTTGCGGACTATATCCGGCAGGCGGCGCAGACGTACAACGTCAAAATGCTTGCGATGGATCATTACCGATGGACGCTGGTATCGGAAGCTATGCGCCGGATCGGCTTTGACGCCGCAGATAAAACGCGCGTCAAGCTCGTGCGGCCGTCGGATATTATGACAGTCGATCCCGTAATCCAGATTTGCTTTGACCGCGGATATTTCTGCTGGAGCGACAACCCTTGCCTGCGCTGGGCGGTCAACAACACCAAACGTGTCCGCAGCTCGAAAAAGGCAGGAATGGACACGGGCAACTTTATTTACGCAAAAATCGAAGGCAAGAGCCGAAAAACCGATATGTTTATGGCGCTCGTCGCCGCTATGACCGCGGAATCTGTTTTAGGCGGCGGCCAGCCGGCGGCATTGCCGTCCATCGGCGCCATTCGGCTGTAATGCAGCTCGGCTCGTCGGCCGAACGGCCATCCGATGACGAACGAACAAAGAGGAGGTGAGGACAACGGCATTCCATTTTTTCAAATGGCTGCGCGGGCAGGACGGGAAAGGCGAAAACCGTGAGATTGCCTGCAAAGAACTGATCGAAGCCGCGCAGGAATACCAGATTCGCGAGCTGTCCTTTTTGGTCTGCGTCAATATGATTGCTTCCGCGCTCGGCCGGTGTGAATTCCGCACCTATCAAAACAGCAAAGAAATTCGCGAAGGCGAGTATTACATGTGGAATTACTCTCCCAACGCAAACGAAAGCTCCACCGTATTCCTGCACAAGCTCGTTGCCAAGCTGTATATGCACAACGAAGCGCTGGTCGTCGAGACGCTGCCGCAAAAGCACACGGACGCCCTCGTCGTCGCCGATAGCTGGGATACGCCCGAAGCGTGGCCGAGCAGGCAGAACGAATACAAAAACATTGTCGTCGGCGATTACCGATACCAATACCCCATATGGGAGAACAACGTACTGCATTTCAAGCTCAATCACACAGACATCCGGCCGGTGCTCAACGGGCTTTACGAGTCCTATTCCCGTCTGCTCCGCGCGGCGGAAAGGGCTTATAAATGGGACAACGGACAGCATTGGAAGGTGCATGTCGAACAGCTTGCGCAGAACGATCCCGGATGGATGGAAAATTTCCAGAACATGATCGAAAAACAGTTCAAGCCCTTTTTACAGAGCGACGGCGCAATCCTGCCCGAGTTCGACGGTTATGACTACACGCGCATCGAATCGGGAGGAAGATCGAACGCGCGGGATACGCGTGACATCAAGGCGCTGGCCGAGGATATTTTTGACTTTACCGCCCGTGCGTTTCTGATTCCGGCCGTACTGGTCAAAGGCACGGTGGAAGGCACCGCCGACGCCAACAGCAGATTTATGACCTACTGCATAGACCCGCTGTGCGACCAGCTTCAAGAAGAGATCAACCGCAAACGCTACGGATACGAGGAATGGAAGCGCGGGAACTATCTGCGGGTGGATTCATCGAGCATCCTGCACTTCGATATTTTTGAAAACGCCGCGAATGTGGAAAAGCTGATCGGTTCGGGCGCTTTTACCATCAACGACGTGCGCCGAGCCGCCGGCCAGCCCGCCATTTTAGAACCGTGGGCGGACGAGCATTTTATGACGAAAAATATTTCCGCAATGACGGAAAGCACAAAAGCTGTCGGAGCCAAGGACGCCGCCCGTACCGCCAAAGCCTGAACAATACGCCCTTGAAGAAAGAGAACCGACAGAGAGGGCGTTGCTAAAAGGAGGTGATAATGAAATGCCAAGCCATTACACAATTCGGCAGGCCGAAAACGAAGCCACTATTTATCTTTACGGCGACATAACCGCCGACGGAGAAGACGCGGGTACAAGTGCAAGCCGGTTTGTGCGCCAGCTTGAAACGCTGGAAGCCGATACGATCCATGTACACATCGACAGCTACGGCGGCGCGGTCTCCGAAGGATGGGCCATTTACAACGCGCTGCTGCGGCATCCCGCGAAGATCAACACCTACGGCGACGGGTTCGTCGCCTCGGCCGCGTTGTTCCCGTTTTTGGCGGGAGACAATCGGTACGCGTCCAACTTATCCGCCTATTATCTCCACGAAGTTTTCGCCTGCGCCTGCGGATATGCGGACGACCTGCGCGCGGCAGCGTATGACGCAGAGAAAATGACCGGCATAGGTATACGCGCATTTGTCGACCGCGCAGGAATGCGGGAAGAAACCGTGCGCGAACTGATGCAAAACGAGGTCTGGCTGACGCCGGAGCAGGCGTTGGAGTACCATATCGCCACGTCCATTACCGCCGACGCGTCCGGCTCGTATACGCAGGACGCCAAAAAACAGATTTTCCGGCGTATATTTGCGCAAAATGCAAAGCCGCAGGAGCCAAAGAAAAACAACATACTGAAATTGTTTGAGAGGGGATAACAAATGAAATCCAACGACATCCAAATCCGCAGCGATGTGCGGGAGGCTATGCAGAAAGCCATCCGCGAGAACGACAACGAAGCGTTTTACAATTCGTTCGAGCAGATGCTGCTCTGCATTAGGGACGACATCGAAACCGAATACGCCAACCGATTCGACAAGCTCGAAGGCGAGATGGATCGGCGCGCACTGGCTTCCCGCGGCGTGCGGCAGCTCACGAGCGAGGAGCGCACCTATTACCAAAAGTTAGCCGAAGCAATGAAAGCCAAAGACCCCAAGCAGGCGCTCAACGGCCTTGACGTCGTGATGCCGGAAACCGTACTCGACGCAGTCTTTGACGAGCTCCAGACCGCACACCCGCTGCTGTCGCATATTCAATTCGTCAATACGCGCGGCGCGATTCGTATGATGATGAATACCAACGGGTATCAAAAGGCCGCGTGGGGACAACTCTGCGCAGAGATCGTGGAAGAATTGACGTCGGGTTTTAAGGAAGTCGACACGTCGCTGCTCAAGCTGTCCGCGTTTATGCCGGTCTGCAAGGCAATGCTGGAACTCGGCCCCGAGTGGCTGGACAGCTTTGTGCGCCAAGTGTTGTACGAAGCCTACGCCAACGGACTGGAAGCCGGCTTCGTATCGGGCGACGGCAACGGCAAACCGATCGGTATGAACCGGCAGGTCGGCGACAACGTGACCGTCACTGGCGGCGTATATCCCGAAAAATCCGCCATTGCCGTGAGCGACCTGTCGCCCGAAACCATCGGAAACCTGCTGGCGCTGATGGCAGTCGACCCCAACGGCAAAGCGCGCAACGTCCGAGACGTGATCCTTGTGGTCAATCCTGTGGATTATTTTCAGCGAATTATGCCCGCCACCACGCTGATGGGGCCGGACGGCAGCTACCGCAACGACGTGCTGCCCTATCCGATGGCCGTGATTCAGACGCCCGCCGTCGATCAAGGAAAAGCCATCATCGGTATCGGGTACAAATATTTCGGCGCCGCCGGCGCCGTAAAGGACGGGCGGATCGAATATTCCGACCACTACCACTTCATCGAGGACGAACGGGTGTATCTCATCAAGGGTTACGCCAACGGCTTCCCGATGGACAACAACGCATTTTTCGTGCTTGACATCTCGTCCGTGCAGCCCGCCGTCTGGAAGGTGCAGCAGGTGACGGCGCCGGCCGCGTCCGCCGTGGCCGAGCTGGCCGACCTGCGAATCGGCGGCCTTACCCTTTCGCCCGCCTTTTCCGCCGCGACGACGACCGGCTACACCGCAGCCACCACAAACGCAACCAATACCGTGACCGCAATCCCCGCCGACGCAAACGCGACGGTTGAGATCACCAACGAGGACGCAGAGGAAGAGACGACTCGCGTAGTCAACGGCAGAGCCGTGACGTGGGGCGCCGGCGCCAATACGCTGACGGTCAAAGTGACCGCCGCAAACGGAACCGCGACGAAATCCTACGTCGTAACCGTAACTAAGTCATAATGGCAGACCGCAACAATTTGCCCGCCGGCCTGCTGGCTGACGTAGAGAACTATCTGAACATCACATGGGACGACGAGGCCACCGATCAGAAGATCGGCGGCCTCATTGCCTCCGGGATGGCGTATCTTGACGCCAAATACGGAGCCGTTGCGGACTACACCAAAGACGGGATGCCGCGGACGCTGTTGATGGAATATGTGCGATACGCCCGCGACAGCGCGCTGGATGTGTTTGAGAGCAACTATCTGTCTTTGCTGCTCGGGATGCAGAACGAAAAGGCGGTGAAGGACTATGCGCAAAACGCCATACCTTCCGTCGAATGAAATCACGCAGGCTTATAACGACGGAGTCGTGCGCATCTACACCCTAACCGACGCCGCCCGGCCGGGATATATGCCGCAGCCGCAGGCGACGCTGAAAACAACGCTGCGCTACGAAGAACAGCGTCTCGGTCTCCAGCGATACTACCAGAGTAAGCAAAACATGATTGACGTCGAGCGCGTCGTCCGCACACCGCGGACGGGTACGGTCAGCAGTCAAGATATGGCCATTACCGAAGACGGGAAGCGCTACCGCGTGGAGCTTGTGCAGACCGCGGAAGGCGTGTATCCGCCCTCTGTGGACATCACGCTGGCCAAAATCGAACAGAGGTTTGAAGACGTCGCGCTCGAAGGAGGCGCAGAATGATGTGGTACGAAAAGATTCTTGCCGCACATCTCGATGTGACCGACCAAGTCAGCCATATCGAGCGGATGCATTCCGACCGCTATTTCGTTTGGCAGGAGGACGGCGAAAACGTCCTTGCCGCCGACGACAGCCACGCCGAACGCGCCGTCACGGGGACGACCGACCTGTTTACAAAGCAGGAGTTTGACCCTTGGGTCGACGCATTCGGCGAAGCGCTCAGCAGCCACGGCATTGCGTGGTCGCTGTCCTCCGTGCAGTACGAGGAGGACACCGGCTTTATTCATTACGAATGGTCGTGGGAGGTGGCATAACTGGCAATCATCAAATTCCCCGGGCTGAAGGAATATGAAAAACGCCTTTCCGCCTTGGGCAAGGAGGGCAAAACCATCGCCGAAAAAGCCGTCTGCGCAGGCGCCGCAATCGTCGCCGACGCCGTGCGCGCAAACATCGACGCGCTGCCCGCCGTTAAGGACGAATGGGGCGTGATCGCATATAACAACCATTGGAGCGCGCCGCTGACCGAGACCGCCAAGAAGGGCTTGCAGGACGGGTTCGGCATCAGTCCGATGGGGAGCGAAGACGGGATGCTGAACGTCAAGCTCGGATTTGACGGGTACAACGGTATGAAAACAAAGAAATATCCGAAAGGGCAGCCGAACGTGCTCCTTGCACGGTCGATCGAAAGCGGTTCAAGCATCGCCAAAAAGCGGCCCTTCGTCGCGCCGGCGGTGCGGAAAACGAAAAAAGCGGCAGAAGAGACGATGGCGAAAATCATCGATGAAGAAAGTGCAAAAATTATGAAATGAAAGGACAGAAGCAAGCATGGCAACAATCGGACTTTCCAAACCCTATTACGCGGTCTATTCCAACACCGGCACGACAGTGTCCTACGCCAACGGCGGCGTGATGGGCAAAGCGACGGAAGCCAACATAGAAGTCGAGACCACGGAGGACAACAACCTGTACGCGGACAACGCCATAGCGGAGACCGACCGTTCCTTCGCCGGCGGCACGCTGACGCTGTCGACAGACGACTTGTCGCAGGAGGTCAGCAAAGCCATCCTCGGCATCAAGGAAGAAGCCCTCACCGAAATCACCGGCGTCACCGACGAAGACGCAAGCGAGCTGATCTATGACGACACGCAGGAAACGCCTTACCTCGGCGCCGGCTTTATCATCAAGAAAAAGGTCAGCGGCGTGTATAAGTGGCGCGCAGTCGTGCTGACAAAGGTCATGTTCGGCGTCCCCTCCGACGCGGCGACCACACAGGGCGAGACAATCGAATGGCAGGTGCCCGAGCTGAGCGCGACCATTATGCGCGACGACAGCGCAAACCACGTCTGGAAGCGCGAGGCAACCTTTACGACCGAAGCGCAGGCCGAGGCATACATCAAAGCGCGGCTGAACATCACCTCCGGCGCGGGCGCATAAAACCGCATACGACAAAGGAGCAGAAAAATGAAAACGACATCGATTGAAATCAACGGCAAGCGCTATCTCCTTTGCTTTTCGCTCCGCGTGATACGTTCCTGTACCGAGCGGTACAAAAGCATCGAGGAAATCGGTTCCGCCATTGATTCGGAGGACAAGCTGCAAAACGTCTATGAATCGGTATGGATCATCGCCGAGATGATGAAGGCCGGCGAACGGTACGCGAAGCTCAACGGCTTAGACGCGCCGGAAGCGCTGAGCGAAGACGTCCTGCTGGACGTCTTTGACGTGCGCGACGCCGCGCTGCTGGTCGAGAAGATACAGGAAACCATACTGGCGGGGAAGGCCGCGGAAATCGAGGCGGAATATCCAAAAAACGCAGAGGCCACGCGGGCGGCGAAATAACGCCCGCGTGGTTTCTGTGGTACGGGATGCGCGTCGGACTGACGATGGACGAAACGCTCGACATCCCCTTCGGAGATCTTCTGACGCTCATTGCCGTCGAGCAGATTAAGCGAGAGGGCTGCCGTCAAAAACGAAAGCTGACCGATGACGAAATCATCCCGGATGTGAGGTGACGAAAAATGGCAATCAACATAGGCCCGAAAATCGGAATCGACGGAGAAAAAGCCTTTCGAGACGAAATACAAAAAATCGGGCAGCAGCTCAAGGTACTCGACAGCGAAATGAAAATCGTCACCAATTCGTTCAAACTCGAAGGGGACGAGCAGGCGGGACTGATTGCGAAATCGGAAGTGCTTACCAAACAAATCGACGCGCAGAAAAAAGGCATCGAGGAACTGAAAAAAGGACTGGACGCTTCCACGGAAGCCTATGGCAAAAACAATGTCAACACGCTGAAATGGCAGAAATCGCTGTACGATGCGATTGCCGACGTCAACCGTATGACCAACGAGCTGGAAGCGACAGAAGCGGAAATGAACGGGGCTGCGGATGCAACAGGCGATATGGAAAAGGCGACGGTAGACGCCGGAGACGCCGCCGAGGAAACGGGAAGCCGCTTCGGCGGCCTCGGTACGGCGTTGAAAACCGTCGCCGGACTGGCCGCCGCTACGGCCGCAAGCGTGGCCGCCGCCACCGGGAAGCTGGTCAAGGATGTCGTGTCTTCCTTTTCTGAGCTGGAGCAGAACACCGGCGGCGCGGAGGCCGTATTCGGCGAATACGCTTTGGCAATTCAAAAAACGGGCGAGGAAGCCTATAAAAACCTCGGCGTTTCCCAAAGCGAATACCTTGCGACGGCCAACAAAATGGGCGCCCTGTTTCAAGGCTCCGGCATCGAGCAGCAGGCGTCTCTCGAACTGACCGAACAGGCTATGCAGCGCGCCGCAGATATGGCGTCCGTGATGGGCATCGAAACAAGCGCCGCGCTCGAAGCCGTAGCAGGCGCGGCAAAGGGCAACTTTGAGATGATGGACAACCTCGGCGTTGCTATGAATGCGACGTCCATCGAGGCATACGCGGTCGGCAAAGGGTTGGATTTCGTCTGGAACGAAGCGAGCCAAGCGGACAAGGTGCAGGTCGCAATGCAGATGTTCTTCGAAAAGACCGAGCAGTACGCCGGCAATTTCGCCCGGGAAAGCGAAAAGACAATCTCCGGCTCCATGGGGATGCTGAAAGCGTCCGTGAAATCGCTCACCGCCGGCTTGGGGAACGCGGGCGCGGATATGACGAACCTTGCGGGCAACGTCGTCACCGCCTTTCTGGCGATGGTCAACAACATCACGCCCGTGATCCAGAATATCGTTTCCGCCGTCCCTGCCGTCATCCAACAAATTACCTCGGGACTGGTGAGCGCGGCGCCGGCGCTGCTGGCAACCGTCAGCGAGGTCTTTACCTCCGTTTTGACGACGCTGAACGAATCCCTGCCGCAGCTCTTGCCCGTCATTATGAGCGCGCTGTCGATGGTTGCGAATACGCTCATCGAGAACCTGCCGCTGCTGATGGACACCTCCCTGCAAATTCTGCTCGGACTCATCGACAGTGTCAGCGAAAACCTTCCGGCGCTCATTCCGATGGTCGTACAGGCGGTATTGACGATTGCACAGGGGCTTATCGACAACATAGATCAGATTGTTGCCGCCGGCTTTGATCTGATAAAAGGACTGGCCAAAGGGCTTATTGACGCTCTCCCCGTACTCATAGACGCCGCGCCGGACTTGATCGCAGGGATCATAGACGGAATGATCAGCGCGTTGCCCGAAATCGTTGCAAGCGCCGGGGAGATCATCGGCAGTCTGATACAGGGCATCCTAAAAGCGCTGCCGAAGCTGCTGCAAAACGCGCCAAAGATCATTACGACCATTATAGACGGCATCAAGGGATTCCTGTTCAAGATCGGAGACATAGGCAAAAACATCATCGAAGGTCTTTGGGAAGGCATCAAAAGTATGGGCGATTGGCTATGGGATAAAATATCCGGGTTTTTCGGCTCCGTGTGGGACGGCATCTGCGACTTCTTCGGCATCTCGTCCCCGTCCAAGGAAATGGCGTGGGTCGGCGAGATGCTGAACCGCGGACTTGCGGAAGGGATTCAAGACACAGAAGCGCTCTCTATCCGCGCCGCCGAGCAAATGGGAAAGGCGGTAACGGATGCCGTCAGCGGCATCCGCGGAGATATAACGGTTGGCGCGCAATTGTCTGACAATTTGCGTCCCGTATATGACGCGGTCACGATGCAAACCCCGACGACAGAGGCCGTCGCCTATAACGCGGCCGCCGGTATGGTCAACGGTATGCAAGCCGCTATACAAAATACCACGGCGCCCGTAAAGCTGGAAATTCCCATTGTCATTGACGGAATGGAATTTTCACGCGCCATCATCCCCGACCTGCGGGAAGTGATGCGCGCAAACCCGGAGGTGGACATACGCATATGACACAGTTAATCTTAAACAATACCATCATTCTGCCGGAGACGTCCAAAGACAAATACCGCTGTTATCCTTCTACGCTTTCACAGCCGATTGATATGATCAGCGGACGGCGTGTAGTCGAAGTGCGCGGCAGCGTACAAATGATCGAATATGCTTATGATTATATGGGCAATGCCTTGATGCGGCAAATACTCGGCGTCCTGCGCGGTCAAACGAGCTTTTCCGTCGCCTATCTTGCAGACGAAGCCGACACGATGCTTACAGGCACATTTCTCACCGAATCGATCCAACAGCCGGTATTCGCATTTTCTAAATCCGGCAAGCCGTACTGGCACAATTTCGGCTTCACGCTGCGGGAGGTGAGGCCGCATGCTTGAGGCAAGCGAGGCTTTTAAGGCCGCAGTCGTTGCCGACGTGCGGCATATGGTTCCGCGTGTTACAATCCAAGTCATTCCGCCTACGACCGAATACCAGCATGTGGGAAAAAGCAACATATCGATGTATTCGCAGAATGTGCTCGCACAAATGACCGACAAATCGATTGAAAACCCGCAGCCCTTCGCCACGCTTGAGCACAACCGTTGGACGCTGGACGGAACATTCCGCCTGTATGACGGCAGTCCATCCTCGGCGCCGAATGCCGCCGGAACGATGAGCGACAGCTTGTCCGGCGCCGACGGCCTATTCGACGACCCCGTCGTTCTGACGTTGTATTTTTCAGGCATCGACGAAATGACGGCTTGCTGCGTCTTTTTCGCCTATGGGACGGAGGGGTGGCCGACAAGCTACGCCGTAGAAATCCTGCGTGGCGAAACAGTCGTCTACACCGAATCGGTCGAGAACAACACTGCATCCTCTATTATGCTGACAGGCTTGCAAATCGCTTCGCCGGACGCTGTCCGTGTCACGATCACCGCATGGTCGCTGCCGGATTATCGCGCCCGCATCACCGAAATGTGTCCCGGAATCCTGCAAATCTGGACGGAACACGATATGATTTCGATGACAGCCATACAGCAGACGGATCTATCTGCGCTGTCCACACCTTACGGCACTTGCACGCTGTCCTTTTACAACCCCGACAGCCTGTTTGATCCCGAAGACCCCAACGGGTATTTTTACGCGCTTGAACAGAAACAAGCTGTCAAAATAGAAATCGGAGCCGTTCTTCCGTCCGGCGACAGAGAGTTTTTCTCTGTGGGAACCTATTACCAAACCGATATGGGATGGAAGGTGAGCGCCGACGGGATGACACAAAGCTGGGAACTGTGGGACATCATCGGCATGCTTAAGAACATCCCCTATCAAGTGAAAACGCCCTATCCCACCGATTTGCAGGAATGGATGCAAAGCCTGTTGGCACATCTCGGAGATACGTTTGTAAATCGATACACGATTGATTTCGGGGCATCCAGAGCGATATACGATGCGCTCGGAAACAACCCGAATGCATTGGACGGGAAAACCTGTGGCGAAGTGCTTGCATATATTTGTCAAGCCGTGCGATGCTTTGCCTGCGCGGACGCCGCGACAGGGTTTTTGCGTCTGCGAAATGTAGACTTTGAAGGCTCGCAGGTCACGATGGACAACCTGTCTGCGTTTCCGGCAATCAAAGCCAATGAAAAGCTCAGCCGTATCACCTATACGACCGAGAAGGATGGCGTACAGACAACACGCGCTTACGCCACAGGCATTCGAGGGGCAACCAAGGAAGTGCAGTCCGGCAACCCGTTTGCCGTCCAAAGCGGCGAAATCAATCCTGCCGATATGGCGGCATATTCTGCCGAATACTACGGCGGAAATACGGTTGAGGGAGTCGGACGCGGCGATCCGGCCACAGAACTTGGCGATTTCGATACGATTCAAACGCGCCGTAACAAAACGGCGCAGGGGTATCGGTCATCACAGAGTTATAAGTTTGTAGACGGCGTCCTGCGAGACTGTCAAGTCGTGCTGACGCAAAAAAATAACGTTACAATGATAGAGGTTTGAACATGCCCCACATCCTTCTCCCCCAAATCGAAGGTGCGGCGCTCACACCGAACCCGGCGGAGGCCAACGGTGCGGCTGTGCTTGTTGTCACCGTCGCCGAGCGGACGGTATGGGTCGATCCGCCGGCGGTCTACGCGGGCGAGGTGTATGCCGGAGAGCCGCAGGCAGAAGCATAAAGCGACGCGGAGGTCGGTTCGCATAACCGCCGTTCGGTTTTCGGTTCGCGCGCAGGGAAGCCTTCCCGGGCGGCAAAGCATGCGAAGCGAATTCGGCCGCAGATAAGTCAAATACAGCGCATAGCGCAAACGATCACAGAAAGGTTGATAAAGAATGGCAATCACGCAAGTCCGGGCACAAATCAACGGGACATGGTACACGCTGAGCGCCACGGGCACAGCGGGGCAGTACACCGCGACCGTGACCGCTCCGGGCGCGACGTCATACAACAATCCGGGCGGCTATTACAACGTGACCGTCGAGGCCGTCAACAGCGCCGGCACGACCGGCACGGCCGACGCGTCGACGCTGGACGGGCTGCAATTCTACGTCCGCGAAACTGTTCCGCCGGTTGTCACGATCCTCTCCCCGTCCGACGGCGCCTATGTGTCCAACAACCGGCAGCCTGTCGTCTTCACGGCGACAGACGAAACCGGCGGCTCGGGCGTCGATCTCGCTTCGGTCGCCGTCAAGCTGGACGGCGCGGCCGTATCCGCGGCGGAGGTCACACACACGGCCATCACCAACGGGTACAGCTTTACCTACACCCCTGCGGCGGCGATGGGGGACGGCGCGCACACGGTATCGGTGTCGGCGTCCGACAACGACGGCAACACAGCGGCGGCGAAAAGCACGACTTTCACCGTAGACACCGTCCCGCCGGCGCTGAACGTCACCTCGCCCGCCGAGGGACTGATCACCGCAGCGCCTGCGCTCACCGTGTCCGGCACGACCAACGACGCGACCAGCTCGCCCGTCACCGTTACGATCACGCTCAACGGCGTCGATCAGGGCGATGTGACCGTGCAGGCGAACGGCGCGTTCTCCAAGTCGGTCACGCTTTCCGAGGGCGCGAACACCATCGTCGTCACGGCGGCCGACGCGGCGGGCAAGTTGTCGACGGTCACGCGGAACGTCACGCTGGATACCTCGGTGCCGCAGATCGTTTCGGCGTCTGTCGTCCCCAACCCCGCAGACGCCGGCGCCACCGTCACTATCACGGTTGTGGTGCAGTAGTTCGGGCTTTGCCCGAAGTACCCAAGTTCGGACTACGTCCGAACTTGCATGAGCTTTGTACGAATTATCGAACTTCGGAAGAAAGGAGTGCTGCTATGTTAGCGACACGCACACTGTCGGTCAGGCTGCAAAGCGACGTGGTATACGTCACGGGAACGGTGAACGACGTACCGACAACGTGGACGCAGCAGGAAAACGGCACATGGATGACGACTGCGGACCGGGCGGCCGACGACGTCTACCGCGTCGAGCTGGAGTTAATCAACAGCGCCGGGCGGACGTACACGGCCTCGTTCACGCTCTACTACGGGCTGCTCAACCTCATCACCGACCGCACGCAGGCCGACGTTGACTGCGTCAGGCAGCTCGCGGCAAAGGGCTGGGCGGCGATGACCGCGGAAGAGCGCGCGGCGTGGAACGGCGGGCTGAAGGGCGCGTACAACGCCTCTGACCTCAACCGCGTCGGAAGCGCCGTCGAGTATGTGGCAAACCGGCTGCGCGAGGCCGGATATATCGTCACCGTGCATCCGCGTACCGGCTGGACGGAGGAGGAACTGCCGATTGCGCAGAGCATGTATGCCTACCTGTCCGACGTGAAAGCCATCCGCGGCGTACTGCCGCTGCCCGAGCTTCCGACGCTCCCCGAGGATATGTCACGCCTGACCTACATCGGCGCCAACGCAATCGAGCAGGTGCTCCTTGACGTCAACGCCGCGCTCGACCGCATCCGCGCGGGCGCGTACTATGCGGGTGAGCTTTATGCAAACGAACAGTAGTTCGGACTGCGTTTGAACTACCCAAGTTCACGCGAAGCGCGAACTTGAATTCACGCTTCGCGTGAACTTGAATTTGCGCGAACTCTGATAATGGGTAGGACTTCGTTTGAAACGAAGTCCCGGCTTCGTCCCGAACAAATCCCTGACTCCGTTCCGAATGAATCCCCGGCTTCAGCCCGAACGAAGTCCCGGGCAATGCCCCAACAGAAGACAAGCAAACATCACAGAAAGGAAGTAGAATTATGCAGGATAGAATCTCCGCCTACCCGGGGCGGGTAAAATTGACGCCTGTCGCGGGACAGGCCGACACCTACGACCTCACGCGCGCCGACCAGCCGACGCAGGAGGGCACGCCGCTGAATAAGGCGGCGCTGCTTTCCGACACGACGGTAAGTTCTTGGCAGAGCGGCTATCCGTGGGACAAGGAGGCCGCGGCCGTCACGCCCGACGATGTGCTCGCCCGTATCGCTTACCTGCGCGGGCAGGCCGGCGGCATCGCCACACTGGACGCGACGGGGAAGCTGATGTACGACCAGATACCCGATATTAGCAATACGCTGGACATTGAAGGCGGTAAAGGACCATCGGGCAGCTCTCCGGAAATGGCCATCCTCTTTGTTGCCAACAACAGCAGCACAGCGGCGTCGGCGCGAATTGATAATTTCTTAAACGGCAGCGGCAGCTATCTTGTACAGGTACCCGCATACCAATGCGTCCCGGTGCTGATCGCCGGCGGCAGTTTTAAGCTGACGACGACCGCTACAAGCACCAATCACCAATACCATTCGGATTCCATCGTTCTGAATGGCTCTGTATCCTCGGGAGCTGCGAATTACTACATCCATTCCGCCGGCACGTTTGTTATCTACGGGATTTACTGTCTCACCGGCGACACAAGGATCACGATGGCGGACAGAAGCACAAAGCGTATGGACGAAATCGAAGTCGGCGACGAGCTTCTCTCCTACGACTGGGAGACGATGCGGCTCGTCCCGAACAGGGTCGTTTACACCGACCGGGACGAACAGAAAACGCATATCCGCTATGACAAATGGATATTCGAGGACGGGACCGTCGTCAAAACCGTCCACCGCCACGAGTTTTACTGCGTCGAAGCGTGTCGGATGAAATATATGGATGAATGGCGTATCGGCGAGCACGCGTATACGCTGGACGGCCGCCGTGTCGCGCTGGTATCGCACGAGACGGTCGAGGAAGCCGTGCGGCATTACAAGCTCACCGGCCAAAAGGGTACGAACTACTTCGCCAACGGCCTGCTGACCGGCGACCGCAACTGCCCGACGGGCATCGAGCTTTAGCGAGGTGAGAGATATTGTACATCGACATCGCGCAGCTTGCGGCGTTTTTGGGTGTGCCGACGGCGGTGACGGGGCTGTTTTTCTGGCTGCTGAAGCGCCGCATCGACAAGCGCGAGGACGAACGCGCCGAGATCGAAAGGGCGCGGAAGGAGCTGGACGTCGCGCTCATCAAGGGCGTGAACGCCGCCATTGCACTCGGCGAGGCGACCGCCAAGGCGGTCCAGCGCATCCCGGACGCCCACTGTAATGGTGACATGAGCGAGGCACTCCATTACGCCTCCGAGGTCAAGCACAGTCAGAAGGATTTCTTGATGAAGCAGGGCGTCGAGCATTTGCATGATAATAAATAGGAGGTGCTCGCAATGCTGAGAATCGTACCTGTTTCCTTGAAAACGGCAAACGCGTATGTAGCGAAGCAGCACCGTCACCACAAGCCCGTGACCGGGCACAAGTTTTCCATCGGCTGCACAAACGCTCAGGATGAGCTTGTAGGCGTCGCGATTGTGGGGCGGCCTGTCAGCCGCTATCTTGACGACGGGCAAACCCTTGCGGTCAACCGTCTATGCACTGACGGAACAAAAAACGCCTGCAGTATGCTGTACGCCGCAGCATGGCGGGCAGCGCAGGCTATGGGCTATCGCAAAATCATTACATATATCCTTGATACCGAAAGCGGCACAAGCCTGCGCGCCGCAGGCTGGAGCTGTGCCGGGCTTGTGGGCGGCAAGCGCTGGACGGGCAGTCGTCGTCCTGTTACCGACCTCTACCCGGCACAGATGAAATACCGTTATGAAAAAAGCGCTCATTAAAGGATGCGCAAAGCAATAAGTACAAAAAGGAGGAGTACACACAATGGACATTTACGGAATCACATCGGTGGCGGCGATCACGGTCATCTGCGCGCTGGCGGCGCAGGCGGTCAAGGCGACGCCGCTGGACAACAAATGGCTGCCGGTCATCTGCGGTGTGTTAGGCGGGGTATTGGGCGTCGTGAGCGCCTACGTCATCCCCGATTTCCCCGCATCCGACCCCATCACCGCCGTCGCCGTCGGCATCGTTTCCGGCCTCGCCGCCACCGGCGCCCATCAGGCCGTCAAGCAGCTTTCCGGCAAAACCGATCCCGACAACAAAACGGAGGATGAATAAATGTCCGTCAAAATCTATCTCGCACCGGCGAATCATTATAATGGCTACTGCATTTCGGGGTATGACGAAAAGACGCAATGCGAAAAGCTGTGCAAGCTGATACAAAGCAAGTTCGCGGCCTATGACACGGCAATCTACCATACGACAGTATACGCCAACAGCCGCGACTACAAGGGCCGCCCCGAGGAAGCCGCCGCGCTGGGCGCCGACTATTACATCGCGCTCCACGACAACGCCTATCAGGGACGGCACAGCGGCGCGCAGACCTTCTACCACCCCGACAGTACGCGCTCGAAGGCGCTGGCGGCGGCAATCGCGGAAAAGCTGAACGCCGTCTGCACGGTGCCGGTCACGTTCCCGAACCCCGTGCGGAGCGGGATGGACGCGTTCGACGGCGCGGGCTACGGCGAGATTCGCGAGCCGTACAAGCGCGGGATCATCCCCGTAATTGTGGAAGTCAACTTCCACGACTACGAGCCGGCAGCGCGGTATCTGATTGACCATCAGGACGAGCAGGCCGACGCCATCGTGCGGGCCATTGCGGAGACGTTGGGACTGAAAAAGAACACCACGCCCGCGCCGACGCCGGACGCAAAGCCGTTCCCCGACGTTCCCGCGTCGGCGTGGTACGCAGAGGCCGTGAACGAGCTCGCCGCGCGGGGTATCCTCAACGGCTATCCCGACGGCACCTTCAAGCCGGAGCAGACCGCCACCCGCGCCGAGGTCGCCGTGATGCTTTACAGGGCACTGGAGAAACGAAAATAAGAAAAAGCCTCGGGCAAATGCCGAGGCTTTTTCTTGTGCAAAAGAATAGCGTTATTCTTTTGTCATCACCAATCCAAACACACATGACGATACAATCAAAATATGTTCGGATTGATTTGATAATGGCTCCCCATACAATAGACAATCCGAACCGTGCGCTGACATATCTGACGGTGCGTGTATTGAAGCAAGCATATCGGAGTAAGTGACCTGCTTACAATCTCGTACATTATAATACACAACATATTTGTCATCGAATACATATACAGCATTGATGAATGTATCAACGATTTTGCGCCGAAATTGGATGTCCTCTACATCGCCGGAGCAAAAACCGCGCAGGAATGTTATAATTTCATCGACTGTGATGCGCGCCTTACTGGTAATACGCAATTGCGCCAATTCATGTTCCAATTCAGACTTAGCAGCTTCCAATTCCTCAGCGCGCGCGTTAATACGATCGACAACCGATCGAACCGTTGTATGCATCAGACTTTCGGCACACTTGTCCAGTTCGGCGTCCAGCTTTACGAGAGACATCTCTTTTTCTTTTATTATCGACGCATCAAACTCTTTCTCATACTGCTCCACGACTCGTTCCGCAATATAACCGATACGATCTTCACGCAGCACATACTCAACCGTCTTCTGGCAAACCGCGCGTTCAAGTTGTTCTTTTTTCTCGGATTTTTTATCACAGTCTTTATAACGTTTACGCTTGTGGCAGGGATAATAATAGTGTTTCTCGTTTGCGCGACCCGTTCCCGAGTCGCCTGTCATCTGCGTACCGCAATGACCGCAAAACAACTTACCGCGAAGCAGCCATTCCACTTCGGACGTTTTCATTCCCCTACTCCTTTTTGTCGCTTCATTCCTCTCTTGGCATTTGTCATATAATGCTCTGGATATGATCGCCGGACATTCCCGCGGAATATCGCCTTTATATGTATAATCACCGTAATACATAGGGTTGGTCAATATCCTAAAAAAAGAATTTGATGTATAGAGTTTTCCGTTTTTTGTCCGAAACCCCCGCGCATTGAGTTCCTTTGCGATCTGTGTTTTCGTTTTTCCGTCGGCAAACAGCGTATAGATCAGTTGGACAGCCGGCGCGGTCTTGGAGTCGATATGCAGCTTGTGATCCTCGCCTACCACATACCCGAGCGGTATCTGCCCACCCGTACACAACCCTTTCCTTGCAGTCTCACGCATACCGCGCGCTGCGTTTTGTCCAAGCTGCTTGGAATACATTTCCGCCATTGCCTCCAGCACCGCTTCAAGAATGATCGATTCATCTCCATCACCGATTCCCTCCGTAACGGAAAACACGCGCACACCATTCTTTTTGAGCTTGGATTTATAAATCGCAGAATCGTAGCGATTCCGCGCAAATCGATCCAGTTTCCAAACGATTACAGCTTCGAACTGCCGCTTGGCGCTGTCTGCAATCATCCGTTGGAAGTCGGGACGCTGATCGCTTGTACCGCTGATGGCTCGGTCGATATATGCACCGACAATCGTCATACCCGCCCGCTCTGCATAAGCGTATCCCTCTCGAAGCTGCCCTTCGATAGATTGCTCCGTCTGCTTGTCGGAGGAATATCTTGCATAGATGACTGCGTTCACTGATGTATGTCTCCTTTTATAAGCAAAAAAAATAATAATATTTTCGAAACCCCTTGACATACGTGCGAATACGTGCTATAATAAATACAGAAAGTGAGGGGAGAGCGCGTGAAGCTAAGCGAGCTGTTGAAATTGTTCAGCAAGAACCAAATTAAACTCCTGCAGCATGGGAAACGGCACGACATTTATTATAGTCCCATCACCGGCAAGAAATTCCCCGTACCCAGGCATGCAAAGGAAATTGCAGAAGGAACATTAAAGAGCATCAAAAAGGACGCGGGGCTTGAATAAAGCCTCCGTCCGACACCATATACTACTCACGGAGGGCTGAAAAATGGCAAAATATATTTATCCGGCAATCTTTTCAAGAGAGGGTTCGTTTTACAATATTCGATTTCCCGATATAGAAAATTGCTATACGCAGGGGGAAAGCCTGCAGGACGCTTATGAAATGGCATCCGATGTGCTATGCCTGACCTTGTATAATCTCGAAGAGGAAAACGCACCGATTCCGCAAGCGTCCGATATAGCCGCCTGCAAAACGGGAAAAGATGAATTTTCGACGCTTATCGCCTGCGACACATTGGAGTACAGACAATATTATGACAGCAAAGCAGTCAAAAAGACGCTTACAATCCCCGCTTGGCTGAATACAATGTCAGAGCGGGAAGGCATCAATTTTTCAGCGGTTCTGCAAAACGCGTTGAAAGCCGAATTAAAACTCAATTGACATCGAGATTCCAAATACCATTTTGTTAGAAGCGCAGAGACATTTGTCTCTGCGTCTCTTTTTACGCGCATAAAGCACGGGCTTTTTCAATCATAGCAACATATTCTGCCTCTGTAATCTTTTGCAGCTTCCCACCCTTTTCGATGATTTCCGCCGCTTTCACGAGCTTTTTACGGTCGGGAATATCGGATGTGTCGCCCACGACGAGATAATCGGTTTTGCCGGATACCGCTGTTCTAACCAACGCGCCGACCGTCGAAGCTGTTGCTTCGATCACATCCCTTGGCAGAGTAAAATTACCGGTAAAAACGAAAACGCAGTCCAAAAGTGGTGAGTTTGCATATTTTGTACGACGCTCAAGCGTTTCTTGTTCCTTTTGGATGCGCGTCTGACGGGCTGTTTCAGCAGCCTGCCGGTTCCATTCGTCCTTACAGCGTTCGAATAGACGGTAGGTCGAAATGACGTCCCCGAGCGCGCGGTGCGCTTCCTCCTTTTCAATATGCAGCAGAGAAAGCAAATCCTGAAGCCCGTATTTTGGAAACGTCGGAAAAAGTTTTCGAGAAAACGAGTGCGTATCTATATAAAACAGCTTTTCCGTGATTCCGGCATCGCGAAACGCCGTTTCAATAAAAGCAAGGTCAAAGGTGACATTGTGACCAACGACAGTCTTCCCTCTCAGGCGCTCGGCAATGTCGGCCGCAATGCTTTCTGCTTTCGGTGCAGACGCAACATCGGCATCGGAAATGCCATGCGTGCTATACGCGCCCGGCGAAATTGGAATGCCGGGGTTGACCAGCGTTTGATATTGCTCGACGATATTCCCGTTCGAGACTGCAAGGATTGCAATTTCTACCATTCGGTCATTTTTGCGGTCTATCCCCGTCGTTTCTACGTCCAGCACAACATAATCCGTCGTTCGCGCAATAGCCCTCCCGTCATTGATTGCTGTTTTTTGCAGCGAATCCTTTTTGACCGAACGATTTGAGGTATTTTCTCCATCGTCCAACTTGATGCCGTCAAATTCGAATTGAAAAGAAAAATCGGATGTGCCCGCCTCTGACCGTTCGGCGCCCTCCGCATCCGCACGCCGAGAGGGAGATGCAGGCGCTTCCATGTCCAACTTGATGCGATCGCGAATGCTTGCAAGACGCAAACGACGCTCTTCCTCGGCTCTCTTTTTCTTTTCCTCGTCCAACTTGATGCGATCGCGAACGCTTGCAAGACGCAAACGACGTTCTTCGTCGGCTCTCTTTTTCTTTTCCGCCGCTTTCTTTTTCTTTTCCGCTTCATATGTCTTCGTCCACTCAGCCAGCTCCTTGGCCTCTATTTCCTCCCGTCTCTTAAGCTGCCACCAGCATAGAAAGACAATCGCGAGAAAAAAGCAGAAAATAACTGTATTGATATTACGTCCTATATTGCCAAGCCCGCCGAGCAAAAAGAAAACAACGAAAAACAACTTCCAGTGCCGTTTCAATACGCGCCTCCACGCAGAATTGTTCTTTTTCTGCTTGGACATACCAACATCCCCCTATTTCATATTTACTGGCAGCTTATCTATACAAATAGCTTTCGTCACACACGCCAAGCACAAGGCCTTGACACCGCACGTCATCTGTCATCGGACGGGGCGGATATTTGGGGTTATGCGACAGCAGCACGCCGTCGCCAAACTCCTGTTATTTTATTTCGCTTTGGAAAGCCACAGCTTTTCCGAGAATTTTGATTTGTTCTAAATCCTTACCGACGAAGTGCATTGTTTTATACTTCGGGTTCTCCGGGTACAGGGACAGGATTTCCGCTTCTTTGTCGTACCGAACGCGCTTGAGCGTCGCCTCATCCCCGATGAGCACGGCGGCGATTTCTCCGTCGTCTACCATATCCTGTCGGCGGATAAACACAATATCGCCGTCGTAAATCCGCGCACCAATCATACTGTCTCCCTGTGCACGCAGGCAAAAATCTACGTCTATTGAATCCGAAGTAAAAACATACTCTCCGTGTTCCTCTTCCGCAAAAATTGGTTCTCCGCAGGCGATATTGCCGAGCAGGGGAACTTTTTTTGTATGCAAAGGAATCACATTTTCAAAATTATAGAAATTGTCATTCGTTTTACGCCCGAGAATCTTGTCCACGGAAACATCAAAGTAATCCGCCAATTTGCAAAGCGTCTCAAAGCTTGGTTCTGAATCTCCGCGCTCATATTTTACATATGTTGTCCGTTCGACACCCAAATATGAGGCAACATCTTTTTGATAGACGCCCTTTTTTGTTCTTAGTTCTCTCAAATTGTTCATATCAGTCACCTCGCGTTTATTATAAGTGAAAAACAATCACAAATCAATAGAGGTGAATATATTCCACATTTTTCCAAAATTGGTATTGACAAGTGACCAATTATCACTTATAATAAAAGCAAGAGGTGCTAAAACGTCACGTTTCGGGGGTGAAAAAATGAATCGTATTCAATCGGCAAGACAACAGCAGGGTATTACGCAGGGAAATCTGGCAAAATTGATCGGCGTAGAACGTTCGACGGTATCAAAATGGGAAACCGGGAAAAGCAACCCGCGAGTAGAGATGCTTCCCAAACTCGCCGACATGCTAAAATGCACCGTTGATGACCTTGTGCGTCCTAATAATGATTTCATCACCAACAAAGGAGAGTAATGCAATGAAAGTACAAATCGGCACCATCCTATACCGCGACGAATCCGGCGAGCCGACGGACAGCGTACCTCTCTACGACGATCTGCCGAATGATGCAGCCGAAAAGGCAGTGCTGGACGAGATCGCGCGCATCATCGCCAAAGAATACCGCCGGATAAAGGAGGAAGCAATATGCGGGAGCAATACATAGACGTCGGAGCGTCCAGAAAAAAGGCCGGCGCCCGGATGATACGCCTCATCGAGCCGGGTACCAACGGCCAGCTCGGTGGATTATTTTACGGATATCCAAACTATGAGAGGGAAACGTACAGCCTTTATCCCGCAGACGAGGAAACGCGGCGTTTTTACAGCAAACGCATCGTAGCTATGCTGCTTGTCGCGAGAAGCTCCGCTTCCGGCTAAATGCCTATAACCGGCAGTTCAGACTTTCGTCTGAACTGCTATATCCTTAAGGAGAAGAAAACAATGAAGTATTTCATAGTTCGGCCGAAGGCCAAGCCTGTTAGAAGAAATCGGAGAAAATCCGCGAGAAAACTGCTCGGCCTGTCCATGACCGCCGGCCTTGTGCTGCTGGTCGGCTCGGCGGGCGCGCTCGACTGCGGGGCCATCCCTGCCGGACAAGCCTTTGTACAGGCCGCGTTCGGGCTGACCCTATTCGGCGGCAGCGGCTTCGCGCTGCGTCGGCCAAAGCGATGTCGGCGGGAAAGCAGCACAACGCGGATGCCGTTCAAACGGATTTGAAAAAGCCCTCATCCGTACTCCAAACACAGATGAGGGCCGTCATACCGAACCATCCGGAATTCGGCTGACAGGTATATTTTACCATTTTCGAAGCCGGTTGTCAAGTGTTCATCGAACAGTACGATAATCATCCGAATCATTACGTTAACCTACAAGGGCTTTACAAAGACCAGCAGACTTTGAAACCAGTTACCAAACGAGCCAATCCGTTCGGCGGTTATCACTATGTAGTACCGTATCTGCGATAAGCCTTTCTATACGCTTACTACACCTCTCGTTTCTCCAAACAGCTAAAAACACCTATGGCTCGAAGATCATCAGCAAAGTGTTTGTATTGTTCTTTTTGTCTATGTAATTCATTGCCCTTTATATTTGCCACACCTTGTATAACAACATAAATCATAAAGAAAACTGTCAAAACGCCGAAGGAAACGCCGAATATTTCCATAACGTCTTTCTCTCTTACCAATTCTGTTAAAATGAGCAATACAATCGGAAGCAAAACTGCGTAAAGAAACTTTTCTGTGCGACTTTTCATCCTTTCTATTTCCGTCGTTTTTTCTTCTGCCATACATTCGATTTTGGGGATCATCTCTTGTACAATTTCACTTACAGGGTCAACGTTACATTCACTGCGTAGCCAACGCGCCAAATCTTCGCAATGCAGCCTATAATTTTCAAATGATGCTACGCTGTTTCGAATATTGAAACGATTGCAGTATACAGACATTAAACATACGAAAAAGTACTGAAAAGCAAAACAAAGCAATGAGATCGTGGGGCGTGTAGTCGAAAACGCCAAACTCGGTACCGTCAAGAGCAAAGCAAAGAGCCATAAAAGTATAGGAATCATAAGAATTTTGAGATAATCGGCAATCCTATAGGACTTAGGTCTATCTTTCATATATTTTAAGTAGCACTGCAGCAAACGTTCTTCCAACAATATTTCCTCCTTTTAGTAATAGTATCATCATAATATCACAATTATCAACAAAAAACAAGTATTGCGCAGTATGTACTTATAACATTGGAGGCGCCATAAGAGATGACAATCGGAATCATCGACGTAGACGGGCACAACTGGCCGAACCTCGCGCTGATGAAGCTGTCCGGCTACCACAAAGCCATCGGCGACGATGTACGGTGGTGGAACGGGTTTGAGTACTACGACGTCGTGTATATGTCGAAAGTGTTTGACGAGACCTATACCGCCGACGTGCCGGAGCCGGTCAACGCAAAGCGGATCGTCAAAGGCGGGACGGGATACATACGCAGAAAGAACGGCGAGCTGCAATATTTCGTCAACGGTGTCTGGGTACCGGCGCTCTCGTTGGAGGGAATGCCGTGTATCCGATACGACGAAGCGCTGCCGGAGGAGGTCGAGCACGCCTACCCGGATTACAGCCTTTATCCGCGGCATACCGCGAACACGGCATACGGATACCTTACGCGCGGCTGCCCGAACAGCTGCCCGTTCTGCATCGTATCGAAAAAAGAGGGCTGCATTGCTCGTAAGGTCGCAGATCTATCGGAGTTTTGGCGGGGACAAAAGAACATCAAGCTGATAGACGCGAACCTGCTGGCCTGTAAAGGCCACGGAGATCTGCTCTCACAGCTTTCCGATTCGGGCGCCTGCGTAGACTTTACGCAAGGGCTTGACTGTCGGCGTCTGACGGACGCAAACATTGCGATGCTGCAAAACATCCAAGTCAAAGAGCTGCACTTCGCGTGGGATATGCAGCGGCACGAGCGCGCTGTACTCGCCGGATTGCGTCGTTACTTGGAAAGCGATCCGCATAAGCGGCACGGAGCCTACGCAACCGTGTATATGCTGACGAACTACGACACCGAACACGATTATGACCTGTATCGCGTATATACTTTGCGCGATATGGGGTACGACCCTTATGTGATGGTGTACGACAAGCCAAACGCACCGAAAATAACACGCGACTTGCAGCGCTGGGTGAATAATCGTCGGATTTTCCGTAAATGCCGAAATTTTGAAGAATATGTGGGGTGATCAACCGTGCCGATCAGCCTCCCTGTGCCGACCGAGGCGCAGGAGCAGGTCACGCTCTTTTCTTGGGCGGCGGTGCAGGCTATCCCGGAGCTTGCGCTGCTTTATCACATCCCGAACGGCGGCAGCAGGCATAAGGCCGAGGCCGCACGGCTGCGCG
>OLPR01000677.1_pt1 | contig 30342 bp, 27 predicted proteins | sample 1672761 | NCBI WGS metagenome assembly OLPR01 (sample SAMEA3136721, study PRJEB25190) | human gut metagenome | biome: human gut; feature: human-associated habitat; material: faeces | place: Austria | collected 2013 | reverse complement strand
CTGCGGCTCACGGCCAGAAAATGACAAAGGAAGCAGCCTGACGGCTGCTCCTCGCGCCGGCGGCATCGCCGCTCTCGTGGCTTCGCCAAGTCACTTGACTACCGATGCCGCGCAGATCAGGCGAAGCCTGTGTCGCTGCTGCGGAATTAGTAGCGCCGCCAAAGGCGGCTGAGGGCAGGCGATTTTGCAAATCGCCGCCCGAAACCCGCGCTTGCCGTATGGCAGTAGCGCGGGGCGTAAAAAAGAAGGAGCTGCGCCCCTTCTTTACTTCTCGGCTGAATTAGCAATGCTTTTCTGGTAGTAAAACGCCCGCTTCCCTGGATGCTCTGGGGAAGCGGGCGCTGTTTATGCTGTTTACAGGTTCTCGACAGCCGCACGCTCGGCAGGCAGGGCTTTTTGATAGCGCGCAAGATAGGCTTCAAAGCCCGCGCGGCCAACAGGGTCGGGGGAGAGGGCTGTGCTCTGGGCGTTTGCAAACACGTTGTCCAGAAAATCGGGCAGCGTTTCATGCACGTCCTTTTGCAGCATGTAGGCCGTCAGCAGGGCCATACCATATGCGCCGCCCTCGCCTGCCGTCATCATGCAGCGCACGGGCGCGTCAACCGCATTGGCGAGGTATTGCTGACCAACGCCCGGCGTTTTGAAAAAGCCGCCGTGGCCGGTCAACATGTCGATGGCTACGTTTTCCTCGCGCAGCGATTGCATGCCGATGGCCAGCGTAGCCAGGGCAGAGTACAGCTGCGCGCGCATCAGATTGGGCAGCGTCAGGCGCGCGGAAGCGTTGCGCACAATCAGCGGGCAGCCGCGCTCAAAGCCCATCACATGCTCGCCGGACAGGTAGTTGATCACCGTCACGCCGCCGCAATCAGGCTCCCCATGCAGACTCTGGGAAAACAGGCGGGTATAGAGGGCGTCGGTCGAAAGCGGCTGACCAGCCAGCGCGGCGAGCTCACCGAACACGCCCGCCCAGGCATTGATATCGGAAGTGCAGTTATTGCAGTGCACCATGGCGACGGGGCTGCCGTCCGGGGTGGCCACCACGTCCAATTGCGGATAGACGCGCGACAGCGGGCGCTCCAGCACGACCATGGAAAAGATGGATGTGCCTGCGGAGACGTTGCCTGTGCGCGGGCGTACGGCGTTGGTGGCTGCCATGCCCGTGCCTGCGTCGCCTTCGGGCGGGGCCAGGGGGATGCCTGCCTGCAAGCGCCCGGCAGGATCCAGCAGCTGCGCGCCATCCTGGGTGAGGTATCCTGCGCAGGCCCCGGCAGGCAGAGCCTCGGGCAGCAGCTCGCGGATATGCCAGGGCATGCCCATGGCATGCGCCCTTTCATCAAAAAGGGACAGCATACGCTGGTCATAATTCAGCGTTTGCGCATCAATGGGAAACATGCCGCTGGCCTCGCCCACGCCCACGGCGCGGCGGCCGGTCAGCGCTTCATGCACATAGCCCGCCAGCGTGGACAGGCGGTGAACGCTGCGCACATGCGGTTCGTTTTGCAGCATGGCGTGATACAGGTGTGCGATGCTCCACCGCTGTGGAATGGGGAAGCCAAACAGCGCGGTCAGCTCCTGGCTGGCGCGGGCGGTAAAGGTGTTGCGCCAGGTGCGGAAGGGGACAAGCAGCCGGCCCTCGCCGTCAAAGGCCAGGTAGCCGTGCATCATGCCTGAAAAGCCCATGGCGCGTATCTGCACGCCTGGCAAGGCGTCCAGCGCCTGTGTTACCGCCGCGCGCAGCCCGACCCACACGGTATCGAGGGGATAAGTCCATACGCCGTCCTGATAATCATTTTCCCAGGTATGGCTGCCTTGCGCGAGGACGGTGTGATTGGCATCCATCAGCACGGCCTTGATGCGCGTAGAGCCCAGCTCAACGCCGAGAATTGCGTCCATCGGAAAATCACCTTCTCAAAAATTATTTATAATTATGCGGCCTGGCGAATACACCCTGACCGCGCCGGAAAACAGGAAAAGTACAAAGAATGGAAAGCAAGAGAGAAATTCCAAATGTGGCTGTTTCAAAATGCGAAATCTGTGAAATGATTTCAAGGAAACACAAAGAATAAAGCCAATGTTTACGAAAGCTATTATATCATATTCGAGCACAAAAAGCAATGCGAATATTGCCGAATGCAGCACGTTTACTGGCGCTCCCGGTCATCGATTTGCCGTTTTGCATTCCTTGAAACCACGGGCGTTTTATGCTAAAATAACTGCATATTTTTACCCAGAAGGAGGCTTTCTTCATGGAGCGCGAATCTTTCCGCTCGCGGCTGGGCTTTTTGCTGGTCAGCGCGGGCTGCGCAATCGGCATCGGTAATGTGTGGCGTTTTCCTTATATCGCGGGCAAAAACGGCGGCGGCTATTTTGTGCTGTTTTATCTGATCTGCCTGCTGGTGATGGGCGTGCCGGTGCTGACCATGGAGCTGGCCGTGGGCCGCGCCAGCCGCAAAAGCGCGATTCTATCTTATAAAAAGCTGGAAAAGCCGGGGCAAAAGTGGCACATCCATGGCTGGTTCTGCCTGGCGGGCTGCTATCTGCTGATGATGTATTACACCACCGTGACGGGCTGGATGGTCAGCTATTTCGGCCGCTTCCTGACGGGCGCCTTTACGGCTGAAATGACGGCGGAGGCCGTTAGCGGCGTGTTTGGAACGCTTTTGTCTTCGCCCGGCGAAATGGCGATCTGGACGGAGATTGTGGTGCTGTTGGGCTTTCTGGTGTGCAGCTTTGGGCTGCGCAACGGTTTGGAGCGCATTTCCAAGATCATGATGATGGCTCTGCTGGCGCTGATTGCGCTGCTGGCTGTGCACAGCCTGACGCTGCCTGGCGCGAAGGAGGGCATGAAGTTCTATCTTTTGCCCTCGGTGGACAGCATCCGCGAAAATGGCCTGGGCAACCTGATTGTGGACGCGATGAACCAGGCGTTTTTCACCCTGAGCCTGGGCATTGCGGCCATGGAGATCTTTGGCAGCTATATGAGCGAGCAGCACGCCTTGGCGGGCGAGGCCGTGCGCATCTGCGCGCTGGACACGTTGGTGGCGCTGATGGCGGGCACGATCATCTTCCCGGCTTGCTTCTCCTTTGGCGTAAAGCCCAATCAGGGCGCGTCGCTGATCTTTGAAACGCTGCCTAACGTCTTTGTCAATATGAAGGGCGGCCGCCTGTGGGGCACGCTGTTCTTCCTGTTTATGATTTTTGCCAGCTTCTCCACCGTGCTGGCCGTGCTGGAGAATATCATTTCGGTCTGCATGGATACCTTCGGCTGGAGCCGCAAAAAGGCCGCGCTGATCAACGGCCTGCTGTTGGCTGTGCTCAGCCTGCCCTGCGTGCTGGGCTTCAATGTATGGAGCCATGTGCAGCTGGGCGGCCGCGGCGTGCTGGATATGGAAGATTTTGTGGTCAGCAATCTCCTGCTGCCCATCGGGTCGCTTGTGTATCTGCTGTTCTGCGTAACCAAGTGGGGCTGGGGCTTTGACAAGTATCTGGCTGAGGCTAACCGCGGCAGCGGCCTGAAGCTGTCGCCCAAGCTCAAGCCTTTTTTCCAGTGGGTGCTGCCGGTGCTGATTCTGCTGATTCTGGTGCAGGGACTGCTTGGCTAAAACTGGAAGAATAACTGCTGATAAGAAAAGCCTGCGTATCAAAAAAAGATACACAGGCTTTTGCTTATGGCCTAAACAGCGCTTATACCGTGAGCGTCTTTTCAATCAGCACCAACTGCACATCCGGAATACCGTTAAATACAGTGGGCACAATGCCAATCTCCTGATAGCCCAGCTTTTTGTACAGGGCGCGCGCGGCTGTGTTGCGCGCGTTGGTATCCAACCGCAGCTCGGAGCAGCCGGTTTGCCGCGCCAAATCTTCATAGAAGCGAACAAAGGCACGGCCATAGCCTTTGCCTGCCGTATCAGGAGAAATCACCAGTGTATGCAGCACGCAAACTGCGCAGTCCGGCACGCTGCGCATCCAGCGGCCTTGTTTGTATACGTCTACCTGCGCCTGGTTGATGATGGCGGCGCCCAGCACTTGTCCGTTTTCTTCCAGCACATACAGATCGTCACGCTGCAAGGCGGCTTCGGCGGTTTGCCGCACGGGATACACGCCGCGAATCCAGCCGGTAGTTTGCAGGCCGGCGGCTTCGGCATCGTGGATTTTATTATAGATGGTTTCGATGGCGGAAAGATCATTGCCTGTGGCTTTTCTGATGAGAAAATCCGGCATGCGGCACCTCGTTGTATTATAGAATCATCAGCTCGCGCGGGGCGGCGTTGAGCGTTTCGCAGCCATCCTCCGTGACGGCCACCAGATCCTCCACGCGCACGCCGAAGCGCCCCGGCAGGTAAATGCCCGGCTCGATGGAGAAGGTCATGCCCGGCTCGGCGATGGCCTCGCTGCTGGCGCTGACATCGGGGAACTCGTGCACCTCCAGGCCAATGCCATGGCCGGTGCGGTGGATAAAGTACTCGCCATAGCCCGCATCCTCGATGACCTTGCGTGCTGCATGGTCAATATCGCGCAGCGCCGCGCCCGGCCGCACGGCGGCGCGCCCAGCGGCGTTGGCTGCGCAAACCAGATCGTACACGCGCTTTTGTTCGTCGCTGGCATGGCCCATAAACACGGTGCGCGTCATATCGCTGCAGTAATCCTGCCAGGTCAGGCCCACATCCAGGATGACCGAATTGCCGTCCTTGAGGATATCCGCGCCGGTATCGTGGTGCGGCTCGGCGCAGTTGGAGCCAAAGCAGACCAGCGGCTCAAAGCTGGGCTTGGAGGAGCCAAGCTGATTGGCAAAGCCCGTGTGCAGCGCGGCTGCTTCATTTTCGCTCATGCCGGTCTGCAGGCGCGCGATGGTCTGCATGGTGGCCTGGTCGTTTTTATGGGAGCTTTCGCGCATCCATTGCAGCTCCTGCGCGTCCTTGTGCATGCGCGCGTCGTCCACGCAGCGGGAGCCGACCACCGGGCGGATATCCCCGCGCGCATCCATCAGGCGGATGGTAAAGTGGCTGGGCCACAGCTTGTCAATGCCGATGGGGCCGGATTGCAGGCCGTCGGCCAGGATGCGCACGCAGTCCTGGGTGTCGTCATATTCGATCAGCTCTGCGCCGATATTGCCCCGCAGGGCAAAGAGCCGGTTGGCGTACAGGCGGGTATCGCCCTGATCGTTGATATACAGCGCTACCATGCGCTCGCCGGGGGTGATCCACTTGCCGGTAAGATAAAACAGAGAGGCGGGCGCGGAAATCAGCGCCTGCTTCAGGTTCATTCTGCGCAGGTTTTCAGCCACGCGCGCAACGCGGGATGCATGCATAAAAATGCCTCCTTTCAAGAACAATCGTATTGTATCACCAGTATATTTCTGGCGCAAGGCTATGTTTTCTTTTGGAGGAAAATATGTTATAATATAGGCGTTATTTACGATGGAGGGTTGCCTGCATGAGTGAAGCGCGCCACACCGCTGCCGAGCACAGCATTATCACGACTTACCGCAAGCCGATCTGGCGCAACTTTATCTCCGCCATCAAGACCTACCAGCTCATTTCGGCTGGGGATCGCATTGCGGTGTGCATGTCAGGCGGCAAGGATTCGCTGCTGCTGGCGGCCTGCCTGCGCGCGCTGCAGCGCCACAGCGAGGTGCCCTTTGAGCTTTGCTACCTGACGATGGATCCCGGCTATACGCCTGAAAACCGCGCCAAGGTGGAGGAGAACGCGCGCAGGCTGGGCTTCCCCATCGAGATATTTGAAAGCGATATCTTTTCCATCGTAAACGACGTGCCCGCTTCGCCCTGCCATGTGTGCGCGGCCATGCGCCGCGGCTATCTGTACAAGGAGGCGCAGAAGCGCGGCTGCAACAAGATCGCTCTGGGCCATCACTATGATGACGCGGTGGCCACGGCGCTGATGAGCCTGTTCTACGGCGGCCAGTTCAAAACCATGATGCCCAAGGTGAAAAGCGACAACTGGGCGGGCATGGAGCTGATCCGCCCGCTGTTTCTGGTACGCGAGGAGCATATTATCGCCTGGCAGCAGGAGCAGGGGCTGGAATGCCTGCGCTGCGCCTGCCGCGTGACCAGCAGCGAGGATGGCGGCAAGCGCAAGTATATCCGTGATCTGATCGAAAGGCTGTCGCTGGATAATCCCAAGCTGAAAAACAATATCTTTGCCGCGCTGTCCGCCGTGGATCTGGATACGGTGCTGGGCTACCGCGCGGTGGGCGCAGACACCGTAACGCCCTTTACGCAGGATTATGCCGCGCCGCAGCGGCAAGAACTGGAGGTGAACGCATGAACCCGCAGAAAATTGCCATTATGACCGATTCCTGCACCGACGTGCCGCAGGAGCTGGTGGACCAGTATCAAATGTATGTTGTGCCCATGCGCGTGATCTATCATGATCGCGAGTATACCGACAAGGTGGATATCACGCCGCAGCAGGTATACGACCGGCTGGAGGAGGAGGTGCCGCATACCTCCCTGCCCAGCATTGATACCGTGTGCGATGCGCTGAGCCGCATCGAGCAGGCAGGCTACGAGCATGTGATCGCTGTGTCCATCTCGGGCGCGCTCTCGGGCACCGGCAATGCCATGCGCCTGGCGGCGGAGCAGTTTCCAAACCTTGACTGCCGGGTGATCGATACGCTCAATATCGGCATCGGCGCGGGCTTTCAGGCCATCTATGCCGGCCGGCTGATCGAGCAGGGCCTGGATATGGAGGAAATCTGCCGCAAGATTCAATACAGCGTGGAGCATACGCGCGTGTATTTCTGCCTGGCAACGCTGGAATACCTGCGCAAGGGCGGGCGAATCGGCCGCGTGGCCTCCATGCTGGGCTCGGTACTGAACCTGAAGCCCATCATTTCCTGCGATGCGGACGGCGCGTACTATGTGGTCAGCAAGGCGCGCGGCCGCGTGAAATCCATCGCGGAGACGGTTGCGCTGGCGCTCAAGCAGGTGCAGGGCAACGCCAAATACTGCATCGCCGTGGCCAATGGCAGCGCCCGCGAGGAGGCGGCCAAGCTGGCGCAGGAGCTGCGGCAGCGCCTGCCGGACGCGCAGCTGTTTCTGGAATGTGAGGTAAGCCCCGCTCTGGGCGTGCATACCGGCCCCGGCCTGCTGGGCATCGGCGTGCAGGTAGTGGAAGGATAAACACGGCTTTTTCAAAGCTTATAAAAAAACAAATCGGCTGGGCTGGAGAAAACTCCGCTCAGCCGATTTTCTATATGCTCTTATTTAATCAGATACCGGTAGTCCTGCCGCAGGATGTGCCGGAAGAAAGGGATGCACAGTACCAGGTCGGATGCGATCCATGCGGCGGGATCGGCCGCGCACAGGGCATAGAAGGCCAGTGGGCGCGCGTTTGCATCCACCTTGCCGCCGGCAACCGCCGCGGGCAGCAGCAGGCACACGGTGATGCGGGCAATCAACTCGCCTGCGCCTGCGCACAGCACATATTGCGGCCGTTCGATGCCCTGAATGCAGTTGCGCATGATGTAGATAAAGCCAACCAGCAGGAAAAGACCGAAATCCACATACAAAAGCGTGTTGCCGTAGCGGATCGTTTCAGGCGTAACCTTATCTGCACTTAGAAATACGCGCAGATACAGGCCGTCAATGCTCAGCAGCAAGCCGATGGTGGCGCTGAGAACGCCCACGATCAGCAGCATGATCAGCGCTTGCAGCGTGCCCTGCCGGATGCGCTTATAATCGCCCGCGCCCAGGTTCTGCGCTGTAAAGCTGGTCATGGATACGCCCAGAGCGTTCAGCGGCGTTGAAATCAGGCAAAACAGCTTGTTAGCCGCGCCGTAGCCGTTCTGCGCGGCGCTGGATACCAGCAGGCCGTCCACCATGTCAAACTGCACCACCACGCTCTGCATGATGATAATGCCAATCGCCAGAACGGAAAACTGCAGGCCCAGCGGGATGCCCTGGATGATGTGCTGGCAGATATCGCTGCGCGTAAGGGCGAAATCCTGCCGGGATAGCCGCAATTGCGGATAATGCGCAAAGGCGTAGATAAAGCAGGCGATGGTGCTCAGCAGCTGCGCCAGCACCGTGGCGATGGCCGCGCCCGCAACGCCCCAGCCAAAGGAAAGAATGAACAGCAGATCCAGCGCCACGTTCAGCAGCGTTGAAAACAGCAGGAAGGCCAGCGGCGTGACCGAATCGCCGATGCTGCGCAGGAAGGAGCAGATGAAGTTGTAGAACAGCTGTGCCCCGATGCCGCAGAAGATGATGGCGCAGTAGGTATGCGCCGCGCGGTACACATCGCCCTGATCGGGGGTTACGTGAATCCACGCCAGCAGGGGATTGAGCAGCGCCATGGCCAGCGCCGTCAGCAGGATGGTCAGCACCGTGGATAGGACGATCTGCGTGGCCAGCGACCGCCGCACGCCCCCCTCATCATGCGCGCCCGCGTGGCGCGAGGTGATGACGCAGAAGCCCGCGCTGACGCCGAAGGCAAACTGCAGGAAGATGAAAATCAGCGACTGTGTATCGTTGACGCCCGCCACATCGGTGGAGGCCAGCGTTTGGCCCACGATCGCCGCGTCGCTGATGGAGTATACCTGCTGCAGCAGGTAGGACAGGATGATGGGCAGCGAAAAGCGCAGAATGGTGCGCCAGCAGCTGCCCTGGGACAGATCCATGGGCTTGAATAGCGATTGAATGCGCTGCATCATGCGTGACATAAGGAATACCTGCCTCCATAGCAAATTTCCGAGCCAAGAGAATAGCACCGGCAGCGCCAAAAATCAAGCGGGAAAATTAGAACGATTTTATACCAATGGCGCCATTACGGATGGAGGCTGGCCGGCGGCGCTTTCAGCCCGCTAAAGCGTATACCCCAAGGATCACTTTTGAATCCATCCGGTCGCGCCGCGTAGGCTGACAATATACCACTCGTCCTCTTCTTTTAAAATGGGAAGCTTCGCGTTCTTGTCAAGCAGCGCGACCTTGGGCGCGGAGGGATCGTTCCAGGCGTATACCGGCGTTTCCGTTTCGGTTACATACCAAGCCGGGTTGAAGAGAATGTAGTCTGAGTCTACCCAGCCGCAGGGTGAACCTTCAAGCTCGCCAAGAATGCAATATACGAATCCGTTATTCTCCGCTGTCCATCCTGAAGCGTCTGCATCCTGCACGCATAGACGATCCCCATAATGCAGCATTTGTATCGCTTTGGCGGAAGCGCTGGGTCCTTCGCGCAATGTGAGCGTTTCACATAGCACCACACAAGGATAACCGATTTGCGTTCCCCAGGGGTCGGGCGGTATGATCTCCGCATGGGCAACCCCAGCGCATCCAAGCGTAAACATCAGCGTAGCCAGAAGCGTCAGACAACCATACTTTTTCACATTCATTTCTCCCTTTTTATTGATTCATCAATAAAACGATGTACATGGCAGTTTTATTCCTTGTGAGGGAAATTTTCTCAGCTTTTCGGTGAATGGCGGCTTTTCCGACACAAAAAACGGCTGCCAGAATATCCATCTGGCAGCCGCCTGTCATTATGAACGTGATTACGGGGTGATGCGGTTGGGGCCGCGGAACAGGAACATGACTTCCTTGATCGGAATGCCCAGCAGCAGCATGGTCAGACGATCCACGCCCAGGCCGAAGCCGCCGTGCGGCGGGCAGCCGTAGCGGAAGAAGTCCATGTAGAACTTGACGTCCTCGCCCAGGCCCTTTTCATCGGCCTGCTTGCGCAGCTGCTCATAGCGGTGCTCGCGCTGCGCGCCGGTGGTGATTTCCGTGCCGCGCCAGATCAGGTCATAGCCCAGGGGCATGCCGTGCTCGTCGCGCATATGATAGAAGGCGCGCTTTTCGGGGCCGTAATCGGTGACGAACAGGAACTCATGGCCGAACTTGTCCATGCTCAGCTTGGCGCACAGGCGCTCGGCGTCGGTGGTCAGGTCGTTCTTTTCGCTCTCGTCGCAGGTGTAGCCGTAGCGCTCTTCCAGTTCCTTATACACATCCTGCAGCTTCATCTCGGGGAAGGGCAGGGTGGGCACGATGGTTTCCATGCCGAACAGCTCCTTGATCTGCTCGCCGTACTTTTCCTTTACGCGCTTGAGAGCGGCCTGCAGCAGCTCCGCTTCGATGGCCATGACATCGCGGAAAGAGGTGATATAGCTCATTTCCAGGTCGAAGCCGGTAAACTCGGTGGCGTGCTTGTTGGTGAAGCTCTTTTCGGCGCGGAACACCGGCCCCACCTCGAAGATGCGGTCAAAGCCGGCGGCCATGGCCATCTGCTTGTAGAATTGCGGACTCTGGCTCAGGTAAGCCTTGCGGTCAAAGTATTTCAACTCAAACACATCGGAGCCGGATTCGGACGCGGCGGCGATCAGCTTGGGCGTATGGATTTCCATAAAGTTGCGCTCCAGCAGGAACTCGCGCATGGCGGCCACCAGCTCGGTCTGCGCCTTGAAGATCAGGGTGTTGCGGTCGCTGCGCAGGTCGATCCAGCGATAGTCCAGGCGGCTGTCGATGGCCGCGTCCTTGCTGATGGGCAGGGGCTCGGCGATGGATTCGATCTTCATCGTATCGGGCAGGATTTCCACGCCGCCCAGCTTTACATAGCTGTTTTCAACAGCCATGCCTTCGGCGGTGATAACGGATTCTACCGTCAGCTGATCGACGATGGCGGCGACCTCGGGGTGCTTTTCCTTTTCGATGGTTAGCTGCACGCGGCCGGTATAGTCGCGCAGCACCAGGAAGGCCATGGTGCGCTTATTGCGGATGTTCTCCACAAAGCCCTGTACTTTGTTGCGCTCGCCCAGCTTCAGGTGGGCAATCAAGCTTCTTTCCATATTGATTCTCTTCCTTTCGGCAGTGATTGAAAGCGATGCTCAGCCCTGCGCCAGCGCGCGGATGGCTTCCGCTGCGCCGTCCAGGGGGATTTCCTGCTCCTCGCGGGTGGATAGGTTGCGCGCCTTGACCGTGCCGCGGGCCAGCTCGTCCCCGCCCACGATGACAATGTAGCGCGCCGCAATTTTATCGGCGTATTTGAACTGCGCCTTTAGGCTGCGTCCGCACAGATCCTCCTCCGCGCGCACGCCCAGATCGCGCAGCTGCTGGCACAAAAGATACGCGGACTGCTTGGCTTCTGCGCCCAGGTTGGCGATATACACATCGCACAGCGGGGGTTGGGGCAGGGTGACGCCCTGGTTTTCCAGCTCCATGATGATGCGCTCGGTGCCGATGCCAAAGCCAGCCGCCGGGGTAGCCGGGCCGCCCAACTGCTCCACCAGCCCATCGTAGCGGCCGCCGCCGCACAGGGCCAGCCCCTCGCGGCCGCGGGAAACCATCACCTCGAACACGGTCTTGGTGTAGTAATCCAGGCCGCGCACGATGTGCGTATCCACCTTGAAGGGAATGCCGCGCGCGGTCAGCAGGGTTTGCAGGGTTTCAAAGTGCTCGCGGCACTCGTCGCAGAGCATATCCAGCATGCTGGGCGCATCCTTGACCAGCGCCTTGCAGCCCTCCTCCTTGCAGTCCAGCACGCGCAGGGGATTGCGGTCAAAGCGTTCACGGCAGGTGGGGCACAGCTGATCCAGCCGGCCGGAGAGATACTCCTTCAGCGCGGCGTGATACTTGGGACGGCAGTGCGGGCAGCCGATGGAATTGATATTGACCGACAGGCCCTTGAGCCCCAGATCGCCCAGGATGCCCAGCAGTGTTGCGATCAATTCGGCTTCCACCGTCGGCTCCTTGCCGCCAAAGCATTCCATGCCGAACTGATGATGCTCACGCAGACGGCCGGCCTGGGGCTTTTCATAGCGGAAAACAGGGTTGTTGAGGTAATACATTTTGCAGGGCAGCGCGTCGGCAAAGAGCTTGCCCTCCAAAAAGGCGCGCACTGCGCCCGCCGTGCCCTCGGGCTTCAGGGTGATGCTGCGATCGCCCTTATCCTTGAAGGTGTACATTTCCTTCTGCACGATATCGGTGGTATCGCCCACGCCGCGCAGGAAAAGCTCGGTATGCTCAAAAACGGGGGTGCGCACCTCGCGGAACCCTGCCAGGGCGGCGCGGCGGCGCATGACGGTCTCGATCGTCTGCCAGATATAAGCGTCCTGGGGCAGCATATCGCGCGTGCCCTTTGGTGCTTGCGTCAGCATGAAATCCCTCCTAAAAAATAATCCCATGCGCATTGCATGGGACGAAATTATATTTCGCGGTGCCACCCAGCTTGCATCCTAAAAGGACGCCGCTTGCATTCCTTAACGCGGAAAACGCTCGCTCTCGCGGGAGGCTCCGGGCTGTCGTCTCTTGCGCCGGCGGAGGAATTGCAGCCGTGTTCCTCCTCTCTATGCGCCGTCCGCACACGAGGGTTGACCTTTCATAGCCGGTTGTATTATATAATGAAGCGGCGGATTTTGTCAAGCGCGAAGGCGCCCTGCGGCGGATGAAATCAGCGCGAAAGCTTTATTATGAAAAATTTATAAAAAGACGGCGTATATGGTGGATTTTTATAGCGCATTGTGCTATAATCAAATTCCAGTTCATCATCGAGGTTTTTTGCCATGTCTTTCAGTTTGATTCATGCCAACGAGCTGACCAGCCTGGACTTGCTGATCCGTATTTTTGTGGCCGTGTTGATCGGCTGCGTGGTGGGCACGGAGCGCGAGTATAAAAACCGTCCTGCCGGTTTGCGCACGCACGTGCTGGTATGCCTTGGCGCGTGCATGATTGCCCTGGCTGAAGGCCTGTTTACTGCCAACATCGACACCACCACCAGCAGCAACGTCACCTACAACTTTGGCCGTCTGTGCGCGCAGGTCATCAGCGGCATCGGCTTCCTGGGCGCGGGCACCATCTTCACTCAGCGCAAGAAGATCGCCGGCCTGACAACTGCCGCCTCCCTGTGGAACACCGCGTGCCTGGGCATTGTGACGGGCTACGGCTATTATTGGCTGTCTCTGTGCGGCTGCGCGCTGGTGCTGGTTACCCTGATGCTGCTGCAGAAGGTCATTCGCGTCAATGCTATCAAGCGCGTGGAGGTTCGCTTCAGCAACCGCGCTGAAACCATTCCCTTCATCAATGAGTTCTTTGAAAAGGCCGGCATCAAGGTGCTGGATCTGGACTTCCACATCGAGGCTCCTGCCGAGGATTCGCCCAAGGATGGCAACCAGTATACCAACACCTACACCCTGCACCTGCCTGGCAAGCTCAGCTATACCGATGTGATCAACCAGCTGGCTGCCTATCCGCACATCTACTCCGTAAGAACCACCAACACCTGATGGATTACGATCCTGAGCGGCACATGTTGCGTTGCAATGTGTGCCGCTTTTTGAAAGGAAAACATGCCCTTGCAGTTTACCATACTAACCAAATCTGAGGATGGCCCCTGCCTGTACTGTTGCACGGGCGCAGGGGAAAGCCTGCAGGCCGTTGCTGACACGCTGCGCCGGGAAGAGTGCCCGCACACGTTGATTGCCTGCCAAAGCGCGGATTGGGATCGCGATTATTCGCCCTGGCCCGCGCCGCCTGTCTTTGGCAAGCAGGGCTTTGCGGGGCAAGGCGAGCAAACGCTGGCCCAGATCCGCGCTTTCTTTACGCAGGATGGCGCGGCGGAGCGCCCGCGCGCCATCGGCGGATACTCGTTGGCGGGGCTGTTCAGCCTGTGGGCGCTCAGTCAGGACGCGGGATTTGCGGGCGCGGCTAGCTGCTCCGGGTCACTGTGGTATCCAGGCTGGGCGGAATATGCCGCGCAGGCGCGCTATCCGCAAGGCAGCTGCGTATATCTGAGCCTGGGGGAACGCGAGGAGCGTGCGCGCAATGCGGCGTTGGCCAGAGTAGGCGACGCCACGCGTGCGCAGTATGCTGCGCTGATGGCGGATGCAGGCATTGAGGATACGACGCTTGTGTGGCATCCCGGCGGGCACTTTGACCAGCCGGACGCGCGGATGATCGCAGGGCTTGCCTGGCTGCTGAAAAAACTATGATTTGTGGTATTGCCTGTTTTTTCCAGACATTGAACGAATGAGCCGCATAGCAGCGTATTGATGCTGGAAACGACTGCCAAAAGCCTGAATTCATGCCATAAACTGCCAAAAATTCGGGGAACGAGCGCCATCCTGGAAGCGTTTAATAGGCAGCGATGCACAAAACATCGCAAATTCTAAGGAGGGTGTTTTACCATGAAAACCTCGAAGAAATACGTTCGTACCGTTTCGGCGGCGCTGTGTTCGCTGCTGCTGCTCTCCAGCGCGCCCGCGCTGGCGGATACCTATGCCACCGTGCGCGGCGGCGGCTTGAACCTGCGCCAGACGGCTTCACTGGACGCCAAGGTGCTGGGCCAGTATCCTACCGGCACATGGGTGACCATCCATGAGCAGGGCGATACCTGGAGCCGCGTAACTGTGAACGGCAAGTCCGGCTACATGATGACCAAGTATCTGTCCAGCGGCGCCCGCAACGGCACGCTGTATGTGCGCACCAATACCGGCATCGGTCTGAACCTGCGCAACGCGCCCAGCACGGAGGGCGATATCATCACCTCCTTCAAGCCCGGCACGCAGGTCAAGGTGCTCAAGCGCGGCAACGGCTGGCACTATGTATCCGTGAACGGTAAGGAAGGCTACATGAGCAGCAAATTCCTGAGCGCCTACAATGTATCCTATACCAAGCCCGTCAAATCCTTCACCGCGACCCTCAAGAACATCAATGGTGGCAGCGTGGTCAATTTCCGCCTGTATCCCGGCATGAAGACCAAGATCATCGGCGTGTACCCCGTGGGCACCAAGGTGACCGTGCTGGAGATGGGCGATAACTGGTCCAAGGTGGAAATCGACGGCAAGACCGGCTATGTGAGCACTTATTTCCTGAAGTACTGATTCACAACTGAATAGCGCAAAAATGAAAAGTGTACAAATGATGCAGGCGGCAGGGGCTTTCTCCTGCCGCCGCCGCATGCGGGCTTTCCCTGTTTATGGGGGAAGCTCTTTCTTTTTTCAAATAGCGTTTGACAAATTGTTTCATTTATATTATATAAAAACGCATGTTGCAAAACACATATTTTAAAATATGTAATGCAAATTGATGACGGAGAGCGTGAGGGCGCAAGAATGGGTTTTCTTTCTTTTAACATGGCCTTTTATCGCGCTGAACTGCGGCGACTGGCTGAAACGCCGCCGACGGTTGCGGCGATTTATCGTGCTCACACGCTGCTGAAAATGCTGGATGATCTGGCGGACGAGGGCTATACGACCCTGAACGAGCAGCTGGAATCGGGAGGCAACGGCGCCGCATGGCTGCGGGATTATCTGCGGAAAAACCACGCAGAGCCCTTTCCACGCATGCAGTCGTTCTTGCCAGGCTGCAATATTGCCTATGGGCCGCAGAGAATTCCGCTGGAGACTGCGATTCGCCAGGCTGTCGCGGAGGCTCGAACACTGCCGGAGCCGCAGGGATTGCCTTGTGTGAACGAGCTGCGCCGCTTCTGCCAATGGGTTGGCTATGAGCCGGACACCGCTTATATCTTTCTATTGCGCGATACGCTGCTGCCGTTTGTGTATTATCAAAGCCGTGGGCGCGCGCAGATGCATCCATGGCTGCTCAGCAGGCAATCGCTGGCTCAGCTTACGGGCAGCGCACATGCCGATGATGAAATCCGCGCGGTTATCTTTCAGGCGCTGGAGCAGGGCTGCGGAAGGGACTTTGAAACCTTTTGCGCTGCTGTATTGCCTGAAATTCGCCGCGTAATGAAAAAATATCCCCAAGCAGAGCAGAGCGCTGCCTGCGCGATATGCTGCACACAATCAGGCAAAAGCACATCCTGATTGTTGAATCCGGCTGCACCGGCACCTTTCCCATGCTGCTGATGGCGCTGGATGCGTGGGCGGATATGCGCATGTACACGACTTATCCGTATTTGGTGCACATATACGCCGGGCGCATCTATACCCCGCGCTATGAGGAAAACCGGGCGTTTGAAACGCTTGCCGCGCAGGAAGCCTATCTTCGCTTCGACTGCTGGCAGGATGGGCAGTGTTATGTGCGCATCTGTACGGATGAAGGCATAAAGGAGCGTGCCATGGCTGAGATCCGCGCCATGCTGCCGCCTGGCAAGGAGGAATTATAATGACAACTATCGTTCGTATGCTGCTGGCCGCAGCTGCGCTGATGCTACTGGCGGGCGTGATTTTTGCCATTTTGTGCCTGTGGATTTACGCGGCCCTGCTGGGTGCGGGCGCACTGGGCTGCGCAGCAGCGGCGATGATTCATCGCGGGCGCAGGTAAACCGGCGCGGCGCGGAAATGACCGAGGGCAAATAAGGCATTTGGCGGGAACTGATCCCTTTATTTGTCGCCTTGCCAATAAAAAGCGCAGGCTGTCAAGGCATATTTGACAGCCTGCGTTTTGCTATGCGCGTTATTCAGCTTTTTCTTCCCTGGGCAGCACGCTGATCAACCCGCGCGGAATGGCTGCATCCCAGAAAACCCAGTCGTGCACGCCGGGCCATTCCTCATATTCCACATGATCAAAGGTTTGCTGCAGCGCGGCAGCCATTTCTACGCTTTCTGAATAGAGAAAATCCTCCGTGCCGCAGGCCACATAGAAGCGCGGCGACGCGGCGGGCTTTTGAATGCGTGCCAGCAGGGCGTACAAGTCGTTTTCCGGCTTAACGGTCAGATCTTCGCCCAGAATGGCCTGCCATTCGCGGATTTGCCCAGGGTCGTTTTCAATCAGCTTGAGCTTGTTCTGCACGCTGCACCGCGCGGACAGAGAAATGCAGCCCGCATAGCGCTCTGGATAGGTCAGCGCGCACTTGAGCGCGCCGTAGCCGCCCATGGACAGTCCGCCCACATACAGATGCGCAGGATCCACCGGCACGCGCAGCGTGTTTGCAGCCAGGCGCGGCAGCTCATCGGTGATAAAGGTGAAATACGGCAGACCGTACACCATGTCCGTGTACCAGCTGCGCTGCACCTCGGGCATGATGACGGCCAGATTGTGCTTTTGCGCATAGCGCTCAATGCTGGTACGGCGGTTCCAGGTGTCGCATGCCCCGCTGAGACCGTGCAAAAGAATCAGTGTGTTTTGCGGCTGCGCCGGATACTCAGGCAGTACCACAAAGGCATGGGTGGCCATGCGCAGCGATGGGGAATGAAAAGTCCAGGATAAACAAGCCATGTAGAAATGCTCCCTTCTGTGTGCAAAGATCAGTGGGTGTTAGTTTCGGCGTGCGCCGGCAAAAATCCTGCAATAGAAGCATAAGATTCTATATGTTTGACATAGGCCATATAAAAAACCCGGCTGGATACGTTTTCAGCCGGGTTAAGTATTGTTTAATTGCCCAGGTAGGCGCGGCGTACATCATCGTCCGAGAGGAGCGCGTCAGCGTCGCCCTCCTTGATGATTTTGCCGGTTTCCAGCACATAGGCGCGGTTGGCGATGGAGAGGGCCATATGGGCGTTCTGCTCCACCAGCAGCACGGTGGTGCCGGATTTGTTGATCTCCTGGATGATGCTAAAGATTTCCTGCACCAGGATGGGGGACAGGCCCATGGAAGGCTCATCCATCATCAGCAGCTTTGGATGGCTCATCAGCGCGCGGCCCATGGCCAGCATCTGCTGCTCGCCGCCGGACAGGGTGCCGGCATACTGCTTCATGCGCTCCTTCAGGCGGGGAAAATGCGCGAACACCATGTCCAGATCCTGCTGCATTTCGGTGCGGCTGCGGCGGGTATAAGCGCCCATTTCCAGGTTTTCCATCACCGTCATGGTAGCGAATACGCGGCGGCCTTCAGGCACCTGGGTTAGCCCCATAGAGATCAGACGGTGCGCCGGAATGTGGGACAGATCCTTGCCGTCGAAGGTGATTGCGCCGCTGCGGCGAGGAATCAGCGCGGAAATGGATTGCAGGATGGAGGTTTTGCCTGCGCCGTTTGCACCGATCAGCGTGACGATTTCGCCGGTGTCCACATGGAAGGAGATGTCATGCAGGGCATGGATGGCGCCGTAGTATACGTTCAGGTTTTCTACGCTCAGCATGGCTTAACCCTCCTTTTCTTCCTGGGCAGCGGAGCCCAGATAGGCGGCGATAACCTCCGCATTGTGGCTTACCTGATCGGGCGTGCCCTCGGCAATGATGCGGCCATAGTTGAGCACATAGATGCGCTCGCAGATGCCCATGACCAGCTTCATATCGTGCTCAATCAGCAGGATGGCCACGGAGAAGCGGTCGCGGATGATGCGGATGGCCTGCATCAGCTCTTCGGTTTCCTTGGGGTTCATGCCCGCGGCGGGCTCGTCCAGCAGCAGCACCTTGGGATTGCTGGCCAGGGCACGGCAGATTTCCAGCTTGCGCTGCTGGCCATAGGGCAGGCTGTCGGCGGGCACATCGGCCACATCTTCCATATCAAACACGCTCAGCAGTTCGCGGGCGCGGATATCGATGCCGCGTTCCTCGCGGGCATACCGCGGGGCGCGCACGATGCCCTCCATCGCGGTATAATGCATGCGGGTCTGGAAGGCCACCTTGATGTTCTCAATGACCGTCATGGACTTGAACAGGCGGATATTCTGGAAGGTGCGGGCGATGCCGTTGGCCGTAATATAGTGCGTGGAATGGCCCACGATGGACTTGCCCAGCAGGATGATATCGCCCGCAGTGGGCTGATATACGCCGGTCAGCATGTTGAAAATCGTGGTTTTGCCTGCGCCGTTGGGGCCGATCAGGCCTACGATTTCGTTGTCCATCAGGTGAAGATTGACGTTCTCGGCTACCTGCAGGCCGCCGAAGTGAATGCCCAGCCCCTTGGCTTCAAGCACCGGCAGGTCAAAGTTGACATAGTCGTACTTGGGCACCTCGGGCATGGTGACTTCCTTCTTTTTGCGCTGGGGGAGATGCTTGGCAATCGCTTGCCAGGCTTTTCTTGCATACCTGGCGCAGAATTCCCACACGCGCAGCAGAGAAAATTCCGCCGTGCCCAGCAGGCCCTTGGGACGGAAGATCATCATCAGGATCAGCACCAGGGAGTAGATCAGCATCCGCGGGTCGGCAATCTTGAAGGGCAGCGCCTTGTTGAGCAGGCTGGTCAGATCGCGCAGGTATTCAGGCAGCAGCGATAGCACCGTAGCCGAAAGAATAGAGCCGGTGATGGAGCCCATGCCGCCCAGCACCACCATGACCAGGTAGTCGATGGACTTGTTGTAGTCAAAGGTGGCTGCGCTGATGCTGCCCTGCTGATGGGCATACAGCGCGCCGGCAACGCCGGCAAAGAAGGCAGCCAGGGTGAAGGCGAATACCTTGTAGCGGAACACCGCGATACCCGTGGACTCGGCGGCGATGGCGTTTTCACGGATCGAGATAATTGCGCGGCCATGGCGGGAGCGACCCAGGGTGAACATGGCGGCGATGATCAGCACCATGATGATGTAGACATAGTTAAAGTTGGTCAGCTTGGGGATGCCGGACAGACCTTTGGCCGCGCCGGTAATGGGCAGGTTGGTGATGATTACGCGAATGATCTCGCCAAAGCCTAAGGTGATAATGGCCAGGTAGTCGCCCTTCAAGCGCAGGGCGGGAATGCCGATAACCAGGCCGAAAACGGCGGCAATCAGGCCGCCCACGATCAACGCGACGGGGAAGGAGATAGCCGTGCTGACCGCCCAGGACTTGGTGATGACTGCGCTGGCAAACGCGCCTACCGCCATAAAGCCTGCGTGGCCCAGCGCCAATTCACCCAGCATGCCGGTGGTCAGATTCAGGCTGACGGCCATGATGATATTGATGCAGATGCTAAAGAGAATGTTGCGGTAATAGCGGTTGAGCGCGCCGGAGTTGATCAGCAGCGTGAAGGTGAAATAAATGGCGACGACTGCGATGAGGTTGAGCAGGCACGCGCGAAAACGTCTGTCAAATTTCATAGGCCGCACCTTACACTTTCTCGCTGGCGCGCTTGCCCAGCAGACCCGTGGGCTTTACCAGCAGCATGATGATCAGAATGCCGTATACCACAGCGTCCGACATCTGAGAGGAAATATAGCTCTTGGTCAGGCTTTCGGCAATGCCCATCACAAAGCCGCCGATCATGGCGCCGGGCAGGATGCCGATACCGCCGAATACCGCCGCAATAAAGGCTTTCAGGCCCGGCAGCGAGCCCATCGTGGGGGATACCAGCGGGTAAGCCATGCAGTAAAGCACCGCGCCGATGGCAGCCAGCGCGCTGCCGATGGCAAAGGTGATGGAAATGGTGTTGTTCACGTTAATGCCCATCAGCTGGGACGCACCCATATCCTCAGATACCGCGCGCATGGCTTTGCCCGTCTTGGTAAAGCGCACAAAGGCGGACAGGCCGAACATCAGCACAATGGAAACGCCCAGTGTAACCAGCGTAAGCAGGTTTACCGTCAGGCCGCCCAGCGACAGCGAGCGGGTGGAAATGACGGTGGAGGGGTAGGGCTTGGGCGTGGCGGAGAAGATCAGCTGCGCCAGGTTTTGCAGGAACATGCTCACGCCGATGGCCGTAATCAGCGCCGAAATGCGCGGCGCGCTGCGCAGAGGCTTGTAGGCCAGGCGCTCGATTAGAACGCCCAAAACAGCGCAAAAAACCATCGTGATCGGGATGGCCAGGTAGTAGGGCAGGCCGGAGTTGGTAATCAGCAGCAGGCTTACATAGGCGCCCACCATGATAATATCGCCGTGGGCAAAGTTAATCAGCTTGACAATGCCATATACCATGGTGTAGCCAAGCGCGATCAGCGCGTAAATGCTGCCGATGTGAAGTCCGTTGATTAGCTGGTTCAGAAACAGCAATCGTATCACCCGCCTTGTTTATTTTCTTCATTGGAATCAGGGGCTTAATACAGGGATAGGGGAAGGAGTAGCTCCTTCCCCATCGCCTGTCTCAAATCAGGGAGAAAATGTGATTACTCGTTGCCCAGCAGCTCGATGAAGGTCTTGTTGCCGCTCTCGTCAAAGGTCATGATGAAAGCGCTCTTGATCGGGTCGTTGTGATCGTCGAAGGTGATCGTGCTGGTAACGCCGTCGAAGGTACCGGTCTTGATCTGCTCAACGATCGCGGCCTTATCGGTGCTGCCTGCGCGCAGGATGGCCTGGCAGATGACCAGTGCAGCGTCATACGCGGTAGCGGAGAAGGACAGGGTAACGTCGGTGCCGTACTTGGCTTTGAAGTCAGCCTTGAACTTCTTTACGATCTCGGTTTCGGAGTTAGCGTCAAAGTGATCGCAGTACACAACCTTGGTCAGCAGCTTTTTGTCGGTCATGAAGTCTACAATGTTGCTGATGCCGTCGCCGCCCAGGAAGGTAACGTCCATACCGATGGAGGCAGCGCGGCTCAGGATCATGGAAGCCTGCTCGCCGTAGAAGGGCAGGAACACGACTTCAGGATTGGTGGAGGCGATCTTGGTCAGCTGCGCGGAGAAGTCCATGTCGGAGAAACTGCCGCTTTCCTTGGCGGTTACTTCCATGCCGTTCTTCTTGCACTGCTCTTCAAAGGAATCGGCCAGACCGATGGAGTAGTCGTCATCGTTGCCGTACAGGATGGCTACCTTGGTGTAGCCCTTGGACTTGGCATAGTTGGCCATGACCACGCCCTGGAAGGGATCCAGGAAGCAGGTGCGGAATACCGTGGGATGATCGGTGGTGATTTCGTAGCTGGTGGAGGAGGCGGTTACCATGGGGATGCCATCCTCATTGGCGCACTCGGCGACAACCTTGCAGTTGCTGGACAGCACATCGCCCAGGAAGGCAACCGCGCCCTTGGACTCGGTCAGGCGGTAGTATACGTTCTGGGCTTCGGTGTCGTCGCCGCCGTTGTCTTCAAAGATCAGCTCAAAGCGGGTGTCGGAGCCGGAAGCAGCAAGTTCAGCGTTAATCTGGTCAATATAGAGCTGAGCGCCCTGCTCAACGGAGATGCCGTACTGCGCCGCGCCGCCAGTCAGAGGGCCGGCGCCGCCAATGACGATGGTCTCGGCCATAGCAGAGGAGGTAATCAGCAGAACCATCATCACCGCAATAAACATAGAGAGCAAACGAGTTTTCTTCATAGTCATAACCTCCTTAAAGGATCCGCCCCATATGGGGGGATAAGATGGACAATATAATAGTCAAATTCCCATCTTGATGCAAGCCTTTTTTTGTTTATTTATTGTATATATTCGCATAGAATCGCATGTATACGCATAATGGCGGCTTTCTTACTGTTTTCTACATGCTGGGTTCGCCGCCTTTTTGCTTGCGCTCAAAAGCGGGCTGTGTTACAATGCCGATGGGCCTTAAATCGCAAAGGAGAGCTTGAAAAAGTGAGCAGATATACGATTGGTTTGGATTATGGCACGCTGTCCGGCCGCGCGGTGCTGGCGGACGCGGCAGACGGCCGCGTGCTTGCAACGGCGGTTTATGAATATCCGCACGCGGTGATGGATCGCACCCTACCCTCCGGCGCGGCTTTGCCTGCAGATTGGGCGCTGCAGCATCCGGCCGATTATGAGCAGGCGCTATTGCATATCATTCCGCAGGTGCTTGCGGAATCGGGCGTAAGGGCGGAGGACGTCATCGGCGTCGGCGTGGATTTTACCGCCTCTACCGCCATGCCGGTGAATGCTGAAGGCACGCCGCTGTGTTTGCTGCCGCAGTATGAGAACCGGCCACACGCTTATGTAAAGCTGTGGAAGCATCACGCCGCCCAGCGCTATGCCAACGAGATGACCCGCATCGCGCGTCAGCGCGGCGAGGGCTGGCTGGACGTGTACGGCGGCAAGGTGTCCAGCGAGTGGTCGCTTCCTAAACTCTGGCAGGTGCTGGATGAAGATCCCGAAATCTATCATGCCATGGACGAGTGGATGGAGGCGGGGGATTATCTGGTTTATCTGCTTACGGGTCGCCGCTCCCGCAGCGGCAGCATCGCCGGATATAAGGCCTTCTATAATAAAGGAAATAACGTATACCCGCCGCAGGATTATTTCGCAGCCCTGGATGAGCGTCTGCGCACGGTGATGCAGGATAAATTCAAAACGCCCGTATCGCCGCTTGGCGCGTGCGCGGGCGGTGTATCGGAGACCATGGCGCGCAGGCTGGGACTGATTGCCGGCACGCCGGTGGCTGTTGCGCATATTGACGCGCATGTAGGCGCGGCGGCGGTGGGCATTACCCGCCCAGGGCAAATGCTGGCCATCCTGGGTACTTCCACCTGTCATTTGTGCCTGGGAGAGAAGGAGCGCGCCGTGCCTGGCATCTGCGGCGCGGTGGCGGACGGCATCCTGCCCGGCAGCTATGGCTATGAAGCCGGGCAAAGCTGCGTAGGCGACGGCTTTGCGTGGTTTACCCATCAGATGGTGCCTGAAAAGTATTATAATGAAGCGAAATCGCGCGGCATGCATATCCAGCAGTATCTGACCAGCCTTGCCCAGACCCTGCGCCCCGGCGAGAGCGGGCTGATGATGCTGGATTGGTGGAACGGCAACCGCAGCATCCTGACCGATTACGATTTGCAGGGGCTCATGCTGGGCATGACGCTGCAAACCCGCCCGGAGGAGATCTATCGCGCGATGATCGAGGCCACGGCATTTGGCACGCGCATGATCGTGGACAACTTCCGCGCGCATGGCGTGGCGGTGGAGGACTTCTTTGCCACCGGCGGCATCAGCCGCAAAAACGGTATGGTGATGCAAATTTATGCAGATGTGCTGCATATGCCCGTGCGCGTGGCCGATACCGATCAGGGCCCGGCGCTGGGCAGCGCTATCTTCGCCGCGGCGGCTGCCGGCAGCGCGCGCGGCGGCTATGATACGGTGGCGCAGGCGGTGGCGCATATGGCCAGCGCACGCTATACCGTCTATCACCCGGATGCAGGCAGCGCGGAGATTTACGATCGGCTGTATGCGGAATATGCTTGCCTGCACGACTACTTTGGCCGTGGGGAAAACGATGTGATGAAGCGCCTCAAGCGCATCCGCGAGGGCGTGCTGAAGCAGCATTGAACCAACGGGGGCTTCGGCATGGGCTGAAACCCCCGCGTTTTGAGCTTGTTACGCGCATAACAAAGGAGGCTTTTGGAGTGACCATCAAGGAAATCGCCAATTCCATGGGCATATCCACCGCGACGGTATCCAACGTGATTCATGGGCACCTGGAAAAAATGTCGCCCGAGACGGCGCAAATGATCCGCAAAAAGCTGGAGGAATATCATTACATTCCCAATATGGGGGCGCGCATGCTGGCCAAGGGCGACAGCGAAATCGTGGGAGTGATTACCAATTATCCCAACCGAGAGGAAAAATTCGCCCTGCAGGATCCCTTCGTCAGCGAGATGATCGCCGCGCTGGAAAACGCCATCCGCGCCAACGGCTATTACACCATGCTGCACGCCGCGCAGACGGCGGCCGAAATCCATCGTATCTCCCAAACCTGGAACGCCGTGGGGCTGATTGTGATGGGTCTGCAGGCCAACCAGTGCCGTGAGCTGATGCAGGTGACGCGCAAGCCCATTGTGTTTGTCGATTGCTATTTTGATCAGGGCGAACGCTACAACAATGTGGGCTTGGACGATGAGGGCGGCATGCGCCAGATGACGGAACACCTGCTCAAGTTGGGGCATCGAAACATGCTGTTTGTAGGCGATCAGCCTGTGCTGTGGGGCGTGGACGCACGGCGCTTGCGGGGACACCAGCAGGCGCTGGAGGCGGCGGGGCTTGCCTGGCAGGAGACGCACTATTTCTGCGTATCCAAGGATCGCAAGCGCCGCGGCGAGGATTATCAGCGCATGCTGGAATATGTTCGCATGCTGGGCTGCACCGTCTGCCTGTTCATATCGGATTACTATGCAGTCGAAGCCATCGATTTTCTGCTGGATCAGGGCATTCGCGTGCCGGAGAATATTTCCATCACCGGCTTTGACGATAACATCCTGTCCCGCGTAATTCGCCCGCGGCTGGCCACCGTGCATCAAAATGTCACCCGAAAGGCGCAGACGGCCCTGCATGCGCTGTTTGATATTCTGGATAAAACGGCAAAAGAGCCGGTATCCCTTGTGCTGCCTACCCGCATTATCCGTGGAAGCAGCGTGAAGGATCTGCGCTTAAATAGGACAATGCATACAAATTTGACGGAATAGATTATAACATTTTGTAAGTTATGCGCATAACATATGGATTTATTTCGGCCGATCTGCTATTCTTTTCCTGGAGCGTGAACGTAAGCATGAAAAAGAAAACCGATCGGCTTTGCCTTTTGCTGATGCTGCTGATCCTGTGCTGCTGCGCTGGCGCGAGGGGAGAAGAAACGATGAATTGCTATACCGATAAAAGCATGTACGCGCCGGGCGAGACGATCTGCCTGCGGGCGGTGGAAATGCCGCCGCAGACGCAGTGGCTGCGCCTGACGGTTTTTCATCTGGAACAAACGGTGCTGACGCAGACCCTGCCTGCGCAGGAGGAAATCTCCCTGTCCCTGCCGGAGCAGGACGGCGCTGGGTATCTGGTGCGCGTGCAGGCGCTGGACGCGCGGCAAAACGTGCTTGCCTGCGCCGATACGGCTGTGGACATTTCATCCAACTGGACGAAATTTCCCCGCTATGGCTATGTGTGGGATTTTACGCAGATTGCCGATGCGCCGGGCAAGATCGCTGCAATGGCGCGCTATCATATCAACGGCGTGCAGTTTTACGATTGGCAGTATCGCCATCATCAGCCGGTGGCCGATGATCTGTCCGCCTGGCAGGATTGGTCGGGCAGGATGATTTACGGCGATACCGTGCGCGCCTATCTGGAGGCCGCCCACGCGCGCGGCATGGCCTGCATGGCGTACAACATGATCTACGCCGCCAACCAGACCTATCTGACCGACGGCTCGGGCGTAAGCCCGGAGTGGCGGCTGGTGAAGGCCAACGGGCAGAATTTTACCTGCGATATGGACGCCAAGCGCGGCCCCGTGGGCGTGCTGCAATACTTTAACCCGCTCAATGCAGAATGGCAAAAATACATCTTCGCCCAGGAAAACAAGACGTTTGAAGCCTTTGCCTTTGACGGCTGGCATGGCGATACCATCGGCGAAAACGGCCCGATGCGAGCCGCGGACGGCGGCCCGCTGGGCTATGATGAAAACGGTAGTCCTATCCATCTGGTCAAGGATTGCTACACCCAGTTTTTAAACGCCGCCAAGGCGGCCATCGCCCCCAAATACCTGGCATTCAACCCTGTCGGCGCGCAGGGCATTGAAAATGTGAACGTCAGCGATGTGGATGTGCTGTATACGGAGTTCTGGCCCTGGGATAAGGACTCCGACGGCCTTGCCTACGATAGCTATTACAGCATCCATAAGGCGATCCTCAATGCCTGTGAGCAAAGCGGCGGAAAGTCGCTGATCGTGGCGGCGTATGTGAACTACCGCAATCCCAAAAGCCGCTTTAATCCCGCCGCTGTGTGGCTGCTGGATAGTGTGGTGTTCGCTTCCGGCGGCGCGCGCATCGAGTTGGGCAATGGCGACAACATGCTGTCGGATGAGTATTTTCCCGCCGATACGAAAAAGCGCATGAAGGGCAAGCTGCCCGGCAATGTGCAGCGGCTGTACGATTTTCTGGTGGCCTATGAAAACCTGCTGCGCGACGGCCAGCGGCCCGTATCGCGCGATGTGCAGCTGGATAACGCGCCCGTCAGCGCGGACGGCAGGGAGAACACCGTCTGGTGCTTTGCCAAGGCGGATGATCAGGGCGAAATCTATCATTTTATTAACCTGATGGGCACGGATACGGGCTGGCGCGATGAAAAGCAGCTTAAGAAGGAACCAGCCGAGCTGGCTCCGGCGCGCACACGCCTGTATACCGATTATCCCGCGCGGGCGGTTTATCTGGCTTCGCCTGATGGCGCGGATATCGCCCCGGTCTTGCTGCCCTTTACGGCAGGGCAGGACGAGGCGGGCCGCTATATCGAGTTTACCCAGCCCGCGCTTGCCTACTGGAACATGATTTTTCTGCGCTGATGCGCATGAAATAAAAAAGGAGGAATCCCTATGAAAAAGCTGTTTGCTCTGCTGCTTGCCCTGGCGCTGACGCTGGGCGCCTGCACCGTTGCCGTCGCGGAGGAGCCGGTGACCATCACCTTCTGGCACACCTATGGCGACGCTGAAACGCCGGTGATCAACGATGTGATCATCCCCATGTTTGAGGCCGCCAACCCCGGCATCAAGGTGGAAGCCATCCGCCAGAGCGGCGATTTCAATCAGATGCTGGTAACGGCTCTGGGCACGGGCATGGTGCCCGACGTCGCCCGCGTGGATATCACCAAGACCAGCGCTTACGCTAAGCTTGGCGGCATCGTGGCCATGGATGAAATCGAAGGCTTCGCCGCCCTGAAGGACGCTGTGCTGGAAGGCCCCCTGTCCACCAACCTGTGGAACGGCCATTATTACGGCCTGCCCCTGAACACCAACTGCAAGGCCGCCGTGGTCAACCTGAACGTCCTCAAGACGCTGGGCTTTGACGCGGCTCCCGCTACGATGGAAGAGTTTGTGGCCGCCTGCAAGGAAAAGGCTGCCGGTCAGTACAAGCTGAACGTATCCGGCCTGGGCGATTGGGATCTGTTCCCCTATTTCTGGCTGTTCGGCGGCGTGGTCACGGATGAGGGCTTCACCAAGGCCAGCGGCTATATGGACAGCGCTGAGAGCGTTGCGGCCATCAACACCATGCTGCAGCTGCATCAGGACGGCGTTTTCACCATCCGTGATGTGGACGGCACCGCCGACGCCTGGGCGGGCATCAACGACGAATACGCCATGTTCTTTGAAGGCCCCTGGGCTCCCTTCAATGAGGAAAACGGCATCGTGCCCGCGCTGATTCCCACCTGGAACGGCAAGAGCGCTTCCGTCGTGGGCGGCGAGAACATCGTGATCTTCTCCGGCAGCCAGAAGCAGGAGGCCGCCTTCCAGTTTGTGCAGTTCATGCTCAGCGAGGAAGTGCAGCTGGAGCTGCTCAAGGTTGGCGTAATCCCCACCCTGAAGGCCTGCGTTGACAGCGAAGCCGTACAGGCCGATCCCAAGTGGAGCGTGTACATGAAGCAGCTGGAAAGCGCGCAGAGCCGCATCCCCACCCCGCAGGCCTCCACCGTGGAGCAGCTGTGGCAGGACGCGATGACCGAAATCTTCATCGAGGGCGCGGACGTGCAGTCCACCCTGACCAGCTACGCCGCTGAGATCGACGCGGAACTGGCCAAGTAATCCTGTTCCTCCCGGTTCACGTCTGACTGCATGGCAGCCTTCGTGAGCCGGGAGGCTTTCGTATCCATTCCCTGTGCGCGCTTCCATTGCGTGCTTCCATAAAGGAGAGAAAACGCCATGACGCCTGTCTATGACCCGCAAGCCGCCCTGCGGCATGAGAAGAAGCTGCTGCTGCATAAGCGTGTGCGAAACCTGATTCCCGCAGCGCCCTTTGTGCTTCCGGGGCTGATTCTGGCCTGTGTGTTTGTGATCTATCCCATGCTGTTCAATATCCGAATCAGCTTTTCCAACTATCAGATCGTTCAGCGCACCATGACCTGGGTGGGACTGGATAATTTTGCAGCGCTGTTTACCGAGCGCGGCGACCGGCTGCTGCTGGCCATCCGCAATAATTTTCTTTATGCGCTTGTCACCACGCCCTTTATCATGCTCTTCGGCCTGGTTTTCGCCGTGATGGTCAACTCGCTCAGGCGCAGCCAGCTTTTCTTCCGCACCTGCTTTTACCTGCCGGTCATTACCAGCTGGGTCATTGTGGGCAATGTGTTCGCCTATATGTTCAATGCCGGCGGCGCGGGGCTGGTAAACTACCTGCTCAAGGACGTATTCGGCCTGCTGCCGGAATATGTTTCCTGGCTAAACCGCACCTGGACGGCCAATCTGGTTATCTGGCTGCTGGGCATCTGGAAAAATATCGGCTGGGCCATGGTGATCTATCTGGCGGGCCTGCAGGGCATTTCGGCTGATCTGTACGAGGCCAGCATGCTGGACGGAGCCAGCCGAACGCAGCAGTTCTGGCGCATTACCGTACCGCTTTTGAAAAGCACCACCTTTTATGTGCTGGTGAATATGATTATCGGTTCTTTCGGCGTGTTCATTCAGGTGATGATGCTCACCAGCGGCAATCCCCGGGGAACCACCAGCGTACTGCAATACCTTTTGTACGATAAATCCTTCAACCTCTTTGAGTTTGGTCAGGGCGCGGCCATCGGCATCATTACGGCGCTGCTGGTGCTTCTGACGACCTTTGTGCTGAACAAAGTATTTCATACGGAAGGGGGCAAAACCGAATGAAGCATCTGGGCAAATTTCTGTTCTGGATTGTGCTTTGCCTGAGCGTGGTGATTTTCATCCTTCCGTTTTGGTTTATGATCTGCAATTCCTTTGAGGAATTCAGCTATGTGCTGCCCAATCCGCCCCATCTGTTTCCTTCCCGCATCAGCTTTGCCGCCTATGAGCATGTACTGTCCCAGTCCAATCTGCCGCAGGCGGCGCTGAACAGCGTGGTGATTACGCTTCTGACGGCCTTCTTTACCGTGCTGGTGGCTTCACTGAGCGCCTACGGCTTTGCCCGGATCGATTTTTTCGGACGGGAGGTTCTGTTCCGTCTTTACCTTTTTACCCTGATGCTGCCGGGCTTTTTGGGCATCATTCCGCAGTTTCTGGTGCTGCAGGGCATCAGAGCCTCTCAGAATGGTCTGATCGGCACCAAGGCGGGACTGATTCTGCTATATGTCGGCGGGGGAATCTGCGGCAACACCTTCTTCCTGCGGGGCCACATGGCAGCCCTGCCCAAGGAGCTGGAGGACGCGGTCAAGATAGACGGCGGCGGCCATATGACCACCTTTTTCCGCGTCATGCTCCCGCTGGCGCTGCCATCCATCGGAACGCTGGCCATCTTCTGTCTGCAGGGCACCTGGGAGGAGTTCTTCTCCGCCAAAGTCATTCTGGGCGGCGTTCAGAGCCAAATCACCCTGCCGGTCATGATTCAATCCCTGAAGGGCGCTCATGCCACCCGCTGGGAATGGATTTTCGCCGCCTCGATTCTGGCCCAAATTCCCATGATCGTACTCTTTGCCGTTTTCCAGAAGCGTTTCGTCGTTTCCGGGCTGGCGGAGGGCTCGGTCAAGGCGTAAGCCCCCGGAAAGCAGCAAAGGAGTACGGCGAAAAGCGCAAAAGCAGAGACAACGAAGACCTTTTGAAATCCGTTTTCAGAAAAGGAAGGCGCTGACCTGTCATCATCCGATGAGCCAGGCAGCGCCTCCCTGCGTCCATTAAACCAGTCGCCTGTATGAAAAATAATACAGGCGCTTTTTTGCAGGATCGATTCCCATCATCAGAGGCTTCCGTTCAGGAAACCAGAGGTGAGAATCATAAGCGTTTGGCGGGGGATTTG
>OLPR01000674.1_pt1 | contig 30482 bp, 28 predicted proteins | sample 1672761 | NCBI WGS metagenome assembly OLPR01 (sample SAMEA3136721, study PRJEB25190) | human gut metagenome | biome: human gut; feature: human-associated habitat; material: faeces | place: Austria | collected 2013 | reverse complement strand
CCTTCGACCTGCACCAGAAGTGGGAAGGCAGCAGCAAGTATCTGTTCAACTGCATTGATGATGCGTATGCGAACGGCAGTGCAAATGTCGCCATCAGCGGCGGTACGTTCATCGGCTTCGACCCCAACGCTTCCCCCGAGGGCGAAGGCACCAGCTACCTGGCTCCTGGTTACGCTCCTGTTGCCAATGCCGACGGCACGTTCGGCGTGGTTGCCGGTGTGGCTCAGATCGGCAGTAAGGCGTACGCCACTCTCGCTGACGCTGTTGCGGCGGCCAAGGATGGCGATACCATTACGTTGCTGTCTGATTGCAGCGGCGATGGCATTGTCGTCAAGGACGACACCTTCCCCAACGGTTTGACCATCGACTTCGCAGGTCATTCCTACACGGTGGGTGGCAAGCTTGTTGGTAGCACGGGAACCGCCTCAAACGGCTTCCAGTTGCTCAAGGGCAACACGATTGTGATGCGCAACGGCTTCATCTATGGTGATGCAAGCGTTGCGGGCGATGACACGACTCAGTGGTCGGGCGCGCCGGCAATCATGATTCAGAACTACAGCAACCTGACGCTTGACGGTATGACCGTAAAGGGCGGCAAGCAAACGTGCTACACGCTGTCGAACAACAATGGCGATACCGTTATCAAGGATTCGACCATCATCGCTGGTCAGAATACGCAAGTTGGCGGTCCGTTTGCGTTTGACGTGTGCCGCTATGCTTCGTATCCTTCCGTGAGCATTACGGTTGAAGGCAATAGCGTCATCGACGGCTGTGTTGACGTGAGCGGCACTATTGGTGAAGGTCAGAGCCGTCAGCTCACCATCACGGGCGGCACCTTTAGCAAGCCTATCTCGGTAAGCACACAACCCGCCAACATTTCCATCAGCGGCGGCACGTTCGCCAATGAGGTTCCTGCAGATTACTGCGCTGCAGGCTATGTACCTGCCGCTAATGCTGACGGCACGTACGGTGTTGAGAAGGCGGTTGCTGTCAACTTCGATTCCAATGAGGGTACAACGGTTGACTCTCAGCTTGTTCCCGTTGGTGACAAAGTGGCAAAGCCGGCAGATCCTACTAAGGAAGGCTATACCTTCTCGGGATGGTTCACTGACAAGGACTGCACCAATGCCTATGACTTCGATGATCCTGTAGACGGCACACAGCCTGAGTTCACTTTGTATGCAGGCTGGAAGGCGGCCCCTGCTACCGTTGAGCCTGGTGCTGGCGATAACGGCAACAACGGAGGCACCGGCGATAGCTCCTCTGCCAATGCGAACGTAAACGTCAACACCGTTAACAACAACGGCGACAAGGCGTCAAGCGAAGCGAAGATGGCTACCGTGAAGACGGGCGACAACCTCGCTCTTGTCGGTGGTGCAATTGCTGTGATTGCCGTTGCGGCTGCTGGTGTTGCTGCATTTGCGCTGCGTCGCAGGAAGATGAACTAGTGCATTACGCTTGTTTATCTCTGTTTGCTGCACGGTAATACAGAATAGGGCTGTTTGATGAAAGGGGCCGAGCTTGGAGGTAGTCCAGGTTCGGCCCCTTCGCTTTGAAGTGCAATTAGGGTAGCCTCCAATTGCGGGTTATTTCCTAGCTAATGCATGATTTTGGAGTTAAGCAAAGCCGACTTCTGCCAACAGGCAGACCGCAGGGTAATGCGTGGCGCATGGCGTTAAATGAGACCGTTTTATTGCCGCTGTAGCGATTTTGCTCTTAAGCTGGTCGATGGTGGCATGGATGAAACCCCTGCAGGCGCTTTCACGTTCTCTCTTGTCCAGGTTGACGAAAACGGGAATTCCGTTGAGGGCGGGTAAGCCGCCGTCGAAGATGGCATCGACGGCGGCTTTATCATTCTGGCTTGCGTAATTGCAGAAGGCTGACTATGCCGAAACAGGGTGACAGACAGGGTCGGTCTTATTATTTGCATCAGGAGTCTGATCTCGCAAAGCAAATTAATGCAAGTGCTGAGCTTTTCCTTCGAATTGATGCGGCATCTCTGGTAACACCTTTCGCCGAATCGTAATACTAAGTAGTGTTACGCATCTAAAAAACGTGTTACAGTCGAGCGGTATCGTCCCCAAAAGAGAAGGAACTCAATGGACAAGAAACTGAGTAAACTGCTCGCTGCGGCCTTTGCTGTCATGCTGGCAGTGGGTATCTTTGCACTCGCAGGATGCTCGTCATCAAACACGAATTCCGATAAGGCATCTGCTTCTGGCACTCAAACGGTCACCGACATGGTAGGTCGCACGGTTGAAGTGCCTACAGAGGCCGATAAAGTTATCGGTATTGGTGCATCTTCGCTTCGCATGATCTGCTACATGCAGGCTACCGACAAGGTTGTTGGTGTGGAACAGTCGGAGCAGCAAGATTCCGTGACCTGTGCATATCGCCACGTGAACCATGAAACGTTTGCCAAGCTGCCCGTTATCGGTGAAGGCGGTTCGAAGGGCGTGACTGCTAACGAAGAGGCGATTATTGACGCTGCGCCGCAGGTAATCATCGCCAATCTTGACAAAGACTCCGCTGATAGCCTGCAGCAGAAGACCAATATCCCGGTTGTCTGCGTAACTATGAGCGATATCGTATTCGACCAGGAACTTTACGACAACATTACGCTTCTGGGCAAGGTTTTGGGCAAGGAAGACCGCGGCGAAGAACTCATTAAGTATATGCAGGATACCGAAAAGGATCTGCAGGATCGCACCGCCAATGTAGAGAAGAAGAGCGCCTATGCTGCTGGTGTCAGCTACCGCGGCGGCCATGGCTTCTCTGGCACCGAGGCTGGATTCGCTCCATTCTCTATCTGCAATATCACCAATATTGCCGATGCTGGGCATGACAGCGGTTGCTTCGATATCGACCTTGAAGCAGTGACTGCGGCGCAACCCGATTACGTCTTCGTGGAGAGCGGCAATCTTGGCCTGGTCAAAGAAGACGTTGCTGCCAATCCCGATTACTTCACTAACTTGAAAGCTGTCGAAGCTGGCAACGTGTTCTCGCTTGTTTCGTATCGCTTCTATGCCACCAATCTCGAGCTGGCTATTGCCAATTGCTACTATGTTGGTAGCTGCGTGTACCCCGATCAGTTCGCTGATGTCGATTCCGCTAAGAAGCTCGACGAGATTTCGACCTTCTTCTTGGGCGCATCGCTCTCTGAAGACCTTGCTAAAGAGGGTTTGAGCTTCCAGAAGCTTGATTTGATGAGCAGGTAAGCCCACGGGAATGAATTGCAGTTAGGCTAGTGTTCAGTTGCCTTTGGCTCCCAACATAAAGGGAGCCAAAGGCTTTTCAATTGCGATAGCGCCTGAATGCTTAACGGCAAAACTTGGTTCCTTAAGGTACCTGCAAAAAGACCTCGGTATTTTTACCGAGGTCTTTTTTTGCCGTAGATGCTTGCTTGTTTGGCGGACATCTCTGGCGGGCATTCGTGAATTAGCTTGCGGTTGGGATTGCTAGCTTCACGTTGCCGATCTCTGCAATACGCATGGGCATATCGTAGGTTTCGGAAAGTGCTTTGTCGGTTACTGCTTCGATTCCTCCCTGCGCGACGATCGTGCCGTTGCGCATCAGGACGAACCTGTCGCAGAACCTTAGAGCTAGGTTAACGTCGTGGATGACCATGACCGTTGCAAGTGAAGCCTGTGTGGTGATGTCACGGACCACTTGTAACACTTCCATCTGGTTTTTAGGATCAAGCGCGCTCGTTGGCTCATCGAGCAGCAGCGCCTCGGTTTGCTGTGCGATTGCGCGAGCAATATAGACCTTCTGGCGTTCGCCGCCCGAAAGCTCGTCACAATAGCGATCGACGAACGGTTCAAGTTCTAGCTGCTTAAGAGCGGCAGCCACTACAGCGCGGTCGTGTTCGCTGATGTTCCATGAAACATGCGGCTTGCGACCAAGCAGCACTTCATCGTATACGCTCAAATGGGGAATGCGCTGCTGCTGGGTTACATAGGCGATGTGCTGTGCCGTTTCGCGTTTGTTCATGCTTCGAAGGCTTTTGCCGATTACGTACACTTCTCCTGTAGATGGGGTAGTGATGCTTGCCAGAAGATTCAGCAGCGTAGACTTGCCCGCTCCGTTGTTGCCTAAAATGGCGGTCATCGTGCCCGCATGGGCTTCAAAAGAAAGCCCTTCGAAAACGGGTTTTACCGCATGAGGGAAGGCAAATGCAACGGTTCTTGCCTCTAGAACCGGAGCGCAATCGGGGTTATTGCGATTAGTGGGCTTCGCCAGCGCTTCGGTTGCCACTATGTTCTTCTTTTCGCTCATCGCTTGTACCCCTTGTAGAGCAGGAACAGGAATAGCGGGGCGCCCAGAAACGACGTGATAGCGCCGATTGGCAGGATAACGGGCGAAATGATCATGCGAGCCACCAGGTCGGATGCAAGCATGATCGTTGCTCCCAGCGCCAGCGACGCAGGCAAAAGGAAGCGGTAGTCGTTGCCTACGAACCGTCTTGCAATGTGAGGCGCAATAAGACCGATGAAGTTGACCAGACCGATGAACGACACCATGGTTGCAGCCATAAGCGATGCGACGAACACGCCCGCAATTCGTGTTCGAGCAACGTCGACCCCGAGCCCGCCAGCAACATGGGCGCCATTTTGCAGCGCGTTGTAGCTCCAGCGCTTCAAGAAGAAGTACACGCTGCATAGCAGGCCGACTGCTGCCATGAAACTGATTTGAGGCCAGGTGGCACGCCCTAGGTCGCCGAATTGCCAGAAGATGACCTTCGTTAGGTTAAGGTCATCGGAGAAGTACTGCATGATGGTAGAAGCGCCAGCCCACAATGCGGATAACGCAACGCCTACCAAGATAATGCTTTCCGGCGTGGCAAGCCCCATGCGCGAAAACAGCAATACCACGACGCTCGACACCATAGCTCCCGCAAATGCGCACAGGGCGATGGCTGTCATGCCCATTTCTGACGATGATCCGAAAACGGTCGGCACAATTATCAGGATGGCTACTGTGGCACCGAATGCCGCACCTTGGGAAATGCCGACGGTGGAAGCGGAAGCAAGAGGGTTTTCCAGCACGCTTTGCAGTGCTGCGCCGGCAAGTGCCAGGCCGGCACCCGATACGATGGCGCACGCCGTACGAGGCAGCCTGATGGATTGCACGGTGTTTACGTCCTGCGCAGACCCGATGCCGAACAGGGCAAGAACGCTCTCGATTGGATCAATCGAGAGCGCACCCATTGATAGCTCCATGACGGCAACGGCAAGGCAGACTGCAACCATGGCCACGATGCAGAAGACATAGCGCCGCTCCTGCTTCTTGCGTGCGTAGGTGATATCCGCCATTAGAACCCTTCGCGCTGATAGGCATCGTAGCAGTCGCGGCAGACCAACTGTCCGTTCTGTACGCGAAGGCCGAATTCAGCGGTCTTTTCGCCACATTTGGCGCATTGCTGTGAAGCAAACAGACGAGCCGTCTCGGGCAACTCGTAGAAAGGCTCCTTTACATCGAAGAGCTCTTCGTAGGGATGCGTGAACAGATACTCGGCGTACTCTTCGCGCGACAGTCCTTCTCCGCACTCGGGTTTAAGAACCAGGCGGACGTTTTTGCCCGTATCGCGGCTGAAGAAGCTGAACGCCATTTTGCCGCGGATGCGTGCGATAAGGTTGGATTTGCCGTATGTGCAGCCGAGCAGTACCTGCACGGCGTCAACGCCGCATGCGTCGTTTTCCACGACGGCAACGATTTCTTCGTCGACTGCGGGCAAGGCTTCGTCGCTAAGGCCAAGCTGTGCGATTGCGCCCTCGACGGCTTTGAACCCGATAAGCATGCCTGGGCAGATGTGCCCGTGGAAGGCAGCGACCTTATCTAGGTGTTGTTGAGATAGCATGTTCGATTCTCCCTCGTTGTCGTTGTCAGACGTGTTGAGGGGAGTGTAACACGATTCAGCAATTCGTGTTACGGCTTAAAGGTGATTGGCTGGGGGAGAGGGCTGTTTGCCTGTCGAGCAAGTTTTCTCGGCTTCGCTGTTGATTTCCGACCTGGAATCCATCTCCTTTCGTCACATACGCTACGACGTTACGTTGCGTGACGAGCAAGCGCTTTCGCGGTGTATTTTCGCATTACGTTAGGTGTTTTCCGCTGGAGGGTATTTGATGGGGAATGCCGTCCGTTTTGCGACAAACGACGACCTTCACGGAGGCGAAAAGGTGCAGTTCGCGGTAGGCAGATTGTTTTCGTAACTGGCTTATCGTTAAGCCATGAACAGCGCTACCCAAATCGGCATCGTTAGGATACAGCCGACCGTGGTGATTACATTAATAGCGCTGGCGTACGGTGCGTCCTTTTCGTAAATTTGCGCCATTTGCACCGTTGTTGAGGCGGATGGAGTGATGGTGGCAAGAAGCGTAATGAGCAGGATCGACTGGCCGTTTGCCACCAACGCGTCTATGCCGCTGAACTTAAGTGCAAGCGTGACTATGGCAGGGATAAGCACTAGCCTGATGAAGGCGACGAGCCAGACGCGCTTGTTGGCTACGATTTGCCGCAAGTCCATGCCTCCGATGATCATGCCCGTTACCAGCATGGCAGCAGGGCCGATCATCTGTCCTACGTCGTAGGTGAAGGTGCCGAAGGGTTCAACAAGCTTGATGCCGAGTACCATGAGCACGATGCCAGCGGCGACAGCAAGCAAGTTGATATTGAACAGAACGGCGCGAACGTCAATGTGATGATTCTCGCTGATAAGGGACTTGCCATGCGTCCAAATCAGGATCGTTTGCACGCTCATGTAGGCAAGCGAGTAAACCACCCACTCGTCGCCCAAGATGAAGCCGACAAGCGGGATGATCAGATTACCGCAATTCGAGTAGATGCTTGCCGCCCGCTCAATAGGGGAGAGGTGAAGCGGCTTTGCCAGGATTTTCGTCAGGATGATTTGCCCAACCTGGAGCGCGATAGCGCAGACAACTGCGAATAGAAAACCTTGCAGTACATCTGGAGTCAAATCAACCTGCGTTGCAGAAATGAACGCGCACGGGCAGATGGCGTATACAGACAGGACGGAGAGCGTTTTGCTGTCTCCCGTTTTCAGGAGATGAAGGCGCACTAACGCGAATCCGACCGCCATGATTAGGAATAGCGAAGCGATTTTTTCTATAAGCAGGAGAGTGATCATGGCTCTGGATTATACGCCTGCGGCGCAAGGGGTATATGGAGAGGCTAATGGGGCAGCAGCTCCTTAGCGAATCCTCTCTCCAAAAATTGGATTGCAAACCATTGCTCCCTAGGCGTCGATTATGGGAAAATTATTTTAAGCCATCACTCGGCTCGCGTGAGTGCTTCCGTGCACGAACCTGAGCGAATCGTGCGGGCGCAAAGTAGATCCACAGAAAACCGACCTACGAACAAGGAGCGCCTTATGTACAGACAGCCTGTTTCGCCGCAAACCCAGAACAAACGCACCAGCTCGCTCATCTGCGGCGCGAAGCGTCGTACGGGTGCCAGAATCGCTACTTTTGGATTGAGCGTCCTTGTGGCGGGGCAGCTTATGCTGCCCGGTGTGGCTTTGGCAGCCGAAATGCCCGAGACCGTTGCGGGGCAATACGCCGCTGCAACTGCAGTTGCAGATCCGGCTGCGCCTGTCATTGCCAAGCAAGCGGCAGAGGCCCCAGCTGCTACCGCCGATGTAGGTGCGTCCTCCGTAATGGATGCTGAGCCGGCAGCACCCGCTGCAGCTGCGACTGAATCTGCACCTGCAGCGGCCCAGGATACAGCTGAAACCGAAGCAGCCGTCGCGCCCGCAGACGATTCGACTGCTGCGCTAGCACCTAAATCTATCGATGTCCCATCTGCGCCCGCAGCAGCACTCACTCGCGGCACAGCCAATCCAGGCGGCGGCGAAATCAAAATCAATACCACCGTAGTCAACCACTTCTACGACCTTGAGCTGCCACCTGCTTTCACACTGATCCAGGACGAAGCGTACGTATACGACTTCCCCGATGTGCCTGAAGATTTCACCCTTTGGCATAACGAGTCTGTCTACTTCTTCAAGATCGATCCCGATACTGAGGCTTTAGTCAAAACAGACAACCCCAATGAGGCAAACGTTTCGATCAGCCTGGCTGCCATCGACAATCACGAAAGAGCGACCTTGGTCTTTACGGGCGGCGGCGCCGATCCTCTGATTTCCTACAGCCTGGATCTGTTGCATTTGATCTGCATTGGCGCACTCGCCGACTTCGATTTCAGCAACTTCAACAACGGGGAGGGGACCATTCTCGAGACACGAAACGAGTACTATATCCGCTGCGTCTTTGGCAGCAATGTGCATTTGATTTCAACCGACGCGACCGATCCTGAGCCCGACCCGGGCGTCAAGACTGACCCGGATGTGAAACCCGACCCGGAAACTGAGACCGAGTTGGCTCTGCAGCCTGAAGCGCATAATCCAGCCGCAAACCCTGCATCAGCAAAGACGGCTGCGGTCGTTGAGCCTGCCAAGACCGCCTTGCCCGCAACGGGCGATAGCGACGCAATGGCGGTTGCCCTGGGCGCCGCTGGCACAGCAGCCGCAGCAGCCGCGGCTGGCGTTGCCGCGGCAAGGCGTCGCAACCGCTAGCTAGCACCGCAAGCGCACGTTCGCACAAACAAGCAAAACTCCAACGAGATACGGCCTAGTCATTCGACTGGGCCGTATCTCGTTTCGAGGATTTGCGCCAGCGGTAGGGCTGTTCCAACAAGGCCCGAACGCAAGTGTGCTGATCGTTCGAACCGATTGTCCGGTATCTATCCGTCTGCTCGCCATTCTGTTATATGCCGCAGCTGCGTTCGCTCATCAGCTGCGTATATGTATCAACTGCAAGGCCATCGGGAGAGTGACGCGATGACCTCATGCGGCAGTGGAAAGCCTTCATTTGCGGTCCTTTGTGGTATGTTGGCACGAAGCAAGCTAAGGCTGAGGTGAGGGTAAAGAAGCGGAGGGATAGCATATGGCGAAGATTGGCACCGGCGCCGCCGAGGGCAAGAGGACAGCGTACATCAACGCAAACGTTCTCGATGGAACCGAGGGCATGGAGATGCTTGAAAACCACGCGGTCGTGGTCGAGGGACGGCGCATCGTTGATGTCACACCCCTAGCCGATGCCGATTTGTCTGGATGCGAGACCTTTGACCTCAAGGGCGCCTATCTCCTTCCGGGCCTCATAAACATGCATGTGCATCTGGCAGGCAACGGCAAACCCCAGAAGAAGCAGCGTGATAACGAGGCGCTGGCAAGGAAAATTATGGCGAACGGTCTTACGCGAGCCTTTGCCTACCGCCTTGTCTCCGAATACGCTCGCCTCGAGCTGCACAGCGGCGTCACCACTATACGAACAGTGGGCGGCTTGGGTGACTTCGACACGCGCGTGCGTGATGATGCTGCGGCGGGAAAGTTGGAGGCTCCGCGCATTCTTGCTGCCAATATGGGCATATCTGTGCCGGGAGGTCACATGGCCGGTTCGGTTGCCATCGCGGCAAATAACATTACAGAGGCGCTTGCGCAGGTTGAGACTGCCAGGTTGCAGGGCGTCGACCTTGTCAAGCTCATGATTACCGGCGGCGTCCTTGATGCCAAAGAAAAGGGTACGCCTGGCGAGCTCAAGATGGAGCCGGATATGGTGCGCGCGGTTTGCGACAAGGCGCACGGGCTGGGGTTTATCGTTGCTGCGCATGTCGAGTCAACCGAAGGCGTGCGTGTGGCGCTCGAGTGTGGCGTAGACTCGATCGAGCACGGCGCTGCTCCGACGGACGAAGTGATGCGCCTGTTCAAGGAGGGGAAGTCCTTCCTGTGCACTACGCTTTCTCCTGCGCTTCCGTATGCGCTGTTTGATCGCTCCGTCTCTTGTGCAAGCGAGGTCGAGCAGTTTAACGGCAATATGGTCTTCGAGGGCATTATCGCCAATGCCGAGGCAGCCCTGGAGCAGGGGGTTCCTGTGGCACTTGGCAATGACGTTGGGTGTCCCTGGATCACTCAGTACGATTTTTGGCGCGAGCTGTGTTACTTCGAGAAGTATGTTGGCGTGTCGCGCTCGTTTGCTCTTCATACCGCAACACTTCGTAATGCCCAGCTTGCCGGCATCGACGACATCACGGGCTCAATCGAGGTGGGGAAGGAAGCTGACATGATTGTCACAACTGGCAATCCGCTGGATGACCTGCGTGCGTTGCGCACAGTAAAGCACGTCATTCATCGAGGGTACTTCATCGCTAAGCCTCGCGTGAAGCGCAAGGCTGCGGTTGATCGCGAGCTCGACAAGTTTCTTTAGAAGCGGCAGTAGGTACGTGGCTCTGCTGGCAGCAAATGCAAGTGAATCAACGCGTGTGGCTTGCGCATCGTTCGCAAAACTGCAGCCACCAAAATCTATATGTCACTTCGGTGGTGGTTTTTCAAGAACCGATCGAACGCAGCATCCTCTGTGTCAGATTTTATCGCAGCGAATAAAATGGAGCTATCAACATCAATCCTAATTAGTCGATGGAGGCAGGTATGCAACTGACAACAGAACGGCTGATACTCCGCCCATGGGCCGAAACGGACGCAGAGGACCTGTACAGATACGCGAAGGACGACAGGGTGGGGCCGATTGCCGGTTGGCCACCGCACTCGAGCGTTGACAACAGCGCGGAAATCATACGTACCGTGTTTTCCGCGCCGGAGACGTACGCCGTCTGCCTAAAGGAAGACAACAGGGCCATCGGAAGCATAGGATTGATGATCGGCGCGCGGTCCGACAAGGAAATCCCGGGCACCGAGGCGGAAATCGGCTACTGGATCGGCGTCCCGTTCTGGGGCAAGGGACTGATACCGGAGGCGGCTCGAGAGCTCATTCGCCATGGTTTCGAGGACTTGGAACTGGACAAGATCTGGTGCGGCTGGTTCGACGGGAACGAGAAGTCGGAACGCGTTCAGGAAAAATGCGGCTTCACCTGGCACCGTACCCGCAAGGACGTCTACTGCGAGCTGATGGGCGACATCCGCACAGAGCAGATCTCTTGCCTGACGAGAAATGATTGGCTGAGTCAGTCTAAAGCTTGATAAGCAACATGGGTTCTGCGAGCAGCTCGCAAATCCCAGGTCGCAAGTCTTCGTCAGCGGTGAGCAAAGTGAGTGGTCTCAGGTGGCTTGCCTATGGGCTGGCGCGCAGGCTGGGGCTTCGCCATTGGCGCGATCGTTTCGTACTGAACTTTCCGCGCAGCCCATTATATAAAATGATTGGTTTTCCATATGGGAGGCTTCCAAGTGCCGGGGACGTTTTCTCCGGCTTTTTCTTATCCAGAGAGCAATGCGAGAACTCAGCATCTTCATCGACGAGTCGGGAAGCGACGGCCTCTTTGATCGCTACTGCCTGCTCACCGTCGTCATGCACGACCAATTTGACAGCATCGCGGACTCAACTGAGGTTATATGAGAGCGCCCTTTGCGCGAAAGGGCTCCCGGACATACCTTTTCACGCGTTGCCGCTCATGAACGATCGGTGCCCGTATCGATCTAGGTCGATAGAGACGAGGAATTCTTCATCGAGCCTTCGGCTCTCAGATCTTCGGCGATGCACTGCATGAGGCAGGACTTGCCGCAGCGGCGGACGCCGCTGATGACCTTGATTATCCCGTCGTCATGGTAGAAGCCGCGAATCTTCTTCAGGTAGTTTTCTCTGGGGAACAAACGCATACTGGCTCCAATCTTCATTGGAGCCAGTCTTTCAAATTACGTGTTTATTGGGATATTCATTATCGTTTAAGCGATTTATACCCCCCATAACCAAAATAATTCTATTCCCACTCGATGGTGAGATTTTGTATCGTCATGGTTTGCGGTTGATTCTGATTGCGCGGATTGACCATGGCAGACATAAACGCGCAAGTATCGCGCACTCAAAATCTACTCACTAGTGCAATTATTCCAGAGTGAAGGTTGTGGGCGCATGGCTTATTCCGGTTTGTAAAGTGCTTCGTCGACCCAACACACAGCTTTTCTGAAAACGCTGAGAACCGACTTGTAATCTTGGTTGTAATAGTATTTCGACAGTGCGCTATACAGCAAATCTAAAACATACTCACGCTCGGCGACGATAAAGCTTTTCTCAAGAGCCTGTAATGCTTCCAAATAGCTTTTTGCGGCATCAACGCCGTCTGGTGCTTTGGCTTCTTTTCGATGAATTGAATCCAGGTAACGCTTTCTACGCTCATATATTTTTGTGCCAACCTGACCTTGACCACCTTTGGTGCTTTTGCCGTTTTCAATTCTGGAAATCAGATACTTTTGAGACTGTGTCGACCTTGGTAGCTGCCGTAATCGAGACACTGTATCATCGGCCGACATGCCTGCTTTAGACATGTAGTAGTAAACAGGGAGCGTACTTGCAGGTAGTGCGCAGATCTGCGCAATATACTCGTAAGGTGATTCGACGTTGCGTCTAGCAAGAAAGCCAAGAAGGATGTCGTATTCATTGATTGCTTTTTGCTTGCCCTCTGGAATTATAATCTTCTGAGCGTCAGAGACGCTTTGGACGCTTCCAACGACCATCAAAGCGGGGTCACCACCGGTTTCAACGAAAGACCCCTCTTTCACATATGAGACGCTTCTCAAGAATGCATCATCGACCAAGACGTTTGCATTTCCGGTATTAAGCTTCTTTGTGTCTGAACTGAGAATAGAGATGTTGTTTAGCCCAGATGAAGCAATCTGCGTCAGTACGCCAAGCCACTGCCGATCGATAGCGCGCTTCTCTTCTTCGATGATAGTCTGCAGCTCAGTATATTTAATATCAATAGATTTCCCGCTGTATCTGTAATAGATGCCACCTTCGCGAAGCTCTTCTTCCCCGTCTTCGTTTAATTGTCTGTAGCGGCAAATAACAGGTTTTGATTTTGCGGGGTAGACCTGTATTACGCCATATGTCTTTCCCTCAAATGTAAAGGATTCTTTATCAAATTGGATTTCCGGCTCAAAACGTGTTTCGAGCATAGCTGCAATATACTGCGGATCAAGCGCTTCAAACTGACCTGCGTTACTGTCGGTCAAACCCTCGAGAAGATGCGGTCGATCTTTAATTCCGAAAATAAGAAAGCCACCCTTATTGTTGGCAAAGGCAGCGATAGTTTTTGCATATTTCCACAGTTTCTTGTTCTCGAATACTCGCTTATATTCAATTGTCACGCTCTCATGAGTAGCGATAAGGTTTTCGTTCTTTGGATTCTTTCTAAAGATGTCGCAAAGTTTGGAACGATCAATCATGAGCCCCTACTTTCCGGTCCAAGGGTTCTTGCCATCAGGGGTATTCACCCAGTATCCGGGGTCGTAGGTCTCCTTCCAGACCTCGTACTCCTCGCGGGTAATCTCCTTGGCGTCGAGCTTTTGCTTCATCTCGTTCCAATTTCTCAGGAAATCGGAAAAGGTGATACCCGCGGTCATGCCACCTCCGGTGATGGCAGGTCGACCGTCAATCTCGGTGATGGTGTAACCCATGAGCTCGTCGTTTTCCAGGAGGGCGTAGAAGAACTCCATCTTAGGCCCGAACTCTGGTGTGGACAGGTACTCCGGCCTGACCTCCAACGCCTTCGCGATGTGCTCCAGGACTTCCTTCTTCGGCTTCCTGTCGCCCAGCTCGTAGCTGCGCATGGCGCTCTCGCTGATGCCGCTGAGCTCTGCCAGCTGCTTCTGGGTGAGCTGCCTCTTCTCCCTAAGCTTCTTGATCTTGCGGGAGTAAAGCGGCGCCAAGCCGCCCTTGTACTTTCCACCAAACATTTTTCGTCCTGACGTAACGGTTCTAACAAGCGCATCGAAACGCTGTCCAAATGGTATCACCTCACGTATTCGTGATGTTTGGAAGCGACTCAAGAACAGGAGACACGAATGAGCACGCAGATGATCGGCGCGGAGAAAGTCGCCAAGGCCCTGAACACCTCGAAGGGATACGCCTACAAGGTGATCCGCAAGCTCAACGAGGAGATGGAGGAGAAGGGCATGCTGGTGGTCAAGGGCAAGGTCAGCGCTGACTACTTCGCCGAGCGCTACTTCGGCAAGGACGGTGGCAGCGATGTCCGTTAGCAAGGATCCGGCTCGCGGCACCTACTACGTCCAGTGCTGGTACAGGGATTGGACGGGGAAACGCTGCAAGAAGACCAAGCGCGGCTTCAAGACCAAGAAGGCGGCCAGCGCATGGGAGGTTGACTTCCTTCGCCAGATGGAGGGAACGCCGGACATGACCCTCAACGCCTTCTATGACCTCTACTGCAAGGACATGGGCAAGAAGCTGCGCAACACCACCAAGCTCAACAAGGCGAACATGATCGAGTCGAAGATCCTTCCCTACCTGGGTGAGAAAAAGCTCACGGAGATCACGCCGCTGGACATCCTCAGCTGGCAGAACGCCATCCAGGACGAGCGCACCTCCAACGGCCTCCGCTACCGCGACTCGTACCTGCGCAGCATCAGCAACCAGCTCTCCGCCATGCTCAACCATGCCGTGCGCTACTACAACCTGCCATCCAACCCCATGAGCAAGGTCGACAGGATTGGCAGCAAGAAGACCGAGGAGATGAAGTTCTGGACCAAGGAGGAATACAAGGCTTTCTCACGCGAGATCATGGACAAGGACGCGTCCTTCCTGCTGTTCGAGCTACTGTACTGGCTGGGAATCCGCAGCGGAGAGGCGCTGGCCCTCATGCCCCAGGACTTCGACTTCGAGCGCAACCGCGTGTCCATCACCAAGACCTACGTGCGCCTGAACGGCAAGGACGTGTTCAACCCTCCCAAGACCAAGAAATCCGTGCGCACCATCGTCATGCCGCAGTTCCTTGCCGACGAGGTGCAGGACTACCTCATCGCGCATCCCTTCATCAAGCCCGATGACAGGCTTACCAACGCCACCAAGAGCTTCCTCGCTCACGAGATGGAGCGAGGCTGCAAGCAGGCCGGCGTGAAGCGCATCCGCATCCACGACCTGCGCCACAGCCATGTCTCGCTGCTTATCGAGATGGGCTTCTCTGCGCTGGCTATCGCGGAGCGCCTCGGCCACGAGAGCACCGAGGTGACCATGATGTACGCGCATCTTTTCCCGAACAAGCAGGAGGAAATGGCGGAAAGGCTCGCGATCGAGCGCGGGCCCATTGCGGCAACGCTCTTCGAGGAGGCCCATGCGATGAAGGAGGCGAACGATGAGCGCGAAGAACACCGATAGACAGGGCAGGCTCCGCAGCAAGACCATCGCGTTCCGCATGTCGCCGGAGGAAGCCGAGCTGCTTCAGCGCATGACGGATGCCAGTGGCATGACCAAACAGGACTACCTCATCGAACGCGCTCTCTGCCGCGAGGTGACCGTCATCCCGAACAAGCGCATGCAGCGTTACATGGAGGAGGGGATGTTGTTCGTCTACAAAGAGCTCAGAAGGATTGAAAGCGGCGACGACATTCCCGAGGAGCTTGCCGATCTTGCCTGCATGCTCGGGGGGCATCTTCGCCGGACTCGGTTGAGAGATCGATGAGAAGCCCCGGCAAAGCGAGGCCGGCATGATCATGGGGATGGTGAGGTAGATGCAGGATGCCTTCTTCGCGAACCTCGCCAACCTACAACGCGAGCTTAGAGCCCACGGCTTCGATACCGAGCCGGCCGAGGAGGAGCTTGTCGACTACGCCTTCGGGCTGGATGACAAGCTAGCGGTCCTCTGCGAGTCCTTCGGCGTGAGGCTCGTCCAGGATGCTCACGGCAGGTGGACGGTCATCGCCAACGATGCAAAAGGCGAGAAATGGTAGAGCCGCTGGCAACGCGCTCCGCCCAGGACTTGATGACCGACCCGCTGGTTGAGAAGCCGATGCTCATCGAGGGCTTGATGGGCGTTGGGCTCGGCTTCCTCTGCGCATCCCCGAAGACCGGCAAGAGCTGGCTGGCCATGGACTCAGCATCTGCGTGGCCACCGGTACGCCGCTGTGGGGCCACGAGACGCAGAGGGGCTGCGTCCTCCACATTCCCCTGGAAGACACATACGAGAGGCTCAGGAAGCGCCTGTGGCTCATAACGGACGAAGTGGAGGGCAACTTGTTCTTCGCAACCCATGCCGAAACCCTGGCAAACGGCTTGCTCGACCAGCTGGCGATGTTCCATGAAGAGCATCCTGACTTGCGGCTCGTCATAATCGACACGCTCCAGATGGTCAGATCGTCCGCCCGCGACTACAGCTATTCCAGTGATTACAGGGAACTCGCCGACCTTAAGCGTTTCGCCGACCAGCGCGGCATCACCATATTGCTAATCCACCACACCAGGAAGATGGGCGATAGCGACGTGATGAACACCGTGTCGGGCACCAACGCGATCACCGGCGCGGCGGACTTCACATGGGTGCTCGCGAAGCCAAACAGGGATTCCCAGGCCGGAACCCTCAGCATCACGGGGCGCGACATGGAGCAGCGCAAGATCCACCTTGAGTTCAGAAACCATCGGTGGAACCTCGTGAAGGACGTGCCAGCGGAGGAGCTGGCTGCTGCGAGCGTTCCAGCATGCATCTATGAGGTTGCGGACTTCATCCGCTCCAGCGGCGCATGGGAAGGCAGGACGAAGGAGCTGATGGAAGAAGCCGGAATCGACGGCGTTTCTCCCGCCGTCTTCGGCAAGTACCTCGCTCAGCACTCCATGTTCCTGGAGAAGAACGGCGTGCGCTATTCCAAGCGCCATACATCGTCTGGTTCCCTGGTGACGCTTGAGCGCATCGGGGACAGTGACAGCAATGACGGCAATCCTTAGGGCGGGAAATTTCTGTCACAGCTGTCACAGCTGTGACAGCTGTCACTTTCGGGGCTGCGCACAGGTTAGAGACCAGCTTGTGATTGGGCCCAGCCAGCAAGTAGCCTATGGTGTCGGACAAAGCCTTCCAGCCATGCTTCTTGCGCACTCCACCATAGAGCGCCGCAGCAAGTAACTCCCTGCGTATTACACGCGAAGGAACTTGTTGCGGGGCGCTACAGCTAGCTACCTATTGTATGTAGCGCTAGCCCCAAAGGTACTTGCCGGCTTGCCGCTTGCCTCGCCTCGCTGCGGGGGATGCCCCGCGCCCCTGAATCGAAAGGAAGGGAAACACAGAAGCGAACCAAAGGTTCAGCATGCGAATCGCAGACGAGGGTCGCGAGTTCCTAGCGAAGCGAGCCGAGGAAGTCGGGCTGACACGGACGGATTGCATGAGGCTGCTGCTGAGGGTGCCGGTGGAAATGCTCAGCGGGGCGGAAGGCCCCGTCGAGCCGTCTTCGTGCTCGTCCGCACGGCGGTCTCGCGTATGGCCTACCTGATAAGGGAGCTAGGCCATCATTGCAACCAAGCGGTGTACGCTTTGAATCGCTTGGCGTTCTACGCGGGAGGGGTTGCGTAAACCGTGATGATGTCGGGAGCTCGTTCGAACAGGTGTTAGGGGAGCTGGAAGAGATTGATTCAAAAGCGGCCGAGCTCAACACGGAGCTGCACAGGATGGTCGGCTCTTCTTTCGGCGTAGTCATGTTCAACCCGAAAAGCGAGGGGCATTGGAATTGATTTCTTAGGGGCAGCTTGTCTTTCTTTCGGGGATTGGGGCCCCACAACGAATGCTGCCTCCGATGCTCCTGCCTTGGGGCACTTCGGAGAACGCATTGCAAAGTAGGCTACTTGCTGCCGTAAGCATTTGTCTCGCCTTGGTATATAGCTTTGAACGCAATACCGACGATTGCTGCTATAATGACCGTTTTAACAGAGGAGTCTTTTATGATTAACGACAAGCTCACATCTTTCGAATTGTTTGCTGGTGCGGGAGGCTTGGCACTCGGTGCGCAACTTGCTGGCTTTAATTCTCTTGGAGTCGTCGAATGGGACAAATGGGCCTGTCAAACTATTCGTGAAAACAAAAAGGACAATTACCCTCTTGTGAAGAACTGGAATGTTCATGAGATGGATGTCCGTGAATTTGACTGGACTTCAATCAAAGAAGAAGTCGACCTTTTGGCTGGCGGACCTCCATGCCAGCCCTTTTCTCTTGCTGGGAACGCCAAAGCCTATAACGACAACCGTGATATGTTTCCAGCTATGATTTCGGCTGTTTCAGCCTTAAAGCCCAGAGCATTTGTTGTTGAGAATGTAAAAGGCCTGCTAAGGCCTCAATTCGCTGATTACTTTCAATATATCCTCCTGCGACTCGAATTTCCCGAACGGCAGATTCGAGTAGGTGAGACGTGGGACCAGCATTTACGTCGTCTCCAGAAGGCAAAGACATCAGCACCACAGCCCGGCTCCGAGCTGACTTACAACGTGGTGTCTACCTTGGTCAACGCGGCTGACTATGGAGTTCCTCAAAAACGCGAAAGAGTATTTATCGTTGGTTTTAGATCCGATTTGGGAATCAAATGGTCCTTCCCTAAGCCAACCCATAGTCTCCAAGCTCTCAAATGGTCTCAAAGGCCCAATGGTGAGTACTGGGAAAGACATCAGATTGACCCCACTGTCTTTTATAAAAATGTTACAAAACCAAGGGATGAAAGACTTCCATGGCGAACAGTTAGAGACGCACTGTGCTTGCTCCCTGATCCAACTTCGAAAGCTGCAAGAAATTATCTAAATCATGAATTTCGTGATGGTGCGAAAGTTTATCCCGGACACACAGGAAGCATCCTCGATATGCCATCGAAAACGTTAAAAGCTGGCGTTCATGGCGTTCCTGGAGGTGAGAACATGCTCATCTCCGATACCGGCAACCCACGCTATTACACAATACGAGAAGCCGCCAGGATGCAAACTTTCCCTGATGGGTACGAGTTGAACGGCGCGTGGTCTGAAGCCATGAGGCAACTGGGCAATGCCGTCCCTGTCCTCTTGGCTCAAAAGGTAATTGCTTCTATAGCGGAAGCAATTATCGAAAATGAGATTCTATATCGTTCTGAATATAAAATGAAAGCTAGGCCAGCATGGGCAATGTGATTCCATTTAACCCATTAGACAAAAGAAACCTTGCATTAAGCGTCGGAAACGCTCTTGCGGCAACTGACCCTAAGCCCCTTTCAGAGCTCGAGCATTTCGAAGGTTCTGGCGTGTATTCGTTGTACTACGTTGGAGATTTTGGTGCATATGAACCCCTATCCAAAACAAACAGGATTGAGGTTTCATGTCCGATTTATGTCGGGAAAGCTGATTCAAAGGGCAAGCGCAAAGGCGGGTTTATTGAAGACAGCTCTATAGGCATGGCTCTTTATAAGAGGCTTAGCGATCATGCAAAAAGCATTTCGCAAGCTTCAAATCTAAGAATTGAGGATTTCTACTTTCGTTCCCTTGTTGTAGATGACCTTTGGATATCATTGGGAGAATCGCTACTAATTTCTGAACACGCACCTGTTTGGAACACGCTAGTAGAAGGGTTTGGAAATCACGATCCCGGTAAAGGGAGATATCAGGGTATGAGACCACTATGGGACATGCTTCATCCTGGGAGACCGTGGGCAGACAAGCTGAAGCCAAACATAAAATCAGCAGATAGCCTTGCTGCCGAAGCACTTCAATACTTAGCTGAGCGCTATCCAGTGATTGCAAGGTGGGGAGTATCTAGAACATACACAGTCATCGATCCTTTCGATACAAATGAGCTCTGATGTCCTTTAACAGCTTTTCAGCTCATCGATGCACGTTCCAATTTATCGAGTGAGTACAAAATGAGTATCTTGAAGGCGAAGTAAATAGGCATCCGCTTTCCGTGAGTACAGTGAGGTTATGACGCGCGCAAAACCGCATCTCAAACGCACATTATCGTGATGTTATGAGTATTGGATATGCAAACTCTCACTCTAGAAAATGCGATTTACGCTGGCTGCAGGCATGAAAATGGCCCTTTGAATCTCCTTCAAAGGGCCATTCGCGTTCAACGTGTCGGGTGGTTGCTAGGTAAACTCAGACCACAAGAAGCTATCACGTGGTCAGAATAACCACCTCGAACAAACCTCACAATAATGTGCGGATTTACTCCCACTCAATAGCCAAAATCTCTCTCCAGTTTGTTCTGGTTTGTCGCAGTTTGCTCCAGTTTGTCCTATTTACGCTCAGTCTCAAAAATTGACGAAATTCCATGGGGTCAAATCTGGGTCACGGTTTTTCGGGTCATCGGAGCCGTTTTTGCGGGTCACGGTGGGTCACGGCAAACTGCGAGCAGCAACCAATGGCCGCATAGGCATCGCAAAAGCCGAAAGTGACTACACGAATTTTCCCAACTGACTACACAAGCTCATTGACGCTTTCGGGATCGAGTTTTTTGTTAGAGTCCCTCTTTTTTTCAACGAGAGATTTAAGCTTGTTCTCCTGATGAGGCAACCACTGTTTGAAGATGTAACAGGAAATACCATTGATATCACCCGATTCGTAATATTTTCTTTCGACACCATTTGGTTGCATAGGGCGAAGCAACGGGTGTGCAATCCCAAGATTTCTCTCCGCCCATTTCGACTTGAATAGGTCCTCAGGGTTGTCGACCAATCCGTATAGCTCGACAATAAGAGGAAGACATCTGTTCCCTGGCTTCGCAAACCAAGGCTCTTTATTTCGAGAACGACTTTTTGAATCCACCGGCAGAGCTTGAACTTGAGGAAACTCTACGTCTTGTCCCTCGATTGGCGTCTGGTTTCTCTTTCCCTCTTTACTTTTGATTGGCAAAGAGACGACATCAGAGAAAACGGAATCGATTTTGGAAAACCTGGGTGAAAGTGAAACGATTCCTGACTTTGCAGCATGGTAGGACTCTCTTGCCCATGAAGACGTTTCTGCGTACTGGATATGAGCATAGTTAGAGCGTCCGCTTAACAGCCAAACCGACGAGATGCGATCTGTTGAGTTTGTTCCCCCAATGTCCGACTTGTATTTCGAAATTTGCTGAGAGAAGCTTCCTGTTTTCGGGTAGCCCTCCCACAGTTTTTCGGGACGGCTGTACTTGGAATCGAATATATGCCAGGAGGTTTCTCCTGGAGAGGAAATGACGTTCAGGAGGAAGTCTGGAGTCCAGAATCCATCTTTAAGCTTCTTGCTAAGAGGATTTCGCGGAGAAAGTCGATGGAGCGAGATTCCGTTCTCTTCTCTTTCATCGCCGTATATGACCGGCTGATAGTACAAGTGGATTTTTATCGAGTCCTTCGTCAGGGCATAATAAGTGGCCACTCGACGCTCATTATGGTAATGAGGGGCAACAAGGCTGTATTCAGCGCGATATATCGGCTTCTCCAGGCTAGAGTCTTCCGTAAAGCCGTTTTCGTCGAACCACTTCAACAGGCGGTAGAGGGAGTAATATTCATATAACTTGTCGAGCCTGAGCGAATGAAGGGCTAGACTTTCCCTGGCAAGAGTGAAATCACCGAAGGTGAGCCATTTGGACATCAAGGCATACAACCCCGAATAGGCGTCTATTTCCTGGAATACTTTAGTTCGCTTTGGGTTTTTGGGGAAGCGAGGTGCAACCCCAGGCAAAGCGGCTTCATACTTCCTCACGAGTTGTCGCAGCTTGGCTAATATCATGCTTAGCTTGTTGATGAAGAATTCTTCTCTCATTGTGCATTGCTGCACCAAAACAAGTGCCGGAAGAGAGTAGTTCTCTCGCCGTATCGTTCCAAGCCGATCTTTCAGGGCTTCCGCATACGAGATACCAGCTCGTAATTCGGAGAGAATGGCTTTCGTCTTGGCAACCGCATCATTGAGAAAGCCAAGCACGAGACTGTTTTCGTAGCTGTCATATGTTTTTACTTTGCGTCGCGATTCGACTTCCCGCGGAACATAATACCGTCCTAAATAGTCGATATTTGACTCAGTTGGCGTCTCGGAGAGGACCTCGAGGTTCTTTGAAATCCAGAGAACCTCTTGACTTCCGATGTGCCTGATATTTCTGGGAGACATTTTTACAGGTCGGCTCGTTATCCTGCTATAGCCATGAGAATGAAAATAGGGAAACCTTAGGTCGTATTCAAGAGCGATGGACTCAAGCAGCTGAATCATTGACGAAAGAGACTTTTTCAAATTGTATTGCAGGCCTCCATCTAAGAGCGCGAATTCAGACTCGTTGTCATGACCGTCGGTAAACATCCATCTGCTCACCGGGCCTTGATCATCATCAAGAAGGGAACTGAGCATCTCTTCGATAGAGACGCTTTGAAACTGGTCCGAGCTGAGACACGGGATGTCTTTTGTCGAATAATTTCGTTCTTCTTCTCCCAGAGTCGCGACAACTTCCATTCTTACAAACCCGTAGGTTAGGAGAAAAGGCAGCTTGGAGTTTGTCATTGAGGACGTATCTACCGGATAAGAGATGAAAGTGTCCCCATCGATAAGCTCTTCTGCTGAGCGGTTCGGCTCGCAATGGCATACATCTGAGCCGTTTACGCTTAGCTCAATATCTTCGATGGGATATTGAGCCGGAAAGACAACGGAAATCGAATACTGAGCGTTTTCAATCACCGGCGCTTCGCTCGCTAAAATGATATTCGATGATATCGACAGAGCAGGGTACAGCGGATACTCGCATACTTCTTGGGAGTACCCATTTCTCACTCTTACAAAGCCGATGCTTTGCTGGTTAGACGAAATACTGATAGAAGCCATTGTTTTCGCCGAACTCCCTCATGCGATCTAGTTGCTTTTTCGTGGCTTTTAGCTCTGAACACTTATCGAGCAAGTCGGACACAAGCGGTCCAACGCTCTCGGAGGGTCCGGAAATCTGAGGAAGAACCTTTTGCGAGAACGCGTAGTCCAAAGGAGCGAATTGGCTGTCTTTTGACTCAAGCGACATGAGTCGTGATGCAGTAGCCATGTACCTGAGTATCATCTGCCTGCTTCTTGGGGAGACGGGGAATGCGTGCGACCTGCAAACGCGCAGCAGCTCGTCGAAGAGCGTTGCATTGCCTTGGTCGGCAACATCGCCTTTCCTGTATCCGAAAACGTCGAGTAATCGAGTGGCGGTAAAGGCAGAGTCGTTAGAGAATACTTTCGCTGCATTGAGTTTTGTCAAATTCATGTCAGGGAATTCCGAGTCCAAAGAGACGACCCAGCTTCGATCCAGGAAGCGATGCGACAGGGCTTCGGTGGTGTGATCGAAATTGACCGTTGCCAGAAACCTTACATGAGAAGGTATCGACCACACTTCAGTGCCGCCGAGGGATAGGCGCGCGCCCTCCGTGTCGAAGGTGTCGCACGCCCTCAAGAATGGCGACCAATAATGCTCGATTGGGCTCAGATTCGCTTCATCCAACAGGAATACATACGGCGGCAGCCCATTACCACTCTCCTCATGAGAGAGCATCCTCATCGCGTCGTAAACTTCCGTGTTCGACTTTTCAAAGGTTTTGGATAGCGGATTGTAGTATCCGATGTAATCCTTGTAAGAGGTCCATCCATTCTCAACATTAATCTCCGTGAATCTCTTACCAGAGCTCTCGTTGAGTAGGCCAAGCACGCCAGCAAGAATGTTGCACAAACTGGTTTTGCCTGTCCCGGGTAGTCCTGAAAATGTGGTGATATAGCCTTGCGTTAGGCAAATCATGAGGTTAACTGTGTCGTTGCGTTTGAATTGGCGGCCGCCTCTTTGAGTCAACGCGCTATGAATCGCCTCGACTACTTCATCATCAGCCATTGCGATTTCGTCTTGGCGAACAGAGGTATAGACTGTTTCAGAGTCGATTTCTTCATTGTTGAGGTCGACTCCTGAAACTGCCGAGACAACCTTTCTTAGCATTTCGCTCTTTAGAATTGCAGTGGACGTTGCAACTTCGTCATTGATGCCGTTAATGATGTCCTTGACATCTTGGTCAATCTTAACCTTGTCGGCGACAGCGCGCTCGTATTCGTACTTCAATCGATCTAGTTCTGATTTTCGAGATTCAATTTCCCCATCAAGGGTATCAAGCTCTTCACGCTTCTGAGCCAGAGCCTCATCCCTTACTTTTTCGAGCTGCTCTTCGGCAGCAGAAGCAGCCTGTTCGGCATCTTCTTTCTTGGCGACGGCTTCCCTCAAACCTTTCTCTGCATCAGCGGTTTGAAGCCTTATCGAATTCAAGCCATCTTCAAGACGAATCTTCTCCTCGTTTATGCGTTCTTGAACACCCGCGCTGTTCAGTATCCGTTCTTTGAATTGAGGGTAATTCTTTTCATCGAGTACGATTTCTGTAAGTTTCTTCTCGTCAATCGATTCGCTAACGCTCTTTGTGATTTCATCTGGTAATTCAACCCAATTGGAGACATCGGACAACCATTCGATAATTCGACTCTTTCGGGTATCGTCTAGTTGGATTTTGCTTTCGGAATCACTGTAGTTCCAGATAGCAGACTTAATTGCTCGTATTTGATTCTTCGACATACCCTCAAAGTTGTTCGAGGTGTTAATCGCCTGAATTATTGTTTCAGTCAGTTCCTTTTGCGGAATCCAATCAATCATCTCCGATGAATCTATCGATCCGACTAGGTTACTGACGGCATCTCTATGGATAAACGCACATTTCTCAACGCCATCATTATCTCGGATGGACATAATTGAAGAGGAGTCAATTTCTTGAATTCGAGCAATTCTGAAATCGTTTGCGCTTGTCGCTTGAAGCTCAATTAGCCCATCGGCCCTCTTTACGTATTCGAAGGGGCCGAAATATGTATTAACTTCGCCGGAGGAATGGCGAACAAGTATGTATCTGCAAGCAAGAATCTCAGGATCGGTCCAGAGCTCAACGGCAGTGGTAATCGGCTTTAGAAAAGATACCTTATCTCGAATATCGACAATCTGTATTAGTTCCGCAGAGAGTCTATGGTCGGACAGCAGGTCGAATTCAAGCTCAGAGTTACCTTTTGAAAATGACGGGTTAATTGCCGCCCGGAATTTGTTGGAATTGTATTTGTCTGATACGTAGTAAAAATTCTCATCAATAGTGTCGCTATTGATTCGTGCAACCACAACGGAGCCGTAACGATCGCTCATGTCCGAAGGAGAGGCCCCTCCTGTAATAACAGCCTGAAAAGCTCCAGCATTTGGAAATGCGTTGGGGTCTATCAATTTCCATTCAGTTCCATCAAGTAAATACCTGGGATACACATAGCAAGACTGCCCGCCGTAGGGATATGACACCCAAGAAATCATGTCGTGACGGGTGCATAGGTTGGCATTTGCAACGGACTCCATATGCATTCCTCCTTCGTCGTCTTCTCAAAATATGTACGCTGAGTCTCTCCGATGAATATTTGCTCAATTATAGGCTTTTGCTCGATGGATCTACCTTGCCTTCTAAGCAGGGGTTCCTGATTTTCATGGAAGGTCAAGCTGTTTAATTTTTGCAATTGTTTCATATCGCCTTCCTTACTGTGGCTTAGCGGGGCTAGATGACCCGAATCCCTTCTCAGGCCTCCCTCCTATTCCATGTAAGTCTCCTTGTTCCAACAGAACGAAAGAGAACGGACGAGCACGCATCACGGGGGCGGAACGTTGGGAGAAGGAATGGCTACCGACATCTACCATATAGACTGAAAATCCAGCACGTGAGACGAGGCGGCAGCGGAGCTATCGGATAATCCATCGGTAAGCCGCGGGGACGCTGACCAGTCACGCCAGGGCGGCCCTGATTCCGGGACTGCGGCATGCGCCGAAGACTGCCTCCTCGATGTAGCCGAGGTGGCGGACTACCTGCGTATATCGCGGTCGATGGTCTAAAAGCTGATTGAGAATGGCAGGATCCCCGCGATACGTCTTGGCCGATTGCTGAGGGTCAGCAAGAGCGAGCTCAACGAGGCCCTCAAGACTGACCGACGCTCCTTCCTCTGATAGGGCGGGGCGATGCGGGGCTCAACGAGGCCGCGGCATTATCGCGGTGTGAAAAGCAAATACGGGCACTGCGTCTTCGCAAGGCCCTTGTCGGGCAGCTCCCTTGCGGGAAGACCACAAGAGTGAAGGAGCTGTGCCGTAATGAGCAACGAAAGGCAAGAGCAGGGGAGGCGCCTGTACTACAGCGCCGAAGAGGTAGCAAACGAGCTGCACATCAGCGTCAACAGGGTAAGAGAGCTGGCGAAGAGGAAATCGGACCCGATCTCGTTCAGGCTGCTGTTCGTCAGCGAGCGCGGGATGTTCGTCTCTCGTGACGAGCTAATCGAATGGGTCGAGCGCAACTCCCGTCCCTTGAACGACGCGAGGCACGGCGACGATGGAGAAAGACCCGATAGAAGCTGAGCACGATGACGGATTCGTCGTAGTGAGGCGCTTCATGTGGAAGGACCTCGGCCTGTCCGGCGTGACGCTGATGGTCTATGCGCGAATCTGCGGATTCTGCGAGTCGGGCGCGGAATTCTACGATGGCAGGTCGTCCACGGCGGGGCTTCTCGGAACGACCTCGAGATCGGTGACCAGGTCGATAAACGACCTCCTCGAACTGGGATTTATCGAGATGACCGGCTATCGGAAATCAAGTTCCGGCAAGGTGACGAGAAGCTATAGAGCCGTCGATCGCCCCTATCCGTCACATGACGAAACGTCACCCCTGTCAATTCGTCATCCCCCTGACGAAACGTCACCCCGACGCGTGCTGAACCCTGACGGGACGTCAGGGGAACCCGTGACGGGATGTCAGCCAAAAAGAAAAGGGATGAGAAAAAGAGATGGATAGGAAAATCCCGATGGGCCTCGTCGGAATCGCAGAAGCGAATGAGCGCGGGCTCCCATTCGACGATCCTCCTCGTCCTCACAGGAGCACCTCCAGATAGTTCCTGATCTTCGCCTCGACCCCGAGCCTGCGGGCATAGCCCAGGAGCTTCACGGGGTCGCGCTCCCTGCTCGCCGCGTACTTCTGCATCGCCGGGGCGACGACCTGCGAGTCGACGGCCCTCTGGCCCCGCACGATGTCGCAGAGCGTCCTCTCGACATCGTAGGCGCGGACGGCGTTCCCGTATTGGGTCGCCACCCGGCACGCCCCCAGATCGAGCACGTCGTCGGCGCATGTGCGGCAGGTGATGCCGGCGCCCTTGGCGGCCTTCGTGTTGAAGGACCTCGGGAAGGTCATGGTCAGCGAGAACGGCGCGCGGTCGGTCATGCCGTGCAGGTACAGCGCCGTCTCATCCGAGAACGTGCCCTTGGAGAAGCGGTGCTGCGCTATGAACAGCGGGTCCTTCCAGGTGTCGGGCAGCGCGTACAGCCCGCGGTCGACCTTGACCAGCTCGCCGGAAGCGACGGCGGCGGCCAGAAGCCTCCTTGGAATGCCTTCGGCGGTCGCCTGGGCGGAGGAGACGTAGCCGTTCGCGTTCCTCGCCATTTCCAATATCCCCATCATCGCCCGTCCCTCCTAACTGTACTAATTTGCTGAATATTCTCTCACATTCAGCAAATCTGTACAACAGGGCGGCTCTTTGCGTGCTTGTCGCACGAAGCGAGACGCAGGGCGGAGAACGAACCTCGCGAGCCCAAGGCAGGCTCTCGGTACCGCCCTCACGATGTTCCCCCCCCTGACGCCTTGAGCTGTGCCGGCGCGATTTCCGCGCGCACGGCCTCCTTGCAGCCGATCGGCCCGCACGCCTTGCCGCGTGTTTCCTTTGCGGGCATTCGATGAGAACTGCGCATGAGGGGGGTGCAGGCGTTTCCCGCACATGGGGCCCATGCGGCGAGCCTCGGCTCCCTCCTGCACCGAAGGGGTCCATGCCCCCAAGCATCGAGTCTTGCTTGTCGGAATGAAAGGTGCTGCAAACAGCAGACGAGATCCCTGAACGGGCGTCTTCGCCCTGTTGAGGGGGATGCGCCGGATTTCCTTACCCAGGCTTCTCGCTGCCGCGCTCGACGGCGGGCCTTGCGGTGACCTCGAAGGGGATTCCCTGTCCCCTCACGGCCTGCTTGAGAAACATGTTGATCGCCTGGGTGGTGCTGATGCCGAGCTCCGAGAAGAGCCTCGCCGCATCGTCCCTCGTCTGCCTTTCCATACGTACGGTGACGTTGACCGTCTCCATGCGGACCTCCTTGCCTTATGAGTTCGTTGCATGGAATTGTACGTGCGGGAGGCGGGATTTTCTGGGGATTCGTCATGACATGACGGAAATCCGTCATGTGGCGACTGAAATACGCCGTGACCCTCTCCCATACGCAAAGATAGCACCCATGATGCAGTGCGCCATGGGTGCTATCTAGTCTGTCATGCACGTGTGTTGCACGTATTCCCGCTATTCCCACTCAATAGTTAAAAACTAGCTCCAGTTTGTTCCAGTTTGCCGCAGTTTGCTCCAGTTCGTCCCATTTACATCCAGTCGCAAAATTTGCCGCGAATCCATGGGGTCAAATCTGGGTCACGGTTTTTCGGGTCATCCGGGGCGTTTTCGTGGGTCACGGCTTTACTAGAAATTCTTTGCGTAGGATCACGCTGCCCTTGCCAAGGAAAGGGCAGGGCAGTGCAGTGCGGTATCTGCAAATCCTCTCCTATTGCCTGAGATGATACCTTTGAGAAGGGCGCAGCCCCGGTGAAAGCCTAGAGACGATACAGCCAGGTCTGGCGGAGCGAGGCAAATAACTCGAACGGGACCTCTTTACGGTAGAGCCTATCTTACAGAGCAACGGACTACTTCGCACAGCGACACACGACCCTCGCTATGCTTAACGCTATTTTTACTGCTCGTTATTCGCAATCGCCTGATCGATGAGTTTATCAAGCGCCGCACGCTGCTCGGCGGAGCTGATGGCGCCCACGATGGGCTCCCCTACGATGTTGCCGTTCTGGTCGATAACGTAGGTGGTCGGGAACGAGAACAGGTTTGACGTGAACTTGCCAGCCTCGCTGTCAGACTTGAACCAGATGTTCTTGTACGTCACGCCTTTCTTGTTCAGTACATCCTTAGCATCTGCAATCTTGTCCTTGTTGCCATCGAGCGTAAAGGAATTGACGCCCACGACCTGACCGCCCTTCTCGGCAAGCTTTTTGTTCAGCTGCTCCAGATCGCCCAGCTCGCCCACGCACGGCTTGCAAGTGGTAAACCAAAAGTTCATGACGGTGACCTTGTTCTTAGAGAACAGCTCGTCGCTGCTCACGTCGTTGCCGTCCAGGTCCTTGCCCGTAAAGCTGGGGAACTTCGTCGCCTCGCTCGAAGCATTGGTGCCAGCTGTCATGCCCGCGGTCGAAGCGTCGACGCTCTCGCCTGCGCTCGGCGTGCTTCCACTGCCGGGGAACTCCTTCTCCAGGCTCTCGAGCTTGTCCTCGATCTCCTTGATCTGTTGCGCGCCGGCCTTGAGCGTTTTAAGCTCATCCGCCCTAAACTCATCCTTGGCGCCATCGATGGTCTTGAGCAGGAAATCGCCGTAATTGCCGCCATCCTCGATCATCGGCATATCCTTGTTGGCGGCAAGAAACACCTTTTCCCACAGCGCGCTATCGCTTGAAAGGATATCGTTCTCCTTTTGCATGAGCTTCGCGTACAGTTCGGCTGCTTCGTCGGCGTTGGCCGGCTCTTGTGCAATGAGCTCCGCGATCTTAGGATCGGAGCTCGCAGATTCGCTCGCGTTGCCACCGGGCGCCGAGCACGCCACAAGACACAAGGCCAGTACCGACACCATAAACAGGGCCGCAATCTTAGAAAGCTTCATGGTCATTCCTCCGTTTTGTCGAAGCTTGTTTTACTTTTTATCGGCTGTCAGGGGGAGCTTTTCTGCCGACACATCCAGGCCGTAGCGATAGCTGATGGCATCGACAGGACAGGCTCCGATGCACTTGCCGCAACGGATGCACTCGGTATGGTTGGGCGCGCGGGTCGCATCGACGTCCATCTGGCAAACCTTCGAGCATGTGCCGCACGAGATGCATTTGCATGCGTCGACTCGAATTCCCAGCAAGGACACCTTGTTCATGAGCCCATAGAATGCCCCCAGCGGGCAAATCCACTTGCAGAAGGGGCGGTAGAACAAAACGCTCAGCACCACCACGGCAACGAGAACGACAAGCTTCCAGGTGAAGAGTTGGCCCAGCGCAGATCGGATGCCCTCATTAGTGATTGCCAGCGGAATGGCGCCCTCGAGCACGCCCTGCGGACAGATATACTTGCAAAAGAACGAGTCGCCCATCCCCACATCATTGACCACCAGCGCGGGCAGCACCACCACGGTAAACAGCAGCACAAAGTATTTGATATACGTAAGCGCCTTGAGTCCTTTTGTCGAAAGCTTTTTGCCGGGAATCTTGTGAAGTAGCTCCTGCAGCCAGCCAAACGGGCACAGAAAGCCGCATACAAAGCGTCCCAGCAGCACGCCGAGCAAAATGAGCGTACCGGTAACGTAGTAAGAAAAATTGAACTTGGACGAGCCCACCACCGACTGAAATGCACCGATAGGACATGCGCCCGCAGCCGCAGGGCACGAATAGCAGTTAAGCCCCGGTACGCAAACCATTTTTCCCGCACCCTGATAGATGCCGCCTTTGGCAAAGTTTGGCAGGTGAATGTTGGTGACGAGCGTCGCCGCCGCCTGAATGAATCCGCGAAATCGGGCCAAAACATGCGACGCAG
>OLPR01000673.1_pt1 | contig 30486 bp, 33 predicted proteins | sample 1672761 | NCBI WGS metagenome assembly OLPR01 (sample SAMEA3136721, study PRJEB25190) | human gut metagenome | biome: human gut; feature: human-associated habitat; material: faeces | place: Austria | collected 2013 | reverse complement strand
GGCATCAGGCGTTGGAGGTCGGCCCTGGAATGGGAGTCCTGACCCAGTACCTGCTACCGCGTCCGGAACTGGCGTTGAAAGTCATTGAGATTGACGGCGAGTCTGTTGCCTATCTGAAGAAGCATTTTCCGAAATTGGGTGACAATCTGATTGAGGGTGACTTCCTTAAGATGGATCTTGACGGCATTTTCGAGGGGGAATATTCAGTGATCGGTAATTTTCCGTACAACATTTCCTCGCAGATATTCTTCAAGATCCTTGAGCATCGCGACCGCATCCCGGAGGTCGTATGCATGATTCAGAAGGAGGTCGCAGAGCGCATCGCCGAGAAGCCGGGCACCAAGACCTACGGTATCCTGTCCGTCTTCCTTCAGGCGTGGTATGACATTGAATATCTTTTCACTGTAGGTTCGGGCGCGTTCAATCCGCCACCAAAGGTGCAGTCCGCCGTGATCCGCCTGACCCGTAATTCCCGCACCGCTCTCGGCTGCGATGAAAAGCTCTTCCGCACGGTAGTGAAGACCGCCTTCGGCCAGCGCCGTAAAACCCTCCGCAATTCCCTCAAGCCGCTGATAAGACCGGATCTCCTGTCCGACCCAGTCTTCGATCTCCGCCCCGAGCGCCTGAGTGTGGATGATTTCATAGCCTTGACCCTCAAGCTTCAGAATCGCTGACCCCTGCCGGTAGAGGCTCCCGATGACAGCCCGTCTGCTGCCCGGCGGCCACTCGGCTGTTGCCTTTTGTGTTGATTTTGTCGAGTTTTTTCCCAAGATTCTTGTAAACCAAGAAAAATTTGTATCTTTGTAGTCCAAACAGTGACGAAAGGTTTGACAACCGTTCGGCCAGAACATCCGGAGAGGTGGGAGAGTGGCTGAATCCACAGGTTTGCTAAACCTGCATACGGGTAACCGTATCACGAGTTCGAATCTCGTTCTCTCCGCAAAAAAGTGACTTGCAGGCATCTGTAAGCCACTTTTTCTATTTAATATCCCAAAAAATATCCCATTTCCTGTTTTCCGCACTTTTTCGTGACTTTTCAGAAAATCGGCCCTACAGCTGCGTGAGAGGCTGATAAAGAATCAAATTTGGGTGTCCCGCGACAAATGGCTACCTTCGTAGTATGTTTGTCCGGCGGAAGCAAAATAAGAGCGGAACCATCTCCATCCAAGTCGTTGCCAAGGTCAGCGGCAAATACCGCGTACAGAAGTCCTTTGGCAGCAGCCGAGACGAAGCCACCTTGATTTCTCTTGAGCGCAAAGCCCGCCAATGGGCTGACGAACAGGAGTTCGGAGAGGAGTTGTTCATCCAAGATGATGCTGCGGCATATGATGCCGTTTTTGCCGGTATAGGCCAGAACCAGCTTCGCCTGGTAGGCCCGGACCTCATTTACGGCCGCCTTTTCGATAAGATTGGCTTCGGTGCGGTTAGGACTTCGGATGACGAGATTTTTAAGAGCCTTGTGGTTACACGCCTGTATCACCCGGGAAGCAAACTGAAGACGCTCCGTTACATGGCGTACTTCATGAACAAGTACTACGACGAGGATAAGATCTATCGCTATCTTGACGAACTCTGCTGGAGGCATGGGAGCAAGCACAAAGGTAACTACGATGTCAAACACGATATAGAGCAGGTCACGTACAATCAGACAAAGAAAGTGTTGGGGGGCAGCGTGGCCATAGTCTTTTACGATACGACTACGATGTACTTCGAGTCCCGCGAGGACGACGCCCGCATTCCAGGCTGGTCTAAGGACGGAAAGAACGCCAATCCGCAGGTTGTTCTTGGCTTGTTGGTTGGTCCCGGAGGGAATCCCATAGGGTATGAAATCCATGAGGGGAACACTTACGAAGGCCATACGATGATCCCAATTATCAAGAAATTACAGAAGCGGTTAGAGTTTCCGAAACCTATTGTTGTGGCGGATGCGGGTCTACTTAGCAAGGAGAACATACGCGACCTGGAGAAGGACGGATACAAGTACATTCTCGGCGCAAGGATACGTTCGCAAAGCGAGCAGTTCAAGGACAAGGTAGCCTCCCTTGGCCTGAGCAACGGGCAAAGTTCCAGCATCCCACTAACGGCATCCAGACGAATGGTAGTAACCATGAGTGACTCACGGGCAAAGAAGAATGCTGCAGATCGCGAAAGAGGCCTCAAGAGGCTAGAAAAGCGATTTAAAACCGACAAACTCACGAAAGACAAGCTGAATAACCGTGGATATAACCGGTTCCTGGCCATGGAAGGTGATGCATTCATCAAGATTGACTATGCCAAGGTTGAGAAGGATGCCCGCCTGGATGGCTTGAAGGGTTACACAACCAATAGCACCTTGTCAGATGCCCGCGTCATAGAAGAGTACGGTTACCTCTTTATGATTGAGCGGGCCTTCCGCTTCTGCAAGACTGACCTGGACATAAGACCGATGCATCACCGGCTCTTTAACAGAATCGAGGCACACGTCTGTATCTGCTTCGTCGCCTACACGATCATGCTTGAGTTGGAACGTATCCTGAAGGCCGCCGAATCATACATCACACTGGACCGGGCACGCTTCCTCGCGGAGAAAATCTACCAGATCGACTACGTAAATCCATACAACAACAAGCAGATGTCAGTACTGCTTCATACCAAAGAGGAACCCGAAGTCACTGAACTTCTCAATATCATCTCAGCTAATTGCTGAAATGGGTGTCCCATTGCGGAAAACAGGGTAAGCCACTTTTTCTATTTAATATCCCAAAAAATATCCCATTTTTTGAATTTCGGTCGCAAGCGGACTTGTGCGGTTATGAGTAGATTTGTGCGGAACGCAATCTCGCGTTCAGCTGTTGTACTATGAAGTCCTGTCTTTCGGTCAATTTTATTGGGTCATTTATTGGGTCATTTATTGGGTCATTACTTTTAATTATCACTCTCTTCTTTTATAGGCACAAGAGAAAACACAAGGTCATTCTCAGCAAGATTATAAAGCCTGGCAACTTGACGGAGCAACTTCACTTTCGTATTTGTGTCATTTCCTGTATTTACCCATACATCATCCGCCACCTTTTTGATATAGGTCTCATTCTTCGCATTCTCTCGAGTAATCCAAACATTATCCCTGCTATTAGCTTCGTCCTGAAGAATTGACGGATTTATCTCATACAGCAGCTTAAATGTGTCTCGAATGGTATCGGCCCAGTCAGGAACAGAATAAATTGTCCCGGTCAATGTAAAACTGTTAATCTTCCTACCCTTAAAAACAAAGTCTTCGTCATAAACAGACACTTCATCATCGAGCTTTACAGCCGGCTTGTATGAGGTTTCCGGATATGGCCACACAGTTAGAGCACGCTTACCCATCTCTGTTTGACGCTCTTTCATCTCAGCCTCTGTCCATTTATCGAACTTGGATATATACTTGTTCAGCCTAAGTGGACTTGCTGCAAATCCATTCTTATCTTCTTTCTTTTCCAAGAACGGTCTGTTGCTATACTGAACATTATATCCTGTCAATGTCAGATTCGCAATGGTATGCAACCATTCCTCATGAATCCTCGAGTAATCACTCCCAAGCTGTTCTTTCCAATGCTGAGTAAGCGTCTGAGGCATAATATGCTCCACACTCAACTCTCCCTTCTGGACATTATTGATGACGTCGATCTTTTCCTTACTATTTCCATTTTCAAGACGGTCAAGAATATAGGTACGGCTCTTTGGCCTCATAAGATATACCGGCTTTTCTATAAAACTCTGACGGAACTCGTCATCCTTCGGGAAAACAACGGTTCTCTTTCGATTCTCAAGAAGATAAACCATCACATCATAATAGCTATCTTCTTCTTTCTTATTCTTAAGCACTTGCTGGTGCAAAGTCGCAAACATCTTAAGCAACGCATTTGTAGGATATCCACATATTAAACGCCTGAAGACGAATATTTCAATGCAAGAAAGAATCTCGGTAATCTCACTCTGCGGCATATTATGTTCTTCAGCATAAGTGAGCAAACCAAGTAAATATGCATAAGTGATTGTCAATTCCAGATAATTCAAACGGGCCATTATCTCGTTCGCTGAAGCATCACCTACCCGAGCAGACTTAATTCGTTTATACAGAGATGCATGCCGCTTCATTTCAGCCATTATAGGTTCTATTTCTTTCCCTTCCGCGAATGACTTAAAAGCAGGATATACATCTTGGAATTTAGGGATATCACCTGTCGGAGACTTGATTGTCAAATAATCTCTAATAAAATTGTCAAGATCATCTTTTCCAGAACAATCTTTCTCAATAGAACTCCAGTACTTAGTATAATACTCCTCTTGCTTATCCTCAGACAGGCCCAAGAGAACGAAATTTCTAATCTTGTCAGCTTCCGTAAGGTCAAGGCCAGTTGAATTTAGGCTCTCAAAAATCAACTGCGGGTCATCATCATTTCCAAGAAAGATGTCAATCACAATCAGCCTCTTGATAGCCTCAAAGAAGTCATCAATCTTCACATTGAGATTCTTGACGCTATTGTAGAAGTAATTGAAATTTGAGACAACATTCGATTCTGCAAATGCTCCGCCTTCACCCTCATCCACAAGATAATCAAACGCTGCACGGTCCTCCTTATTCAACTTAAGGCGTACTTTTTTCTCGGTTGTCTCATACTCATCCACCAAGAACTTCTTGAATATCTTTTCCGCAAGTTTACTATCATCTGCTTCAATGTTACCGCGTTTAAGATTCCAGTATATTGCAAGAAATATAAGACAGACTGTCGTCATTCTCTGCTGTCCGTCAATGACAAGAAACTCATCCGCACGACCACCTTTGGATCTGGACCTTACCATGCACCCAAAGAAATGGCTTGGCCTATCATACTTAACGATATCAGTCAAGTCAGAGAACAACTGTCTGCACTGACTGGCGCCCCAATCATAATTGCGTTGATAAACAGGTATAATAAAGCGGTTCTCAGAACCATCCATTAGTTTCAACAAGGGTTTATCTTCTCCTTTCATGAATTTTCATCCTTTGGTTACTATTCATCAAATTTATTAAAAACCGGTGAGAATACAATGATAAACCCCTATCGATTATTACGGCAGGTTATATCGTTGTCATAACAATACTACCAATTAACAATCTTGTCAACTATTTGTTGTTGCTCTGTCGATGTTCGCCTAAGATAGATTCGGGTCGTCTCAATACTCTCATGCCCCATCAAGTCGGCGAGCAATGTAATATCATTATATCTCTCCAGAAAGTTCTTGGCGTATCGATGTCTGAAAGAGTGTGGGTACACAACCTTTGGATTCAGCTTATATCTGACCGCATAATTCTTAAGCTGCTGGGAAATACCACGCGTAGTTATTCTGTCACCAAATCTATTGAGAAACAGATAACCTGAACAGCGTCCTAAAGAGTCTAGCCATTTCAACGCCTCGCATCTCAAAGACTTAGGGAAGAATACTCTTCTTACTTTTCCTCCTTTGGTGTAAATATCAAAATATCCTGTCATAACGTGTTCCACTTTCATCTGGACTAACTCACTTACTCTCGCACCGGTCGCAGCAAGAAACCGGACCACAAAATACCACTCGGTTAGACCATCTTCTCTCAATTTGTTTTTGAGAAATACATAATCAGCATTGCTGATAACATTTTCAAGATATGACTTCTGCTGAACTTTAACAGACTTGAGTCGCAACTTCGGCTTTCCAATACACTCAAGATACTTGTTCATTGCCTGAATGCGCAAATTCACAGTCTTCGGCTTGAATGTCTCAATAAGATAAGCCTTATAAAGGAGCAAATCTTTTTTAGTTAGCTCTTTATACCTACCCCTATACTCTTTAACAGCGTAACAATACGCTGCGATGGTGTTTTCCGCCATATTAGATTGGCAAAGATGCATTTTAAATTTTTCCATTTTGAATTAATTATTGGTGAACATACACTAATAATCACGCCCCACTTTGTTCCTTGAATTCCTATTATGAGAAGATTGTTGCTACGGGAGAAGTGAAATGCATCGATGAGGAGATTCCTTTTGATATTCCAGATACATGGGAATGGTGTAGAGTGTCATCACTCTTTCAAATAAACCCTAAGGTTATAGCGGATGATAATGCAAATGCAGCATTTGTCCCAATGGAAGCGATTTCGGCAGGATATGGTTCAGAGTTTAGATACTACGAGAAAAAATGGAGTGAAATTAAGACCGGTTATACATCTTTTGCTGATAACGATATAGCATTTGCTAAGATTACACCATGTTTCCAAAACCGGAAATCTGCAATTTTTAAAGAATTGCCCAATGGTATTGGCGCTGGAACTACCGAGCTGAAAATCCTACGCACTTTTGGTGAAACGATGAATCGTTGGTTCGTCTTATATTTTTTAGAATCCTCTTACTTCATTGACGAAGCGACATTTAAAGGGACAGCAAACCAACAACGTATAGTTGTAGGCTACCTAGAAAACAAATTATTTCCAGTTCCACCATTGGCCGAACAAGAGCGTATCGTGGAAAGAATTGGAGCGATTATGCCTATAATAGATAAATACTCAAATTCTCAAGAGCGTTTAAATAAAATCAATGCAAAACTAAAGGAGTCTTTGAAAAAATCGATCTTGCAAGATGCAATTCATGGAAAACTAGTGCCGCAGCTTCCAGAAGAAGGTACAGCGCAAGAGTTGCTTGAACAAATACGGAATGAGAAGCAGATACTTATCAAAGAAGGCAGATTGAAGAGGTCTGCATTGGCTGACAGCGTTATCTTCAAAGGTGACGATAACAAGTACTACGAGAATAATTCCGGTAAGATAAGTTGCATTGACGATGAAATCCCATTCGAAATCCCGTCAAATTGGGTGTGGGCGCGTCTCGATAATATATGTTCATTTATCCATAGGGGAAAATCACCCAAATATAGTTTAGTTAAAAAATACCCCGTTATCGCTCAGAAGTGCAATCAATGGTCTGGATTTTCAATCGAAAAAGCAAGATTCATTGAGCCCAATAGTCTTTCATCTTACAAAGATGATTATTTCTTGCAGGATAAGGATTTAATGTGGAACTCTACAGGATTGGGGACTCTGGGAAGAATGGCTATATATTATACTGCTCTCAACCCATATGAGTTAGCTGTAGCAGATAGCCACGTCACAATTATCCGTCCTCTTAAACAGTATATTGTCCCGGAATTCCTATACTATTATTTTGCTAGCAACACTGTCCAGTCAGTGATTGAAGAAAAATCTGATGGAAGTACAAAGCAAAAGGAACTTGCGACAAAAACCATACAGGCCTATCTTGCTCCACTTCCACCCCTTGCGGAACAATATCGCATTGTACAACAGATTAAATCCGTAACAAGTATTATGAGCAGGTAGGAGATGAAACTATTGAAATACCATCAGATGTTGTTTTTCCGGAGGAATGGGCAATTCTAAGATTGAGTGATGTATGCCGCCTTATTGATGGCGAAAAAATGACAGGTCCTTATCCATGCCTTGACGCAAAATTTTTACGAGGGAAAGCATCTCCTACGATGCATGAGTCTGGCAGATTTGTTAAGCGAGGAGACAATGTCATTTTAGTCGACGGAGAGAATTCTGGAGAGGTTTTTATGGTTACACATGATGGATATATGGGAAGTACATTTAAGCAACTCTGGATTTCTTCAAGAATGTACACGCCTTATGTTTTGGATTTCATTTTGTTTTATAAAGATCAACTTCGGAACTCAAAGAAAGGCGCAGCAATTCCACATCTAAACAAGGATTATTTTTACGATCTCTTAATCGGTATCCCACCAATCCAGGAACAGATTGCCATACATAACTGCATTGAAGAGTTGTTTCAGAAGCTACGTTAGCTTCTGAAACAACTCTTCAATTATTGTGTTTATCTTCTGTTGTTCCGCAATCGGAGGAAGTGGGATTAGCACTGTTGCAAGTCGCTCTTTTCCAATATTATAGAAAGCTTGACCTGACTTATTTGTGATAGACTTAATGTGTTCTACTAAAGTAGGAGAGCATAGTGCTTCGAGCAAGTATATGGAAAAGATTGAATTACTACTATATGGGCGAAGAATGAAAACGAATCCTCCTACTGTTGTGCTCTCCATATCTTCAGATATTCTTGCCATTTTGCAGATATTCTCTAGGCTCGTAACAGCCGGTGTAATCAAATCATTCTTCCTCAATATAATTTCAGGCTTAACCCTTGATTTATCGAGGAACAAATCATCGCTTTTGCAAATAACCTTAAAAGGGAGGATATTGCCACCTCGTAGGACTCGTATACCTTTTTCGTTTTGAGAACTTTCTTCTTTTTTGAAAGAGGCACCGGTTATAATCCTACATAAATCTTTGAGCCTACACCATCGCCAATTCTCGGGAATATCAAATGCTATTTCTTCGCTAATATCATTGATTACATCTCCTACCTGCTCATAATACTTGTTATCGTCACCTTTGAAAATTATAGAATCCGTCAGATCCTTTTTCTTTAGTTTGCCTTCCACGACGAGCCTGTTCTTTTCATCCCGAATTTTCTGCAGCAGCGTAGATGCATGCTCCTCCGTCGTGTCTTGGGGTACGAGTTTACCTTGAATCGCTTCTTGAAGTATTGATTTGGGCAATGCCGACAATAATCTCTTATCTAATTCAATAGCCTCATTTAAAAGAACATTCAGTTTGTTTTGTAAGTTTCCCATCTTATTACATATTGGTTGCCATGACGGACGACTTCTCATAATAGGAATTGTCGTCACCACGGTAGATTATCGATTCATTTTTATCCTTCTTGATTTTACCTTCTTTTATAAGCTGAGCTTTCTCTGCTCGAATTCTTTCAAGAAGCACAGACGCGGGTTCATCATTGGGATCCTGAGGAACTAATTTTCCTTGAATAGCCCATTGTAGAATACTATTTTTTAACTGCTTTCCGGTCATATTATTCCTCCGGTTTTATTTCTATTCCAAGAATCCTCTGTATTTCAGCCAATGTTTTATCTATCTCATAATCAAGAGCCTTTCGTTTTTTGAAATAATCTGAGAGAAGTTCGGCTGGCGGCAGAACCTCCTCTTCTTCCTTCGGAAATTTGCACTGGTCGAAGTTGCAATCCATAGAGACCAAATCTTCCGCAGAGAACTTACGGGATTTTTCATTACCCTCTTCAACAATAATTTCCTTTCGGTCACCCCACCAGTCTTCTATCGGCTTACAATGCTCCAACTTCATAGGCTTGGTCTTGGAAAAATGTTTATATCCTTCTGGCATATCCAGTCGATAGAACCAAGTTTCCCTTGTGGCATATCCCTCGGAGGCCCCATCCGCCCTTTCGTTATTGAAGAATAAGATGTTAGTCGCAATTGAAGTGTATGGCGCAAATATGCTACCCGGCAACCGAATTATAGTATGAAGGTTAAACTCCTTAAGCATCTTAGTTTTGATTGCTAGTTTTGCTCCATCAACGCCAAACAAGAAGCCATCAGGAACAATTACAGCCGCACGCCCGTTTCTCTTTAGACGGTACATTATAAGCACCATGAAGAGATCCGCAGTCTCACTAGAACGCATATCCATAGGGAAATTACCCTTGACGCTAGCCTCCGTACTACCTCCGTAAGGTGGATTCATGGCAATGACATCAACCTTGTCATCCTCTTTAAAGTCATTCATCTTTGTTGCGAGAGAATCACAGTGACGGATATTTGGGGCTTCAATATCGTGAACCAGAAGATTCGTAATCGAAAGTAGATATGGAAGAGGTTTCCATTCTTGTCCAACAACGGCATTCTGAAAATTCTCAAAATCCTCAGTAGTCTTCACTTGTTTATTTAGATAATCCAGGGCCGAAGTCAAGAATCCGCCGGTTCCAGAAGTAAAATCTCCGAACTTTTCTCCAAGCTGGGGCTTAAGAGTTCTAACCATAAAATCAGTCAACGCGCGAGGCGTATAAAACTCCCCTGCGTGTCCAGCAGACTGCAAATCCTTAAGAATTCCTTCATAAATATCTCCAAACGTATGACGATCATCAGCATCTGCAAAATCAATCTCATCAATGACATTGATAATCTGGCGCAAAAGAATGCCGTTTTTCATGTATTGATTAAGATCAGAAAAAACTTCTTTCACAATACTCTTTCCTCTCGGAGTGCCAGCATCAACAGGAAGATTCTTCAGCGTGTTAAACAAGCCGTCTGCACCATTTATAAACTCAAGTAATTCCTCACCTGTAAGTGCCTGCCCGTCTTTCTTGTCGACAGCCCAATTTCTCCAACGAAATTTTTCCGGAATTATAGACTCAAACTGTTTCCCGACTGACATTGCCTTGAATTCCCATGTTTCTTCTTGAGAGTCATAGACTTTAAGAAAAAATAGCCATGTCATCTGTTCTATGCGCTGTGCATCACCATTGATGCCAGCATCTTGCCTCATAATATTCTGGAGGCGCTTTATTATATTATTAACTGCCATATACTATGCTGCGTAAATACGACTTTCCATATTTTTAATAGCGGACATATAACCGTCCATGCCGCCAAAGTATTTCATTATCTTTTGAGGCTTGCCAAACTTAGCCAATTGTGGAGTAAGTAAAATTGAAACATTCTCCAACTGCAGAACACCGGTATCCGCGTATTTGTCGAGAAGCACTTCCAACACTCTACGGGCCTCATCTCCATATTGCGAAAAATAATCACTTTTTCGGACTTTATTAGCTCTTTCTCTTCTTGTCAGAGGCTTCTGATCAAATGCTACATGACAAATAATGTCAAATATGTCAGCTTCCGCCAAATCCGGATTCTGTTCTCTAATTGCCCCAAGAAGCACATCATACTCATTGAGTTCTTTCACGATAGCATCCTTACGCTCAGCCTCTGTCCACTTTTGAAGGAAATCATTCAATGACGGATAGCGACCAAGAATCCTCTTTTTCGTAAAATCAGTGTATGATTCTTTCGTAAGTTTTCCGTTCGCATCCATGAAGGACACATGCTCCTTATCTATCTGAATATCAAAACCATCAACCACATACTTATCATGAGACTTTTCAATTTCAGTTGAAGGCTTTGGTTTCCTGTGCGTGCCGCTGCTGGATTCGCTAATTCCTTGTGGGGGCTCCGGATCTCCATCGAACTCAGGATCATGGAAAAGCCTTGTCACATCTCGAAAATCTAAAATTTCAAAATGCCACTTACCCTTATCCTCACGAATCCTTGTTCCACGTCCGACAATCTGCTTGAACTCAGTCATAGACTGAATTTCTTTATCGATTACTATGAGACCGCAAGTCTTGCAATCCACTCCAGTAGAAAGCATCTCAGATGTAGTTACAATTGTCGGATATGGCTGATCAACATCTATAAAGTTATCCAATTGCTTTTTCCCCTCATAATCATCTCCAGTTATTTTCATAACGTAGCGATGATCTTTCTTACAAAGATCTGAATTGAAGTTAGTTAGCAGTTGACGCATTGCTTCCGCCTCCTCAATATCAGGACAGAAAACAATCGTCTTAGTCATCCTACCTATCTGTTTGAGCATCTTAGTTATGCGCCATGCTACGATCTCGCGCCTTCTACGGATAACGATATCCCGCCCAAAGTCTTTTCTGCTAAAATAGTCTTGTTCTATAATCTTTCCATTGAGATCTTCCTCTCCATCTTCAGGAATATATCCAGTCAAATCAACACTGAGAAAAGCATTAGTAACACGATATGGTGCTAGGAATCCATCCTCAATGCCCTGTTTAAGGGAATATGTATAAATCGGCTCTCCAAAATAATCAAGATTATTTGCTCCATCCACAGCTTTTGGTGTCGCTGTCATACCTATTTGCGTAGCCGAAGAAAAGTATTTCAATATTTCCTTCCATTGAGAATCATCCTTTGCTGAGCCTCTATGACACTCATCTACAATAATCAAATCAAAGAACGTTGGCTGAAATTCAGTATAAGGGTTAGGCTTAGATTCATCCGACGAAACGAGTTGTTGATAAAGAGCCATATAAATTTCATAAGACGAATCCATATTTCTGTTCTGAATTTTGGTCATCTTATCTCTGAATGGGCTAAAGTCTTGGCTCATAGTCTGATCTATTAGAACATTTCTATCAGCCAGATATAATACTTTTTTCTTTGCTTTGGATGCTATGAGACGATATATGATTTGAAATGATGTGAATGTCTTTCCTGTTCCCGTAGCCATCACTAAAAGGATTCTGTTTTGTCCTTTAGCCACGGCCTCTACGGTACGGTCAATAGCAATTCTCTGATAATAACGCGGCTCGTGTGAATATGCGTCGAAATAATATGGTGTATCTACTATCGTTTGCTCTGCCGTAGTAAGTCCCTTCGAGTCCCGTAGTCTTTCTTTCAACTGTTCAGGAGACGGAAATTCATCCAGAGAAAGAGTTTTTTCTTGGCCTGTAATGAAGTCATACTCCGTAAAACCGTCACCATTAGAACTATACGCAAACCTCAGATCTAAAATTTCCGCATATGTTTTAGCCTGCCCGATACCACCGCTAATAGGATGGTTATTATCTTTTGCTTCCACAATAGCAATAGGAAATTTATTAGGCTCTGCTTGAAGAAGATAATCCGCAAACTTCTTCGCCTTCCTCGCATGCGATTCTTGACCTTGAAATATAATACGTCCATCCGTAAAGGCATACTCCATCCGCAGATGCTGGTTATCCCAGCCCGCCTTGTTTAGGGCAGGAGTGATGTACTGTAACTTAATATCCTCTTCGGACAATGACTTCTTACTTTCCATGATGTTCCGATAGTAAAATATTATAGGAAGTTGTGCCCTTCACGACTCCCAAATAATGAGTTATACTTAAAACACACTATTTCTCAAAACAAATCTTGCCTTGCTTACACAAAGACTCATACCACCTGCCAATGTCTATATAGCATAAACATCCTAACTGCAAACAATTAGAAAGACTAAGAGTGGATTATCTTGCGCATTTACACAAAAATAGCAATTTTTCAACACTTTCCGTAAAATTAGTCCGGTATTATATGCAACTTCATGCAATCATATTACCAAAATAAGATCTCCTCACTCCACAACTCGACAATAAAATAATGTAATGATAATGAAGATACTGACAACAATGTGTAGCAACCACATTATCATCAGTATCTTGTATCCGTTAGTCAAGTTAATGACGCTATCTCTGTTACTTGAGATGTTTGAGTTATTCAACACCGTTTTTGACTAAGACATTTCCATATCACGTCATTTCTCCTTCAGCATTTCCTCCAGAAGCAAGTCCGCTATGTCCACTTGGCGCTCTCGCTGCTCTGGTGTGGCATTGCGTTCCAGGATGTCGGATATGGTAATGTCAAGCATCGGGTAGTTCTTTGCCTTCTTCCTCCATTCATCGTAGCCGTCAATGTCCGGGAATGCTGTCACTTTACGGCCTTTCAGGACCATCAGTCTGTCATTGAACTGACTTTTGCCTCCTGTGGCCAGCCAGGTGTATTCGGGGAGAAGGAGGGAGCAGATGACTGCGGTCTTCTCCGACTCCACCAGCGCCACATTGGCATTAACCTTATCCTGGAGCAGGTGCTCGCCGAACAGGCATTGGGTGAGTTTCCATTCCGGCGGAAGCAGGTGCGCAGCTTTGAGATTGGTGTGCACCCACATTACCGGCGGGAAATGGTCGTCCTTGATGCGGTGGCCGGTCCGGGGATTGTAGGGGATGATCTTCCCGGCGCGGCACCGGTCCCGGATGTCGAACTGGTAGAAAACGGCATATCCGTCCTTTGTCGTTCCGATACGATATTTCTCCACGAGCGACTTTGCTGTCTCCTCGCCGAATACATCGGAAAGAAAGGAGATAAATCCGTTCTTTTGATTATAGCGGGATAAATGTACCTCTTGTAGCGGTTTGTAATGTACCGTCTGTAGCGCAATGTAATGTACCACCTCAAAAGTGGTTGCAATGAGGTACTGCAAAGTTAGTATTATTTCTGTTTTTTACGTCTTAACGAGTCACCTTTCAACTCGATTCTATGAGTATCGCCGGCTGTGAGTCTGTCCATGATTGCATCTGCGATTGTCGGTTCATTGATGTAGTCATACCACTTAGCAACCGGAAGCTGGGAAGTCACGATTACTGACTTTCTCATATAACAGTCTTCCAGGATCTGCAGCAGGGCCAGCCGCGAGTTATTATCGAGCGGCTGTAAGCCGAAGTCATCGAAGATGACAAGGTCATTACGTTGGATATGATTGACTACTTTCATCATCGTTCCATCAAGTTTGGCGAGCGCGATGCGCTCGATGAACTTGTTCATGGAGAAGTATTCAACTCTATATCCCATGAAGCAGGCCTGGCGGCCGAGAGCACAGGCAAGGAAGGATTTTCCGCAGCCTGTTTTTCCATCAATGAGTATGTTCTCCGCTCTTCCTATAAAGCTGCAGTCCATGAGTTGCATAAGGGTATCCTTTGTAAGATTACGCTCATTGGAGCAATACACATCTTCAAGCATAGAGTTATACCTGAGCTTGCTTGTCTTCAGATACATCTCCGTTTTCTTGGTGCTTCTGTACTGCCTTTCTGCTTCAGCCATTCGAGCTGCAAAGAGATCGATGGATGGCCATTCATTCACAGGTAGAGACTGCATGGATTTGTAGAACTCGGCCATGCCCTTGAGTTTGAGTTCCTCCAACTGGAGGATGGTTTCTTGAGTATTCATGTTTTCATATGGATGCGTGCCAGTTGTTTCCTTTTATTTGTAAGCATCTGCACCACGAACATTATTATGCGTGGGCATGTACGTCGTATCATTGGGATGTGATTCTTGCACCGTGTCCAGGTTATTCTTCAGGATGGACTCAACCATCTTATAACTTGCTGCACTCTTAGGGTTTATATGCCGGCAGGCTTCTTCCAAGCGGGAAGATGTATATCGTCCGGCTAGACGCAGGATTCCCTGACAGGCCCTGTAAGACTGTTGCACAAAGTAAGGACGATTCAATATCGCATCTACAACGGCCCTGGTTTCAGGACCTATTTGAGAAGCCTTCTTCTGGAAGTAAGCTGCGTTGTACTCCTTGCTTTCAACATAGGCGCGATGTCTTTCCGGCATATGTTCCGGCAACGTGCTGTATCCATCATGATATAGACGTTTATGGACGGCAACACGCTTGAGATTGATCCAGATTTCGACAGTGTCAGCATCATACACAACCTTACCGGATTGTCCGACAAGTTGGTAAGGAACGCTGTAGAAGCGACTACGCTCTAACTGAACGTGATATGTGCTGTTTATCGTTACGGCCTTTTCATACTTGAACATGAAGCGCTCGTCAGGGAGTGGAAGAAGATATGGCTGTTCTTCCTTAACGAACTTATCATATCGGCTGTATGTCAGCCCACTTTTGATTCGGTTATTATATAGGTCATTAAGCTCGAAGATTCTATTGTTCAGTTCTTCTAAGGACGTCCAAGTTTCGTTATATATGCGTGAGTAATAGAACTGATACACCTTGGCGACAAGGCCCTCTGCAGGGCCCTTGTCACGTGGTTTGCGTGAGCGGCATCCCTCGATATCGGTCCCATAGTGCATCGCCCATTTTTCAGCGGCTTCATTCAGAGCTGGTTCATAACGGTCATAGCGTTTGACCCATTGCGACATATTGTCGGTCTTAGATACCTCCGGAACGCCTCCAAAGTACTCCAGGGCTCTTGATAGTGCCGGGAAGAAGAACTCCATCTTCGTAGACAGCATTGCAATCGCAAAACTCATCATAGAGTATGGAAGAACGCACACAAGAACGATCGCTTTCTTGCATTCTCCGGTCTCTTTGTCAACCACCCACAGCGGATCTCCAGCGAAGTCAAACTGCATCTCACGGGCAGGAGTATACACGTTGTGAAGTTTCAGGTCGTTCTTCTTCTCGTACTCCTGAAGTATGGATTTGAACTGCGTGTAACCATACGGATTGTCCGTCGCTTTGCAATAAGTGTCCTCATATAGAACCTCATAGGTCATGTATTTGCGCGTCATGGCCTGTGCATAGTCCTCTATGTTTGCCTGTAGGAACTCATAGCGATTCGTGTCACGATTGCGATGAACATCCTCCTTGCTTAGGATTGCACGCAGATCGGCGTCCTCCATTTTGAGAAGTTCGTCCATGGATTTGCCGGAGGACTCTGCACGCTTCCTGTAGGGGCGCAACGATGTGCGACTGATTTTGAGCTTACGCTCAATTTCTCTCATGGGTGTTCCTAACTTGAACTCCCTGATGATTGCTCTTAAGTGAGTCATTGTTACTTTTCTGTTAGCCATATCTTTGTGGATTCATTTTTCTTCTCCACAAAGGTACTTTGGTTAACTCAAAGCAACCCTTCTGACGCCGCCTTCAACTGGCACTGGTTCAACTGCGGCATGTGGTACATTTGAAAGTGATACAGATGGTACATATCAAAGTGATACGCCCGGTACATTTCAAACTGTCACAGACGGTACATTTCATTCCGCTATGACTGGTACATTTCAAAGTGATACGGGTGGTACATCCATTCCGCTGCTATCAATATATCTTCTTCAAGAATATTGCTTGATGGAGAAGATTTTGATGTAATAACAGTACCGACATCAAAAGCAGAAAACTATGTATTAAAGCCTGATGACATAATAATTGCTCGAAGTGGATGCCCTGGTTCAACTAGGTTGCTCTTATCGGCAACAAACACTCTTTTCTGTGGTTTTATTATATGTTGCACTCCCAATGATAGTAGTATGCGCAATTACTTGGTATATTGTTTAAAACAATTAGAGGGAACAACAGCAATGAACTCTGGCGGTTCTATTTTACAAAATGTTAGTCAAGATACATTGAAAGGATTACATGTTATTGTTCCAGAAAAGCAGATTATTGATAAATTCAACAAAATGATAGAATTAATATTTGCTCGTATGCTTAACTGTTTAAAAGAGATCAAAGCACTAACTAAGCAGCGAGACGAGCTCTTGCCCCTCTTAATGAACGGTCAAGCGTCGATAAATTCGGACTAACGTCCGTATTTACGGCTGCGCCTCGGCATAGCTCAAACTGCGTTTTGCTCTGCGCTCGGCTTGCACATAAATTATCATTTATCTGCTTGTTGATTTCAATCTTGTGGTCTAATGCCGAAAGTGTCTTTCTTATCTGCTTTTGGATTGACATTTCCGGCAGAGTTATTTCTATATCCAAGAAGTTGTTAGGGTCTATCCGTTTGTGGCTTCCTGATGTGTTAGTATTCTGACCGCATAGATAATTGGTGATGCTATCAGAAATCAATAAATAATAGCAATATTGAAAATCCACAACCTTCTCGTTTACAATAAGGGGAAGAAATTCAGTTGAAGATATTTTATTCTCATCTTGGTTATCTACTTTCCAGACCCTTCTGAAGCGTACGTTTAGTTTATTGAATAAAATACATTTGCTAGGAATATCATATTTATTGCTTTGTATGTCAGCCCCATCCAAACGTTCCGAAGTCTTTCCATCGTCAAATGATGGGAGACTATATAGATTATATGTTACCCCTTGTTTAGGAGTTATCGTTTTTGATACAAATGTTACAATATCTTTAATTCTCATATATATGTTTTATTCTTTATCTAACAGTCGTCTAACTTCCTTATCGAAATCAGAATCAATCTGTTGTGTTGGGTCGAACAGAGCATATTCGTCCTCTGCCTTTTTCTTCGCCTGGGCTGCGGAGATTTTTCCCTTGTCTGGAAGAGTCTGATAGCGACGGAATGTCAGGAATTCATTGACACTGGCGGCGAACTGCTCCATATTGAAGGTGTTCTCGCGTTCGATGAGGTCTTCTATATAGTCGAAATACCCTGCTACGGTACGTTCCAACTGGCGGATTTCTTTTTCCTGAAGATAGTTTTTGGCGATGCTCACATCAGATTTCAGTATGCGACCGTCCGGAGCATTCTTCCAAGTTGTCAGTCCCATATGCTCTTTCGTGTGGTCGGCTTTGGTATAGACGATTTCCGCTGCTGTCTGCCCTGTTATGGCGTAGTGGAAGCGGTTTTGGATCATTGCGTAGAAATCTCGGGTTGTCTGAGAGTTGCGGTCATAGTCAATGCTGCACTCGGCATAGATGTCCGTAATCTGCTGCCAGATACGACGCTCACTTGCCCGGATGGAGCGCACTCTTTCGAGCAATTCACGGAAATAGTCTTTCCCGAATAGCGCTGTGCCTTGCTTCAGACGTTCATTATCCATTGCGAAGCCTTTGCGGATATACTCGTTGAGGATTTTCGTTGCCCACTGACGGAAACGAGTGGCCTTAAGAGAAGAAACACGGTAACCAACAGCGATGATTGCATCCAGATTATAAAAATCGATAAACTCATAGACTTCTCCTCGTTTGCCTCTGTTTATGACAGTTTCCATTTTGGAAATAGTCATTTCCTGTGAAAGTTCCCTCTCTTCAAATATGTTCTTCAGATGTTTGCTGACAGCGGGAACCCCGACCCCAAATAGCTGTGCCATAGCTTTTTGGGTGCACCATATTGTTTCATCTTTTATGACTACCTGCACCTTGCCACTGTCTTCCGGCATATTGTACAGGAGGAATTGTACTTCGCGATCCATAACAACTACTTCTGGTTGAAACCATACGTATGGCCTCAATACAAAGGTAGCGAATTTTATAGATTTGACAGTTATCCGATATACTTTCGATGGGACATTTTTACATTGATCTGATTCACTTTAGCATAGTGTAGGGTGGTGTCGATTTTGACATGACCGAGAATGCATTGGACTTGTTCTATCGGCATTCCTTTATCTATAGCCATAGTGGCGAGAGTGCGACGGAATTTGTGCGGGTGAATCTTGTTTAGCCCAATGCTCTTGCCTATTGTCCGGAGTCGGACTTCAACGCCGCTGATTGTCAGTCTGTTATTCGGATTGGACAGCGAGACGAAAAGAGCAGGGTTTGTATCTGTCCGGCTGTCAAGATATTGCTGCAGGTGAATCTTGGTTCTGGCATTGAAATAGACTTCGCGCTCCTTGTTGCCTTTTCCGAAGACTATACATTGACGTTCGTGGAAGTTCAAGTCGTTGCGGTTCATTCTGACGAGTTCTCCGACTCGCATTCCGGTGGAGGCGAGCAGGTCAATGAGGGCAAGGTCACGGATCTCTGTGCAGTTGTCGCGGAGTTGTTCGAGTTGCTCGTCAGTTATGGTTTCTTTTACCAGAGTGTCGGTGCGCACTTTGTGGATTCTGCGTACCGGGCTTTTGAGTATGAGGTCTTCATCTTCAAGCCAGGAGAAGAAACTGGAAAAGATCCTGCGAATGTTGTCAACGGTGACTTTGCTTAGGTGACGTTCTTCTTGATATTCCGCAAGATAAGTGCGGATGTCATTAGTTGTCATTTCAGCAACAGGTTTCTTTATCATGCTGAACATCTTTACTATCGTGTTCTCATAGTATATGAGTGTTTTAGCTGAACTTCCTTCTATTTTCTTTGCTGAAATGAAAGCGGAAAGGAGATCTGAATTTGCCTTTCTGAAGGATTCTTCTGATGTGGATGTCGGAATTATGTCTAGACCGTTCAGATTGTTGATTAGGAGCTCTTTAAGATTTTCGTATTGGATTGTGTCAAAGATTTTTCTCGCTTGTTCCAATACGGTTTCTATGAATTTATCTTTCATCGTTTTTTGGGGACAATTATAGTGAATTAATTCGGGAAGAAAGATAAATGATAATTTAGAGGCGATGGCAAAACAACTCTACGACTATTGGTTTGTGCAGTTTGACTTTCCGAACGATGAGGGCAAACCGTATAAGTCAAGTGGCGGAGCTATGGTGTGGAATGAGAATCTGAAGCGTGAGATACCGCAAGGGTGGAGCAATGGCGTATTATCTGATGTTGCCAACATTACGATGGGGCAATCACCTGACAGATCTTCTTACAATGAAGATGGTGAAGGCATTATTTTCTATCAAGGTAGTACAGATTTTGGACTTCGTTTTCCAGACATTCGACAATACACAACTTCGCCAAGCCGATACGCAAACAAGGGCGATATTCTTATGAGCGTAAGAGCACCTGTTGGAGCATTGAACATTGCAAATAATGATTGCTGTATTGGTCGTGGTCTTTCTGCCTTATCGTCAAAAATAGGTTCTATGACCCATTTGTACTATTTGATGAATGACTTTAGATTAAAGTTTGAAAGAATGAACTCTGCTGGTACGACATTTGGGTCTATAACAAAGGATGAACTATCCTCTCTTCCTGTTATTATTCCTACAAAGTCTGTTATTTCGGAGTTTGAGCAAGTTTGTGAGCCGATATTTGACAAACAAATGATAATCGGTGAAGAAATCAACGCTTTAACTAAGCAGCGCGACGAACTCTTGCCCCTCTTAATGAACGGTCAAGCCACGGTAAATTCGGACTAACGTCCGCATTTACGGCTGCGCCTCGGCATGGCTCAAACTGCGTTTGGCTCTGCGCTCGGCTTGCTCGTAAATTATCATTTAGCGAGCAGCTCATCTAAGATTATGATAACAGGAGAGGAGACCACCAATGGCCTCCTCTCCTGTCTTCTATAAATCAGATCTTACTCTGCCGGCTGCCATTTGCAGCGGACAGGTGATACGATGGCGCCGTCTTTCTTGAGCTGGGCGAAAGCCTTGTCCACCTCCTTGCGGTCAAGTCCTGAAAGGGTGGCTACTTCTCCTGCAGACACAGGCTTGCCTGCGCTGCGCATGGTCTCGAGAACCTTTGCTGTTGTTTCCATATTCTTTTGTTTATTTGATGTTGTTGTTCCTGTGTTCTGCCGTGATGTCCCGGAAAGAACGGTGACCTTCGATGTAGTCGGCATAGAGGTCTTCCGCCTCGCGTCCCCTTAGGAAGCTACACTTCCCGCAGATGGGGCAATTGCCGAGACACTTGAACTCTTCGCGGATGAATTCAAGTCTCTCTTCCCTTGTTGATGTCTCTATGTCCGGCGTCATCATTCCTTGAGGATAATTTCTGCACAAAGGTAATATTTTGATTCCGTATTTCCCACGCTGTTCATTAAACCGTGGTTTTTTGAACACTCTTCGAAGGAATGGTTGGAAGTACTCAAAACTTTTCTATCTTTGTATGAAAATATGTCTTAAAATCAAAGTACGGAAAAGCCGGTAAAATTGGCTTTATAAACTAAGGGGAAGATGAAGTTAGGGTATGCCCGCTGCTCGACGCTCGACCAGAACCTGGACTGGCAGATAGACGCACTCACGAAGGAAGGGTGCGACAGGATTTTCCAGGAGAAGTTCACCGGAACCCGGAAGGACCGTCCGGAGCTCCTCCGCATGATGGACATGCTCCGGGAAGGGGATACCGTCATCATCTGCGAGCTCACCAGGCTCAGCCGTTCTGTCAAGGACCTGTTTGACCTGGTCGAGCAGGTGGAGAAGGCCGGGGCAAACATCAAGTCGCTGAAGGAACCGTGGCTTGACACGACCACGCCGCAGGGGAGACTGCTTTTCACCATCTTCAGCGGCGTGAGCCAGTTCGAACGCGAGCTCATCCGTGAGAGGACGATGGAAGGACTTGCGTCGGCACGTGCGCGAGGAAGGATGGGCGGAAGGCCGGGCAAGGACAAGAAGATAGTGGAACAGGCTCTGACCCTTTATGACTCCAAGGCGTATTCCGTCGATGAGATTTCAAAGACCACCGGCATCAGCCGTGCGACACTATATAAATATGTAAACCTCCGCAAGGAGAAGATTGATTTCTCTTCAACAACTCCGAAGGAATAATATTGTAGCCTTCCCTATAAGATGTGCGAAATCCATGGTGGTTATTATTGCATTTTAATAATAGAATAGCTTTAAGAATAGACTCTGCAAAGGTAGGAACCGTCTTCCAGCTGGAAGAGTTCGCAGGGATGGCCTGCTCGCACTTGCTCGTTGAAGAAGTCGGAAGGGCGGCTGCCGCTATTCTTGGGAATCCGGTAATCAAGGTAAACTCGCTTGGCCGAACTCATTGAAGTAGACTGTATTTTTTTCATGTTGTAGTGTGATTGTTTTGTGGTTTGACTATGCAGCTAAACTCATATCCGTGTCTGGGCGACGGCGTACATAAAGGTCCACTGGCTGATCATCCAAAAATCTTTTATGTTTTTTCTCGATAGGTTCATCCACATACGAGAAATGGCATTTCCGAGCCACACCCAGAGAGGGAAGATTGTTGTTGAGAATCTCAAGAGTGATGCGATTAATAGATTCATCCCTGAACAAATGGTCGCAGATTGCGTTTACCGCCTCGGACATATACCCCCGTTTTCTATAGTCTTTAGAGAGAGCGTAGCCAAGTTCACGAGCATCCTTGATTCCGGAGCATTGCGGTAGTTTGATCTGAATGTAGCCGATTGCTTTTTCTGATTCTTTTCTGAATAGCCCGTAATGGATTACATCTATTGCTTCGTTGCCCCAGTCAATGAAATCGATGGCCTCATCAAGGCTTCTCATTTTGAAATCATCTGACCACCAAGCAGTCTCCCTATCACTGAGAATATGGAGTATTGCGCTGGCATCCTCTTTCACCAGCGCTTTGAGAATAAGACGGTCAGTTACAATGGGTTCTATTACAATAATCTGCTGCATAATTATTTCTTTATGTGTAGTTCTATTCGTTTTCTAATGGTCGTCCTCGGTTTGATTTCCTTGCGGCAATCAGGGCAGAGGGTGAGCCGGTAACCTTCCAGGTTGGTGGTGACTCCAGTGGTGGAACCGCATTTCTCGCAGGTGTGCCAGGAGGCCTCAATGGCCTTGTCTATGAGTTGTCTGATACCCTCTGGAGCGTTGTGGTGGTAGATTCGGAGGCCGCCGAACTTTTGTTTGATTTGGCTTACTTCAGCAGGAGAATCAAGATGTGCGGCGTTGAAGGAATCGATGTCCGATGCGACTTTCTCAATCATTGGCCACCATCCTTTTCCGCACTCCCAGTGGATGTCTTTGATGGATTTCATCATTTCAGTTTGGTTTTGTTCCGGTAGGGCCAGAGGGCCTCGACCGCCATCATGGTGCGGCCGATGAAATGGCCCTTGGGGGCAAGGCTGGGGTCGGAGGTCTGTTCCTGGTAGACCGGGACTCCGTAGGTGTCGCGGTGCTCTTTCCCGTAGTCTCTGCATTGCTTCCGGCGAAGGATTTCCGGGAAGAGCCCAATGCGGCCGGGCCAGTAGAGGGCGTTCAGGAGGACCAGGTCGGACATACTCTCCGGGGCGAAGTCGAAGAGCCATTCACGAATCTTGTCGGATTCGAAGAAGATGGCACCATCGGTAGCCCCACGGCTGAAGAGCCGGAGTGTGGCCTCGTCCAGAGGGTGCCAGCCGTCTTTGAGCGTGCGACCGAACTGGTCCAGGGCGGCGTAGGTGGTGATGCGGAGCTTGATATTCTGGAGTTCCGCCCCATCTAGGAAGGTGATTTCAAAGAAGCCTGGCTTGGTTTCGATGACCAGCTCGTTTTCGCGATTGGAGAGGACTTTGCGGGCTACCTCGAGGCAACCCGTGCCGGCCTCGAAGGGAATCTCGGCACCGTCGTGGACGGACTTGGTGAAGCGGCTGAAGGGAAGGTCCCATTCTATCGGGTTGACTTTGGTGACGCCGGTCAAGAAGAGGAGGTAGGAATCAGGAAGGAAGCTGTAGCCGGGGCTGACCACGATGCGGGCGCTGCGCATCTTGGCGGCCAGCTCCTGCAGGAGGACGATCAGGCACTCGCGGCCGGGGCAGGCGTCCAGCCAGTCCAGTTCCTCGCTGAGACGGGCCTGGAGGGCGTCGATGGTGACCGGAGCGTAGTGGGTGGTTTTGGTGCGCTCGAGGGCGCTGTTAAGTGTTTGAAGGAGTTTTTTATTCATGTGTGAAACTTTGTTAACTTTGTTGTCGTAATATAGTGCGGCCATGGTACCGGAGGCCGCGGTTTTTCAGAGGATATCAGACTTGTCAAAGACTCGATGGCAACCTCCTCGTCAGGAAAAGTTACAAGTTATCAATACGAAGTCGCATTTTAAAAAGCCGCGTTTTTAGCCTAAAATGGCACTTTTAGGAAAAATATTTTTCAAATTACGCTTCTAGCAACGCTCTAAGGCGCTTGCAAAAATGCCAATAGGATTTTGGTGCTATTTTGGCTGCTCAACAACTGGTTTTTACACTGGAAAATGGGACGATTGTTCATAACTTTTTCACTTTTTCTGTATAGATTTTTCGTGCTCGTTCGTTTATATATGTATGTAAACTGCAGATAATGAATTATTCAATTGGTCACGCTTGCAAAAAAGCCAAAAACTTTATAACTTTGTGAAAATCACTATTGATGCCACTGAAATTCTACCTTGATAAGAGACAAAACAAGCACGGAGAGGCTCCGATTAGGCTTGTCTGGTCTTTTAACGGAGACCGGTACCAGACCACGATGGGCTTCAGCATACCTCCAAAAGCATGGGATGATGTTGCCAAACGTGTGACACCGGCGGAGTACAATCATAAGAACACACCCTCCACCACTATCAATGCCTTCATAGAAGCGACAGAGAGAGCTGTCAACCGCTTGGAGAACTACGCACGCGTCCAGAATGCAACTTTCACCAAGCCCATCGTCAAGCAGGTGATCGCCGATGTCCTTGGTGCCGGCGGAGAGTATCCGGCCGCCCAGGAGCCACAGTGGAAGAAGATGCTGAAGGAACGCGGCCTTTCAAAAGCCCGCTATTTTGAACATTTCAAAGGCGGCAAGTACAAACTTATTGGCTTCGGCAAAGACTCAGAGACCCTGGAGGATGTGGTCATCTACCAGGCCATGTATGGTGCCGGCCAGATTTGGGTGCGGCCATACGACATATTCTTCAGCAAGGTGACACTGCCGGATGGGACTGAGGTGGAAAGGTTTAAGGAAATAATGTTTTAATCTATATGAGCAATTTCAATCCAGAAAGCTATTTTCAGCTCGATGTTGATGCCCCATTGTTTAGGGCTCTTTATTCAGAAAAACCGTCATGGTGGGAAGTAGTAAAAAATGATTCACGAGTATATATCAATATTCGGAAAGGCGGTTATATCAATGTATACTGCCGTGGAGAAAGTATTATGAAGTTGGAGTATTCCAGAGGGAATTATCGATCCACAACCAATACTTATTATCTTTCCGATAAAGAGAAGAAAGGCAAGGTCGTACAATTATCTCCAGACGTTATTGTTAAACGTTTGGACGAAATAGTTGACCGGATGTTACGTAGAAGACCGGTTGGCAAAGAAGAGGGTGATTCAGAAGAAGGTATTAAGGGAGAACTTTTTTTGTCAGGAAAATATATAGATACCGAGTTCGCATATATGCGCAGAGCGCGTCCATCAGAAATAGAATCGAGAAAGAAAAGAATCAAGCCCGGTACGGAACACCGAATCAGCCAATATGCTCAAGATAGAATAGATCTTATCCGTGTAGATAATGGCGCAATACAATATGTGGAACTGAAGCGAATCAGCGATCCACGTTTAAACAAACATAATAGGGAGTATGGACAGGAAGCGGAGATTATTGAACAATTAAATGATTATCAGTTTATTATAGACACATACAAGGACAAGATTCTTACCTACTATCAAAGCCTTCAGCAGGTAATGAAGGCTCTTGGCATTAAGAATCAAGTCGTTAATCAACAGATTACACGAGTCTCTGATTTCGTTGAGTTATACATTGCTGGTTATAATGATGGCAAGGCATTCAGCCAAAAACGCCATAACAAAATTCTGAATCTAAAAAAATTATTGATTGACAATCATATTTCCCACTCGAATATTGATACTGTGCTAAATAATTACCTTCAACTTAAGAAAGCATAAATGATAATCACCCTTCATCGCCCCCACCAGATAGGCGGCTGTATCACGGAGATTGAATCCAATGCAGGCACTAGGATCTTCATAGACCTGGGGCATTTGCTTCCAGATGGAGACAAACCCTCCGACGATAATCTGGCCACTAAAGATGCCATTGACAAACTGACTGCCGGTGCGGCTGCCATCCTGTACACGCACAATCACGGGGATCATGTTGAACTTTTCAACCTGGTAGACGAAAATATCCCTCAGTATATCGGTAATCTTGCTGCGGATTTAATGGGGCGCAAGTACCAGCGTCTATCCTGCCTGGATGACCAGCATGAGGAATGCATGGACCGGTTGAAGAAGCTGGAGAACTTTCATTTCTATCGCGCAGGAAAGCCTCTCTATTTCGGTAAAAGGAGAGACATTACGGTGACACCCTTCTACGTTAGTCATTCGGCCACAGATTCCTATATGCTAAAGATTCAATGTGACGGGAAGACGGTCATTCATACCGGTGATTTTCGTGAACATGGATACCTGGGCGAAGGCTTGCGTAGAGTGATTGATAAGTTCCACATTGCCGGCAATGTGGATGTATTGATTGTTGAGGGAACCAACGTAGGACAGCCTAACAAGCCAGTAGAGAGCGAAGAAGAGGTTTGCAATTGCTTCAAGGAAATAATGGCCAAGCGCAAGAATGTATTTGTCCTTTGCTCCTCTCAAGACGCTGACCGTCTGGAGTCCATCTATCAGGCTAATTATGCCACGAAGCCCTGGCGGCCTTTTGTCTGTGACAGTTTCCAGGCAGAGACGATAGAAAGGATTAAAAGGGAATATAAGGGACTTGGGCCTCATTACCAGTTTGATAAAGGCGTAGTTTATGTTTACGACTACAACCCCGTAAAGAACAAGGGGCTCGTGGCGAAGATGAAGGATTGTGGCTTTACGATGCTTATTCGTAGCAGCGATAAGTTTGCAGAATGGATAGATGATATCCTTAAGTTCTGTAATAAAGAAGAAACCTCCTTCGTCTATTCCATGTATCGTGGCTATGTGGAAAAAGGCTGTGGCGGATATAATGAGAAAACAGATGCATTTATTCAGCCCCTGGTTGCAGGTTCTACACCGTACCTGAAAGGTAGCAAGAGATACGACTACAACCACACGTCCGGCCATGCATCTATTCAATCTCTGAAGGAGATCTGTGAACTCATTGGCCCGAAGACAGCCATCATACCCATCCACCACAATCCGGATGCAGATTTCCACACTGTAGGACTGAGGAAAGATTTGGATGACAAGATTGTTGATGCTGAGACTGTAATTGACGGAATAACCATCATTTTCAATAAAGCGTAGCAATGACAGAAAAGTATACTGCCGGTATGAAATCCTGGATTAAACAGGCTGGTACAAATCTCAATGGAGATGTGTCTCCATTGGTTAACATAAGATAAATTGTATATCAAATACGTAGGAGCAGGGGAGTACTGAGGTATTTCCCTGCCCCCATATTTATTATTCAATCTTTAATGCTGGGACCGTCTTTACTCCCATTTGGCTTTGGTATTTATAAGTCCCAACTTGCATTGCTCTTTTCCCTTTCGGGACAGCGATTACCTGTTCGTCATAGTATAAATTCTGTCCATCAGACATAAGATAAACGATTGGCCCGAAAAATGACGAACTACCATAGCTATGTTCTTCACAATGTGCTAATGCTCCATTCTCAAGAACTTGAAACACCTCAAACTTAGAAGCCTCGGTGAAGGCTACTGGCTGTTCTGAATATGTGACATTTGTCTCTTCAGACGCAGCCATAGTTCTACCGATGAAAACAGGACTATACAGGTTAGCAGGCAACCTGTAATCATTCCCAAAACGAATATCAATCCTTTCTTCATAAATACTATTGTATACTCTCAAATTAATTATCTACAGTAGCCATCTTTCATATCACCGCCAGTCTATTCGCGGCCTAGAGTAAGAGTCATGTATTTTTCGGCCCCCTCTTCATCAAAAAAAGATCCCTCATTTGTGTGAATGAATTTCCCGTCCTCAAATATAATGATTGATAAACAAAAGCCACTCAATCCTTTGACAGTAACGTTGTAATAACAGCTAGGATTGATTTGTCATATAATCAGCCGTATTGTAAGTGTTGCCGCCACATAATAATTGTATAATTACAAATCTACAACTATATTTTCTATTGGCAAATATACCAACCAATCGAAGATTTGTATTAGAATGATATTCAGGTAAATCCTCTCAGACCTCAAAATGCGATCTTAGTAATGATGAAACACCCTGTGAATGAAATAGTCTTTCGCCCATCCTCTCAGGTCTGCCTGCTCTGCGAAGTTCAAGCATGCTCGTAAGTCGGCAAGGGGCAGTTCCTTCGTTCTAGGAAACAGACACCTTTCAGGCATCAGTTTCCGTCGTCCGCCCTTGACCTATCCTTCCTCCCATGCACTTCCAGTGCATCGCAGGCATCCCTCAAGGATGGGGCGGATTATTGCCTGCGGCAAGAGGAATAGTTTAACCGCCAAAAGAAATCAATTATGCCAAACTGGGCTTGCAATCACATTGTCGCTTCCGGCGACGAGAAGGATCTCCGCGCTCTTGCGGAAACACTGAACACGATGCCGAACCTTGAAAACGGCTTCGGACGCTACTGGATGGGTAACCTCGTGGCTGCCCTCCTGAAATTATCCAGAGATGAACTGATGGCCATCAAAGGGATGCACTTCAGAGGAACCATAGATCCTGACTTCTATGCACAGGCGTGTCTGTGTGGCCCTTATGTCGACGAGAAGAAAGAATTCACCGTTGATGAAGACGGAATGATGCGGTTCTCCACCACGTCCGCCTGGGACAGATCTGAGGATGTTGAGAATCTGATAATGGAACATTTCCCATCAGTTGAGCTTGCGTGGTCCTGTACCGATGAGTTCGGCAACTTTCACATTACACACAACCCTGAAGGGCTTCCGGAGCTTGAAATTATCGCATTCAACGGACAGTTGTATAGCAGAAATGAAACGGGTGATCTGAGGACAGAAATGAAGAACTGTTGTCCGGGGCTTGAGGTACCAGATGATGCCGATGCAGACTTCTTCCTTTCCGAGGATTTCGCAAAGAAGTACTGTGAATGGAGTCAGCGCTTTATGGATGAGCACGATGACGATGATGAAACGGCACCATGGTTCGAAGTTTACGAGGAGGTCTGAAAGGGCCTCCTCCATCGTATCAACAAAACAGTATTGAAAAATGGACAAAGACACATTTGAAGTAGTATGCTGGCCGGAGAGCCAGATGCTGATGGAACTTGACGGATTTGAGGAGAACTCATACCTCGTCAATGATGACAGGGGGCTGCTTGAGTTCGGCAGTTCCGCTTATTTCGTGAACAGGAAATGGCTTGAAGAGAACGTTAAACATTAAACACCAACAAAAATGGGAAACAGGATACACGTACAGATTAAAAGGGAGATTGAATACGGGGATTACGGATTCAATTGGCAAATAGAGGAACTCATGAGCCTGCTTTCGGCCTGCGGATGCGAGATTTGCGGGTCACTCAACGATGATTGTGTGGGTGACTGGGAGATACCTGAAGAGCAATTTCTAACTGCTGTGGAGGACATCGCAAAGAAAAGCGCGGAAGAAATCAACGGATACTTCGACACGGATTTCATAGGAAGAGCTTCTGATGAAGAGTTCAAGGAAGATGTCGTGTCGACACTTCGGCGATTTGCCGAAACGGGAGACCATAGGAATGGATTTTATCACTTCAGCTGGTTTTGATTACAAATATTGCTAAACGATATGAAGAAATATCAAGTAACATTCGTGGCGACATACGAGGCCACGATAGAGATTGCGGCTCCCGACAGGGACAAAGCAATGGAACGGGCAGAGTACCTTCTCAATGCAGAAGGAGAAATCTATCCGGAGCACATGACTCATAATGGAATGAAGAGTGACATGACCGACCTGATGATTGACGGGTTTGAAGAAAAGAAATATTGAGATGGGATACTACACAACATACTCCCTCACCCTCGAGGAGGGGCCGAGGGAACAATTCCAAAGGATGCTTGAGGACATTGATGCCATGATGGGCGACAACGAGATGTCATCCTTCGAGTCAATCAATGCAAAGTGGTACAGCTACGAGACGGACATAAAGCAGCTGTCACTGAAATACTCGGACATCATTTTCCGTGTCAACGGAGACGTCGATGATGAACCGCTCGTGAGTGCCTTCGCCGATAAGTCTGCGCTCATCGAACGCCTTCACGGAGAAGCAGACCTTTCGGCGGTCTATCTCTATGACCTCGGTTTCGGCCCATACCTTCATTCCAATGGGGGTTGCAGCGCAGTGACTTACGTTGATATGCGTGCCTACGGAACTCTGTCCTTCTTCGAGACGGGGCTCGATGGAGAGGACCGCAGCCTTCTCGATAAGGGATATCATCATCGGTGTGGCGAACACCTTCACCTTTCCACTGCCAACGTTCGTAGCAATATTCGCCGTTGTCACGGTCGTCTCCTGACGACCCCTTATTCCCGGTTTTACCATAATAACAATAGTTCGTTAATTTTTCCAGTGCCTAAGCGGCCCTGGCAGTAAATAAAAC
>OLPR01000671.1_pt1 | contig 30537 bp, 28 predicted proteins | sample 1672761 | NCBI WGS metagenome assembly OLPR01 (sample SAMEA3136721, study PRJEB25190) | human gut metagenome | biome: human gut; feature: human-associated habitat; material: faeces | place: Austria | collected 2013 | reverse complement strand
GTTTTTGGGGCATGCTTATTGGAAGAGACGATTTACCCGAAATAATTTCAGGAGGAAATGAAACATGAAAAGAGTTTTAACTGCAATTCTGGCGGCAGCCATGGCGCTGTCCCTGCTTTCCGGCTGTGCCGGATCCAAGCCCACGGAAACCACCTCCCCCGACAAGGTGGAGGGAACCATGGAGGAGCTGCTGAACGAAATCGTTGCCCAGCAGCCGGTGGAGTTCGACGGCGGCGTCGAGACCATCGACCTCACCGACACCAGCGAGGAGGGTCAGTGGGCCATCAAGAGCAGCACCGGTCTGGATAACGCCGGCGTGCTGACGGAGGCCGCGGTGTTCGAGCCGATGATCGGCTCCATCGCCTTTTCCATGGTCATGGTGCGGGTCGCCCCGGGTGAGGATATCAAGTCCGTCGCCGAAGCCATGAAGTCCGGCATCAACCCCCGCAAGTGGGTCTGCGTGGAAGCGGACGACATGCTGGTCACCGGCTACCGTGACGTGGTGATGCTCATTATGCTGGACACCAGCTACGACCTCACCGCCCAGTCCTTTGTGGACGCCTTCGGCAAGGTCGTCGGCGAACCCGAATTTGTGATTTAACAAAAATGGCAGCGATGGAATCGCTGCCATTTTTATAGGAGCGAACACGCCTATGGTTTTTTCAAGCATTCCCTTCCTATATTATTTTCTCCCGGCGGTGCTGGCGGTGTATTTTCTCACGCCCCGGAAGGGGAAAAACGCCGTTCTGCTCCTTGCCAGCCTGATTTTTTACGGCTGGGGGGAGCTGCGGCTGCTGCCCCTGATGGCGTTCACCATCGTGCTGTGCTACGTCTGCGGCCTGGGCATCGAACGCTCCCGGAAGCGGAAAAAGCGCTGGCTGCTGGCGTCCATCGTCATCAGCGTGGGGCTGCTGGGGGTTTTCAAGTACGCGGACTTCTTCATCGGCAGTCTGAACGCCGTCACCGGCCTGAAAATTCCGCTGCTTCATCTTGCGCTGCCCGTCGGCATCAGCTTTTACACCTTCCAGTGCCTGAGCTACACCATCGACGTCTACCGCGGCAGCGTCCCGGCGCAGAAGAACCTCATCAACTTCGGCGCGTATGTCGCCCTGTTCCCCCAGCTGATTGCAGGCCCCATCGTCCGCTATGCGGACATCGCACGGGAGCTGGAGCACCGGGAGCACAGTTGGGAAAACGCGGCGGTGGGTCTGCGGCGGTTTCTGGTAGGGCTGGGGAAAAAGGTCATCCTTGCGGATAATTTTGCCCTGCTGATCCGGCTGTTCCGACAGAGCGGCGAAAAATCCGTCCTGTTTTACTGGATGTACGCCGTGGCCTTTGCTCTGAACATTTACTTCGATTTTTCCGGCTATTCCGACATGGCCATCGGCCTTGGGCGGGTGCTGGGGTTCCATTTTGTGGAGAATTTTAACTATCCCTACCTCTCGGGAAGCGTCACGGAGTTCTGGCGGCGGTGGCATATCAGCCTTGGCAGCTGGTTCCGGGACTATGTATATATCCCCATGGGCGGCAGCCGGGTCAGCCGCTGGCGGTGGGTTCTGAACATCCTCACCGTGTGGATGCTTACGGGGCTGTGGCACGGCGCGGCGTGGAATTTCGTGCTGTGGGGGCTGCTGTTTGCCGCGCTTCTGCTGGCGGAAAAGTGGATTCCCGTCCTGCAAAGGCTGCCGGGCGTCCTGCGCCATGGCTATGTGCTGCTGGCGGTAGTCCTCAGTTTCGTCCTGTTCAACGCGGACAGTCTTGCGCAGGCGGGGCAGGACTTTGCCGGACTGTTCGGCTTCGGCAGCCTGAGCCTGACCTCCGCCGAAACGCTGTACTACCTGAAAAGCTATGCCGTCCTGTTCGTGCTGGGCATTTTCGGCTCCACGCCGGTGGTGAAAAACGCGGCGTGGCGCATTGACGGAACGAAGGCGGGCGTCGTGCTGGAAGCCGCGGCAATGCTGGCGCTGCTGATCGTCTGCACGGCCTATCTGGTGGATGGCTCCTTCAGCCCGTTCCTGTATTTCCGGTTTTAAGGGGGCTGCAGTATGAAAAATCGAATTCGCGCGATCACCGTGGCGGCCGTCTGGGCGGTGCTGGCTGTGTGGGCGTGGCTGGCGCCCAGCCGGGACATTTCCGTCGCGGAGCGCCGCCAGCTGGCGCAGAAGCCCGCCATTCAGGGAAAAAAACTGCTGGACGGCAGCTTCATGACGGATTTTGAGGACGCCAGTCTGGATCAGTTCCCCCTGCGGGATACTTTCCGCGAGGCGAAATCCCTGTTCCACCGCTTCGTCCTGCGGCAAAGCGACAAAAGCGGCATTTATATCTCCCAAGGCTATGCTGCGGCACAGGAATATCCCCTGAGCGAAGCCTCGGTCAACCACGCACTGGAGCGGTTCAGCAGCGTATACGAAACCTATCTTTCCTCCACCGATTCCAGAATTTACCTTGCCATCGTCCCGGACAAGGGCTACTATCTGGCGCAGTCCGCCGGGCAGCTGTCCCTGGACTATGACCGGCTCTTTGCCATGGTGGAGGGCGGAATGCCCTGGGCGTCTCCCATCCGCCTGACGGACAGCCTGTCCATTCAGGACTATTACCGCACCGATACCCATTGGCGGCAGGAACGTCTGCTCCCGGCGGCGCAGACGCTGTGTCAGGCACTGGGGGTGTCCTCTCCCCGGCAGGAGGAGTATACCGTCACCCCGCTGGAAAAGCCCTTCTACGGCGTGTACTACGGTCAGGCAGCGCTGCCCATGCAGCCGGATACCCTGTACCTGCTGAAAAGCGCGCTTCTGGACGATTGCCGGGTATACGACTACGAAACAGGGGGAACCGCCGCCGTCTACGACATGACCAAGTTAGACAGCAGAGATCTGTACGACGTGTATCTCTCCGGTGCCCGGAGTCTGCTGACCATCGAAAACCCCAACGCGGCCACCGGCCGGGAGCTGATTGTATTCCGGGATTCCTTCGGAAGCAGCATGGTTCCGCTGCTGGTAAACGACTACGCCAGAGTGACGCTGGTAGACCTTCGGTACATCCGAAGCGACTATCTGGGAAAATTCCTGGACTTCCACGGTCAGGACGTGCTGTTCCTCTACAGCACGCTGCTGCTGAACAACAGCGCGGCAATCAAATGATACTAGTTTTCAATAAAACGGTTAAAAACCGTTTTATTCGGCTGCTGTTTCAGCAGCCAGCGGCGTAGCCGCAAAAAACGTAAGTCCATACATTTCTCGCCGCCACCGGCGGCCTGCGAAGGATTCGCAGGATAAAATGGTGTTAACCATTTTATCGAGAAATAGTATGAAGCATCAAGGGCGCTCCGATGAAAGCGGAGCGCCCTTGATGCAAAAAAGTCCACTGTAATCTTGCGACTACAGTGGACCTGGCAGAGGATGAGGGATTCGAACCCCCGCAAACGGAGTCAGAGTCCGGTGTGCTACCGTTACACAAATCCTCTATATAATACCTGGTGGAGACAACAGGACTCGAACCTGTGACCTCATGCGTGTGAAGCATGCGCTCTAACCAGCTGAGCTATGCCTCCATACCGAAGCAGAGCTTATTATACCACGTTTTTCCGGAAAGTCAACCACTTTTTCCGGAATTTCCTTTTTTCTTTTTGCGCCCCGCCCTGAAAAGGACGGGGCGCATGAGGCTTGTTTACCTGTATGGCTGTACGTATCGTTCATGGCTCAGACTTTGTGGTCGCGCGTGGGCACCGGAGACAAGGCCGAGCATGGCGTAGATCGTAACCACCGAAGAACCGCCGTAGCTGATCAACGGCAGGGTCAGACCGATAACGGGCATAACGCCGATGCACATGCCGGTGTTGATCATCACCTGGAACATCAGCGCCGACGCGGCGCCGTAGCATACCAGCCGGCGCATATAATCCTGACAGTGCATGCCCACATAGATGCACCGGGCGATGATGGCCATTTCCATAATCATGATCGCAAGGCACCCCACGAAGCCCAGCTCCTCGCCCATGGACGAGAAAATATAGTCCGTGTGCTGGGCGAACAGGCTGCCGCTCTGGGTACGGTTGCCGTTGAACAGTCCCTGTCCCGTCAGGCCGCCGCCGGTGAGGGAACGCAGGTTCATCATGGAGTGGTAGCGCTCGTTGATGCCCGTGGGGTCGATGGTGTCGTCAAACAGGATCAGGAACCGGTTCTGCTGGTACTCGCCGAGGAACTGCCACAGGATCGGGAACGCCGCCGCGATCAGACCGATGGCCAAAGCAAACCACCACAGGCTGACGCCGCCGCCGAAGGCCATACCGATGAAGATAAACACGAAGATCAGGGAAACGCCCGCGTCGCCGGACAGCACCATGTTCAGTCCCACCAGCAGTCCCAGATGAAGGCACATGTGCATAATAGACGGCAGGCTGGATATTCGGTTCTGGTGCGCCGACATGACCGAGGCCATAATAACGACATAGGTGATCTTGCAGACCTCGGCGGGCTGAACGCTGATAAAGCCCAGGTTGATCCAGCTTCGGTTACCGGAGCCGTGGTCGGTTCCCAGGGGGCTTATCAGCATGAGAAGCAGCGCACAGTTGAAAGCCACCATCACCATCCGGTGTTCCGAGAGAAAGTCCAGATCAATGGAGGACACCAGCGCGTACATCATGACGCCCAGACCGGTAGCCGCCAGCTGAATGATAATATATTTGAGATTGCCGCCAAACTTGTCGGCGGAAGTGGCGCTGGCAATAAAAACGCAGCCAAAACCGGACACGATCAGGCACAGGATCAGCAGAAATATGTCGCCTTTTTTCCAGAAGTCCTTTAATTCATCCAAAAACCGGCTCAAACAACCGCCTCCTTTCCGCTATGTTTTTTCATTATACCATCCTTCCGGGGAAAAGTAAATAGACGAAATGTGAACGTGCCTTTAACATTGCCGGGGGCGGGCGGGGTATAGGGGCCTTCCAAAACGGGCAGAATCCATAAAACCCGGCAAAAAAATGTTATGTCTGATATTACATCCGGTTTTACTTGACAAAATGGGAAAATAGTATTATTCTAAATAGGAATCTGCAAGAATTGGAAACGTTTCAATTTTCCGAAACTGCCGTTTTTCCACCGCCGCAGGGGTGTCTTCCCCCGGAGTTCCTCCGGAGAACCCACGCTCAGACGGATACCGGCAAAAAGTTTCCTGTTTGCCGTTTTCGGGTCGGTTTCAACTGGACATGCTGATCGGAATATGATATACTATCAAAAGTCTGTCTAGAAGGAACCGTATCAATAAGCCATGGCGGCGCGCCCGCTTTAAGAATGGAGAGCTAACATGAACAACAACTGTCTGAACATCCTGAAATGGACGGAGGCACAGCTCAAGTACACCTACGACGTTTCTTTGCAGGAGGCGACCCCTCAGGAGCTGCATGAAGCGCTGGGTCAGGCTGTTATGATGGCCATTTCCGACGATTGGAGCCATTCCAAGAAGACCCGTATGCCCAATCGCAAGGCGTATTACATCTCTGCCGAGTACCTGATCGGCCGTCTGGTGTATTCCAACCTGTTTAATCTGGGAATTCTGGACGAGATGAAGGAGCTGTTTGCCGAGCACGGGGTCGACCTGGCGATTCTCGAGGACATCGAGGACGACGCGCTGGGCAACGGCGGTCTTGGCCGTCTGGCGGCCTGCTTCCTGGACAGCGCTGCTTCCACCGATATTCCCCTGTCCGGCTACGGCCTGCGCTACAAGTTCGGCCTGTTCAAGCAGAGCTTTGACGCCGACGGCAGCCAGGTGGAGAATGCCGACGACTGGACGAAGTTCGGCGACCCCTGGTCCTTCCGCCGCTATAACCATACCGTGAAGGTCAAATTCCCCGATCATACCGTTCTGGCCGTTCCCTACGACGTTCCCGTCATCGGCTACGGCACCGAGAACGTGGGCACGCTGCGCCTGTGGCAGTGCGAGGCCGAGGAGGAGCTGGACTTCAACGCTTTCAACAACCAGGACTACCTGCGGGCTTTGGAAGCCAAGAACAAGGCCGAGGACATCACCCGCGTCCTGTACCCCAACGACTCCACCTGGGAGGGCAAGCGCCTGCGCATCAAGCAGCAGTATGTGCTGTCCTCTGCGTCCCTGCAGGATATGCTGCGCACCTTCAAAATTGCCCACGGCGATGATCTGAGCCGCTTTGCCGAGTTCTACGCGGTGCAGCTCAACGACACCCATCCCGCCATGTCCATCCCCGAGCTGATCCGCCTGCTGATGCTGGAGGGCATGAGCTTTGACGACGCCTTCAATGTCGCTCAGAAGACCTTCTCCTACACCAACCACACCGTCATGGGCGAGGCACTGGAAAAGTGGCCGCTGGATCTGATGCGCAGCGTGGTTCCCGAGATCGTGGACATCATCTGCCGCATTGACCAGAAGCTCAAGTGGGAGCATCCGGATCTGTTCATCGTGAAAGACAACACCGCCCACATGGCGAACCTGTCCATTTACGTCGGCTCCTATATCAACGGCGTGGCGGAGATCCACACCCAGATTCTGAAGAACGACTGCTTCAAGGACTGGTACTACGCCTTCCCCGAGCGGTTCCAGAATAAGACCAACGGCATCACCCCCCGCCGCTGGCTGGGTCTGTGCAACCCTGAGCTGACCGCCATGCTGCGGGAAAAGGTGGGCGGCGACTTCCTGAAAAACCTCGACCTCATCGGTGAGCTGAAAGATCAGATTTACGACGAGACCATCGTGGAATTCAACGACATCAAGCACCTGAAGAAGGAGCAGCTGTGCGCCGTCATCGCCAAGCACGAGGGCGTGACGCTGAACCCCGACTTCATCTTCGACGTACAGGTCAAGCGTCTGCACGAGTACAAGCGCCAGCTGATGAACATTCTGTCCATCGTGGACATCTACTTCCGGCTGAAGGAAGGCCGTCTGCCGGACTTCCATCCCACGGTTTACCTCTTTGGCGCCAAGTCCGCCCCCGGCTACGCCCGTGCCAAGGCCATCATCCGCTATATCAACCGGGTCGCGAAGATGATCAACAACGACCCCGCCGTGGCCGACAAGCTGAAAGTGGTATTCGTTCAGAACTACAACTGCTCCTACGCCGAGCATATCATCCCCGCCGCCGACATTTCCGAGCAGATTTCCCCTGCCGGCACGGAAGCCTCCGGCACCGGCAACATGAAGCTGATGCTCAACGGCGCCGTAACCCTGGGTACGCTGGACGGCGCCAATGTGGAGATCGCCCAGGAGGCCGGCCGGGAGAACGAGTATATCTTCGGCCACACCGTGGATGAGATCAACGCCGCCAAGCCCACCTACCACGCCCGGAGCATTTACGACTCCAACGCCGACCTGCGCCGCGCCATCAACACCCTGGTGGACGGCACCGTGCCCACGGACGACGCCCAGAAGGAGCTGTTCCATTCTCTGCAGGACGGCACTGACTGGCATCAGGCCGACCATTACTTCCTGCTGCTGGACTACGCTTCCTACTTCGATACCAAGCTCCAGGCCAACCGGGACTATGCCGACCGCATTGCCTTCGGCCGCAAGTGCCTGATGAACGTGGCCTCCGCCGCCAAGTTCTCCTCCGACCGCACCATCCGTCAGTACGCCGAGGAGATCTGGCACATCAAGCCCACCGAGTATTAAACCCCAAAACACGCCCGATTCTGCAAAGAACCGGGCGCGTTTTCGTATTCAAAAAAGTCAAAACCTTGCACTGCGGGGCGAATTGTGGTATAGTATGGTCAAAGAACCCCGCCGGTTTTTCCGGGGCGTCACGTCAATCTTGGAGGTGCAGACATGAAAGTTCAATTCATCGGCGCGACCCATGAGGTCACCGGCAGCTGTACGCTGCTGGAAGTGAACAGCCGGTACTATCTGGTGGACTGCGGTATGGAGCAGGGGGAGGACATTTTCCAGAATGTCCCGCTGCCCGTCCCGGCGAATGCCATCGAAGCGGTGTTCCTGACCCACGCCCATATCGACCATTCCGGTATGCTCCCCAAGCTGTGCAAGGACGGGTTCCGGGGGCAGATCTACGCCACGGAGGCCACCTGCAATCTATGCCGCATCATGCTGATGGACTCGGCGCACATTCAGGAATCGGAAGCCCAGTGGCGCACCCGCAAGGCCGAGCGCGCCGGGGAACGGGCCGTGGAGCCGGTATACGACACCAACGACGCGGCGGCGGCTCTCCGGCTGCTCCGCCCCTGCCAGTATAACGCCGCCGTCCAGGCCGCGGAGGGCATTATCATCCGCATGACGGACATCGGCCATCTGCTGGGTTCCGCCGCCATCGAAATGTGGCTGACGGAGGGGCAGCAGACCCGGAAGATCGTGTTCAGCGGCGACGTGGGCAACGTCAATCAGCCTTTGCTCCGGGACCCCCAGCCTGTTGCGGAGACGGAATATCTGGTCATCGAATCCACCTACGGCGACCGCCTGCATCCCAAGGAGCGGGGCGACGTGGTGGGCGAGCTGGCCGCCTGCATCCAGCGGGCGCTGGACCGGGGCGGCAATCTGGTCATCCCCGCCTTTGCCGTGGGGCGGACGCAGGAAATGCTCTACGCCATCCGGGAGATCAAGCAGCGGGGTTTGGTGACGGGGCACGACCATTTCCCGGTGTACGTGGACTCCCCGCTGGCCGTGGAAGCGACGGGAATTTTCCTGCAATGCGACCCCACGGACTTTGACGACGAGACGCGGGCCATTCTGAAACAGGGCGTCAACCCCATCTGGTTTGACGGATTGAAGCTGTCCGTTTCCTCCGACGAATCCAAGCTCATCAATACCGACCCCCAGCCCAAGGTCATTCTCTCCGCCAGCGGCATGTGCGAGGCGGGCAGAATCCGCCACCATCTGAAACACAACCTGTGGCGCAAGGAAAGCGTCATCCTGTTCGTGGGCTATCAGGCGGAGGGGTCTCTCGGCTGGAAGCTGGAAAACGGCGCGAAGTCCGTGAAGCTCTTCGGCGAGGACATCGCGGTGAACGCGGAGATCGCCATGCTCCACGGCACCTCCGGCCACGCGGACAAAGAGGGACTGCTGAACTGGCTGGCAGGCTTCCGGGAGAAGCCCAAGATGGTGTTTGTGAACCACGGCGATGACAGCAGCTGCAAAGCCTTCTGCGCGACCCTGAAGTCCATGGGCTACCACGCCGACGCTCCTTACAGCGGCACGGAATACGACCTGATCACCGGCAAGCTCACGACCTACACCGAGGGCGTGAAGATCGACCGGGCGGCCGTCTTCAAGGGCACCCAGCGGGCGAAGCAGATTTACGAGGACATGGTCGCGGCGGCGGAAGCGCTTCTCGCGCTGGTCAAGACCCGCCGCGGGAACACCAACAAGGACAACGCCAAGCTTACGGGGCAAATCATCAGTCTGATTGAAAAGTGGAAGAAATAAGACAGCAAAACGCCCGGCAGGAAATGGATTCCTACCGGGCGCTTTTTTGTGCGTTTCCCCTTACTTCAGACTGTATTTCACGGCATACGCCTTGTATTCATCGTCAAAATTCTCGTTTTCCATCCGGGCGGAGCGGATGGCCTCGTGGGTGTTCATGTTGTGGTGGTGCAGGTCGATGATGCACCCGGCGATGTTGGAGCAGTGGTCGCCCACCCGTTCCAGCGCGGTCAGCAGATCCGACCAGACAAATCCGGACTCAATGCTGCAGCTGCCCTGCTGCATCCGCAGAATGTGGTGGATGCGCATTTTCTCCTTCAGATCGTCAATGACCTGTTCCAGCGGCTCCACCCGGTAGGCCTTTTCCAGATCGTCGTCCCGGAACGCCCGGAAGGTCATGTCCACGATCTCCTCCACAGCCCGCAGCAGAACGTTCAGCTCGTGGCGGGCGGCGTCGGAAAGAGACAGATTCTTACCTTTCAGCTCCTCGGCGGACTCCAAAATGTTCAGAGCGTGGTCTCCGATGCGCTCAAAATCGCTGAGGGCTTTGAGCAGCATGGCGGCCTCGCTGCTGTCGTTTTCGCTGATCTTCAGGGCGCTGAGCTTGACAAGATACGTGCCCAGGATATCCTCATAATGGTCGGTTTTGCTCTCCCCCTCCCGCACAGCCTGCGCAAGCTCCGGCGTGTAGTTCTGGAGGGCGGCGGCGGCATCCCGCAGGGTCACGGCAGCCACGTCCGCCATTTCATTGGTGACCACACGGCAGCGCTCCAGCGCGATGGCGGGGGTGGTCAGCAGGCGTTCGTCCAGCTCGCAGACCGCTTCCGGCTGCTTCCCGTCGGGAACGATCCTGCACACCAGCTTTTCCAGCAGACCTGCCGCGGGCAGCATCAGGGTTGTGCAGATGACGTTGAAGACCGTGTGGCAGATGGCGATGCCCAGATAGGAAGCGCTTTCTCCCAGAATGGCCGGGGAGAACAGGGCGTCCGCCAGCACAAAGAGGGTCAGGCACACAGCGGTGCCGATGATGTTGAACATCAGATGCACCACTGCCGCCCGCCGGGCGTTTTTGGTGGTGCCCACGCTGGACAGCAGCGCGGTGACGCAGGTGCCGATGTTCTGACCCATGATAATGGGGATGGCTGCGGCATAGGTCACGGAGCCGGTGGAGGACAGCGCCTGCAAAATGCCCACGGAGGCCGAGGAGGACTGGATGATTCCGGTGAGCACCGCGCCCACGAGAACGCCCAGAACAGGGTTCGTGAACATCAGGAACATCTGCTGGAATTCCGGCACATTTTTCAGGCTGCTGACCGCGCCGGACATGGTCTCCATGCCGAACATCAGGGTCGCAAACCCCAGAAAGATCATGCCGGTGTCCTTCTTCTTACCGTCCTTCATGAACATGTAGTACACAATGCCCACCAGCGCAAGAATGGGGGTAAAAGAGCTGGGCTTCAGCAGCCGGACAAAGACGTTCCCGCTTTCAATGCCGCTGAGGCTCAGAATCCAGGCGGTGACGGTGGTGCCAACGTTCGCGCCCATGATGACGTTGATGGCCTGCCCCAGGGTCAGCAGCCCGGAGTTGACGAAGCCCACCACCATGACCGTGGTGGCGGAGGAGGACTGAATGACGCCCGTGACGGCAAGACCCGTCAGAAAGCCCAGCATCCGGTTGGTGGTGAGCTTCCCCAGAAGCACCCGCAATGAGGAACCCGCCCGCCGTTCCAGCGCGTCTCCCATCAGGTTCATGCCGAACAGGAACAGGCACAACCCGCCGATCATGGTCAGAACGTTGAAAATATCCATAGAATCCAGCCTCTCGTATCTTTTGATACTTCAATTTTATCAGCACAAGGTCAAATCCATTATCAGAAAAATGTAAAATCTGCGTAAATCCGGCAGAAAATATGGGAGGGGCCGCGCCCCTCCCATTCATTCTACTTTTTCTCCATGGGGAACCGCACCGTGACGATCGTCCCCTTGCCGACGGTGCTGTCCAATTCAATAGCCGCGCCCAGAATCAGCGCCGCGTGCTTGACGATGGACAGTCCCAGACCGGTGCCGCCGATCTCCTTGGAGTGGCTCTTGTCCACCCGGTAAAACCGCTCGAATACCCGCTCCTGATGCTCCGGGCTGATGCCGATGCCGGTGTCCGTCACCGTCAGAACGGCCTGCCCCTTTTCTTCCCCAAGACGCACGATGACCAGCCCGCCGTCCTTATTGTACTTGACGGCGTTGTCCATGAGGTTGAACACGATCCCGGAAACCAGCTGGGGAATCCCCTGAATCACGGTTTTCGTCCCTTCCAGCCGGATGCTGACGTTTTTCAGCTCCGCCGGGGCGGTCAGCTCCTGCATGGCGGATTTCGCCGTTTCGTACAGATCGATGGGCGCCCACTGCATATCCGCCGCACCCTCGTCCAGCCGGGACAGGCGCAGGGTATCCTCCACCAGATCGATCATGCGCTGGGCTTCGCTGTAGATTTTCTCCGCAAAGTGCCGGGTGTCCTCCGGAGGAACCAGCCCGTCCTTCATCAGCTCGGCGTAGCCGGAAATGGCGTGAAGCGGGGTTTTCAGCTCATGGGAAACGTTGGCGGTGAATTCCCGGCGGAGGGCTTCCGCCTTCTGCTTCTGGGTCACGTCAAACAGCAGCAGCACCACGCCGGAAACCGCCCCGTCGGATCTGACCGGACTTGCGGCGGCGAGATATTCCCCACCGGTCAGGGCGACATTTTCCTCCGCCTTTTCCCCGGTGAGGGCTTTCTCCACCAGTGCGGAAATGGCCGCGTTCCGGTTGGCGACGCCAAAATCCGCCCCTAAGCAGTTGGGGGTGATTTCCAGCAGCCGTGTGGCGGCGGGGTTGATGCTCAGCACCGTGCCGCTGCTGTTCATCAGCACCAGTCCCTCGCTTAAGGAACGGGTGACGGTGTTGAATTCCTTCTGCTTCTGCCGCAGTTCCTGCGACTGCGCCCGAAGCTGAACCTGCTGGGAGTCCAGCCGCCGCAGAAGAGGCTGGATTTCGACGTACTCCCGGTTGGACATGGGGTCGTCCAGATTCAGCTCGTTCAGAGGCGCGACAATGTTTTTCGTCAGCTGCCCGGCAAGAAGCGCCGACAGGGCGACGGCAATACCGATGACCAGAATGATCGGCTTCACCACCCCCAGCACCAGATGGGGCACCGTGTTCTGCGCCGCGGAAAGGCGAAGCACCGTGCCGTCGCTCAGGCGCTGCGCCGTGTAAATATACCGCTCCATCAGCGTGTCGGAATAGCGGAAGCTGGTGCCGGAACCGGTGGCCAGCGCGGCCTTTACCTCTTCCCGCTCCAGATGATTCTCCATCACGCCGGAATCGGAGCGGCTGTCATAAAGCACCGTGCCGTCGGCGGCGATCCATGTGATGCGCCGGTCTGAGGTATCCAGGCCGTCAAAATAGGAAACCCCTTCCGTTTCCAGCGCGTGGGCGACCAGCGCCGTCTGCAATCGCAGCTGCTCCGCCTGAACGTCGGAAAAGTAGGTGTACAGCGCCCCCAGGATCAGCACCACCGCTGCCAGCAGCACCGCCAGCGACGCCAGAAAAATCGAGCGAAAAACCCGCTTCGTCATGGCCTACGCCTCCATCCGGTAGCCAACGCCCCGGACGGTGCGGATGTATTCGCCGCACTGCCCCAACTTCGTGCGCAGGGTGCCGATGTGTACGTCCACCGTCCGGGTCTCGCCCACGTAGTCCGTGCTCCAGATGCGTTCCAGCAGCTGATCCCGGGAAAAGACCCGGCCGGGATGCTCCAGAAAGAGCTTCAGTAACTCAAATTCCTTCAGCGTCAGCTCCACCCGGGTATCCCCGGCGTAGACCGTATGGGACGCGGAATCCATCCGCAGATTCCCCATTTGCAGCAGTCCGGGAGCAGCCGCAGGGGCAGCCCGGCGCAGAACCGCCCGGATGCGGGACACCATCTCCATCATGCCGAAGGGCTTGGCGAGGTAATCGTCGGCGCCTAAGTCCAGCCCCACCACCTTGTCATACTCCGTCCCACGGGCGGAAGCAATGATGACCGGGATGCGGACGGTGGTGGGATTGCCCCGGAGGGCTTTGAGAATTTCAATGCCGTCCATTCCGGGCAGCATGATATCCAGCATAATGAGCTGGGGCTGGGCGTGGCTCAGCGCGTCGAACAGTCCCACACTGTCCCGGAAGCCCTCCGCCTCGAAGCCGGACGCCCGCAGGGCATACAGCATCAGCTCCCGGATGCTGTCGTCGTCCTCTACGCAATAAATCACTCGGATTCCCCCAATACTTATTCCATCTCACTGTTGATGGTACGATAAAACCGTAAGAATTACAATAAGCACTTTGTAAAATCTATGTAAAGTGGCAAATTCTGTTCCCGGAAGCGAAAATTCCGGGGCGGAAATCCGCCCCGGAGTATCGTATCAGGCATTGAAAACATAGGTATCCAGCCGCCGGAAAGCCTCCTGCACCCGGCTCAGGGGCAGCGCGAGGTTCATGCGGATGTGGGTCTGACCGTGGAACGCCCGTCCGTCCTGCCAGATAACGCCCACGTCCCATCCGGCGGCAAGCAGCTCGTCCATGGTCTTGCCGTGGGCTGTCAGCCATTTTTCGCAGTCCAGAAACAGCATATATGTTCCCTGTGGGCGGCTGACATCCACGCCGTTAAAGTGATTCGCGATGTAATCACAGGCAAAATCCACATTCCCGGTGATGACCTGCCGCAGCTCCTCCACCCACTCGTAGCCCTCGGGCCTGTAAGCGCCCAGCAGGGCGTGCATACTCATGACGTTCATGGCGTTGTAGTGACTGAGGGAACCCTCCTTGTCGCAGCGATCGCGGAGCCAGCTGTTGTAGATGATATGGTAGCTGCCCACCAGTCCCGCCAGATTGAAGGTTTTGGAGGGAGCGTACAGCGCCACGGTGCGCATTTTCGCGTCCTCGCTGACGGACTGGGTGGGGATGTGGCAATATCCGGTCAGCAGAATGTCGCTCCAGATCTCGTCGGAAACCACCATGACGTCGTACTTTTTGTACAGCGCCATGGCCTGCTCGATCTCCCAACGCTCCCAGACCCGGCCGCAGGGGTTGTGTGGGGAACAGAAAATGGCGGCGTGGATGTGATTTTCCACGATCTTCTTTTCCATGTCGGCAAAATCCATCCGCCAGACGCCCTGCTCGTCCTTTGTCAGCGGGGAGTGGACAATGTGATAGCCATTGTCCGTCAGGCAGTGGGTAAAGCCAATGTAGGTCGGGCTGTGGAGCAGCACGTTGTCCCCTTTGGAGCACAGAACGTTCAGCGCGGAGATCACGCCGCCCAGCACGCCGTTTTCGTAGCCGATGTGTTCCGATTTCAAGCCGGTAACGCCGTTGCGGCTTTCCTGCCAGCGGATAATGGAATCGTAATATTCCGCAGGGGGGTCAAAGTAGCCGAAGGCCGGATGCTCCACCCGTTCGATCATGGCCTGCTGAATGGTGGGCACCACGGGGAAATTCATATCCGCCACCCACATTGGGATCACGTCGAATCCCTCCCGGGGCGCGGGATAGGGAGAACCGGGCGCGCCCACGGCGTCAATGGCGACGGCGTCCTTTCCCCGGCGATCCAGAATGGAAGTAAAATCGTATTTCATTGTGTTTCTCCTTTGTATGCGCTTGCTCAGCCGGGAACGCCGGCTGCAAAAATACCACGAAAAACAGCGGCCGCACAGCCGCCGAACAGAATTATTATAACAGCCTTCCCTCCCTTTGTCAATCCGCGGCCGCCCGTGTCGAAGGGAATTCTGTGTTTTCCACAGCTGCGAGTTGGTAATATTGTCTAATTTTCCGTCTTGAACAGCAGATATATTTATGCTATCTTATAAATACAAAGAGGTGATACCGATGTACAGGTAAATCCTTGAAGGCTCTGAATCAGAACGGAGCCAATGCAGGCGGGCAGGGAGGTCCCCGGCGATTCCGACTTATAAGCGCGTCTCGCGGAAGAGACAGACAGAGAATGGATAAGGTATCGGAACAGAAAAACGGATCGCATACGCCCGTCAATCCGCAGAAAGAGAGGTTAACCAACAGATGTTAGATAATAAGAGCGAACAGAAATGACCCTTGGCTGCAAAAAAACGTGCTGATCACAAGGCATGGCAGTCAAGGGTCATTTCATTTCTTTCCGCGCCCGGCCGGGGCGCTTTTTTGCCGCCCGGATTGACAATTCCGGCGAAAACGTGGTATCATATTTTTATCCGGAATGTCACACAGGAGTGCCTATGCAGATACAAACGAAAAAATTTGCCGGGCTGACCGGGAATCAACTGAAGCTTCTGGCCTTGTTCGCCATGACCTGCGACCATGTGGGATTGCAGCTGCTGCCCCAATTTATCATTCTGCGGATCATCGGGCGGCTGGCCGCGCCGCTTTTTGCCTGCATGGTCGCCGAGGGCTGCCGCTATACCCATGACCGGGGACGGTATCTGGGGAGACTTCTGGGCATGGCCGCGCTGTGCCAGATCGCCTATTTTGCCGCCATGCGCTCACTCTACCAGTGCATTTTCGTGACCTTTTCCCTCTCCGTCTGTCTGATATACGCACTGGATAACGCCGTCCGCCGCCGGGCTCCCGTGTCGGTGCTGTCGGCTGCTGCCGCTGTTGCCGCCGTGGTTTTCGTCACCGAGGGCTTGCCCCGGATTCTGATTCACACGGATTTCGACGTGGATTACGGCCTTTGGGGCGTAATGCTGCCGGTTTTGGTGTATTTTGGCAGGGGAAAATGGGGAAAACTGGCGCTGTTCGCCGTCGGTGTCGGCCTTCTGGGTCTGCATTACGGCGGGACGCAGTGGTGGGGGCTTCTGAGCGTTCCCCTTCTGGCGCTGTACAACGGAAAAAAAGGCACACGAAATATCGGCCCGCTGTTTTACTGGTATTACCCCGCCCATTTGGTCGCCATCTATGGCCTGAGCCTGCTGTTGGAGCGTGCCGCCGGATAACGTATCGACCGGGGAACCATCCCCGATATATAAGGAGGAAATGATATGCGTAAAGATTTTGGTTCCAAGCCCATGCTGTACCCCATGCCGGTGCTGATCATCGGCACCTACGGCGAGGACGGCACGCCCAACGCCATGAACGCCGCATGGGGCGGCATCGTGGACACGAATCTCATCGGCATCTGTCTTGCGGACCACAAGACCACCCGGAACATCTTCGCCCGGAAAGCCTTCACCGTCTCCATGGCGGACGCGGAAAACATGGTGGCTGCGGACTACGTGGGCATCGTGTCCGGCGATAAGGTTCCCGATAAGGTCGCCCGTGCAGGCTGGCACACCAGCAAGAGCCATCTCGTGGACGCGCCCATCATCGACGAACTGCCCATGACGCTGGAATGTTCCTTCGTCAGCTACGACGAGGGCACCGGACTGCTCATTGGCCGGATCGAAAACGTCAGCGCCGAGGAATCCATTCTCACCGACGGCAAGATCGACCTGAATAAGTTCCACCCCATCACCTTCGACCCTTGCGGCAACGGCTACTATCCCCTTGGCGAAAAGCTGGGCGATGCATTTCAGGAAGGCAAAAAGCTGAAATAATTTCGAGGGCATGACGACCCCCACGCAAACACAAAGCCCTCTCAGTCACCTTCGGTGACAGCTCTCCCAGAGGGAGAGCCAAGTTGACACGAGAAATGGAGCGTATCGGTAACGATACGCTCCATTCACTGTTTTTATCAATATTTCCGCCAGGTCGAGGGCATGAGCAGGATCAGCATGGGGAACAGCTCCAGCCGCCCGAACAGCATATCCGCCGTCAGGACGATCTTCGCCAGCGGCGAAAAGGCCGCGAAGCAGCCCGTGGGGCCGACCAGTCCCAGACCGGGTCCGATGTTATTCAGCGTCGCCATCACGGCGGTAAACGTGGTGACAAAATCCAGATTGTCCAGCGCCACCAGCAGCACGGACACCAGCGTCACCAGAAAATACAGGGTCATGTAGCTCTGAACGCCCTGAACCGTCTCCCGGCTGACGGGCTTTCCGTCCACCGTCAGCACCCGCACGGAGCGGGGATGAAGCAGCTTGCGCAGCTCGGAGCCGAGGGCTTTGCACAGAATCACCAGCCGGGAAACCTTCACGCCGCCGCCGGTAGACCCGGCACAGGCACCCACGATCATCAGCAGCACCAGAATACACCGGCTGAGCTGGGGCCACAGGTCAAAATCCGTTGTGCTGAAACCCGTGGTGGTAATGACGGACGAGACGGCGAAAAAAGCGTGGTGGAACGCGTCAAACGCCGTGGGGAACATCCCCAGAATGTTAAGGGTAATAATCAGCGTGCTCCCGGCGATGATGGCAAAATACGCCCGCACCTCGGTATTCCGCCAGGCCATGGCATATTTTTTCATCAGCAGGAAAAAGTAAACGTTGAAGTTCACGCCGAACAGCGCCATGAACACGGAGACCACGCCCTGAAGGTAGTAGCTGTTATAGTAGCCCATGGAGCTGTTCTTGATGCCGAAGCCGCCGGTGCCGGCGGTGCCGAAGGCGGTACACAGGCTGTCAAACAAGGGCATTCCCCCGATAAGCAGCAGCACCACCTCCACCGCCGTCATGACGATGTAAATGCCGTAGAGAATTGCGGCGGACTTGCGCATGTTCGGCACCATCTTGCTCACGGTGGGGCCGGGGCTTTCCGCCCGGAGCAGGTGGTTGGCCTGTCCGCCCATGTTCACCAGCGACAGCATGAACACCAGAATGCCCATGCCGCCCAACCAGTGGGTAAAGCTGCGCCAGAAGAGCATCCCGTTGTCCAGCGCCTCCACATCGGTCAGGATGCTGGCGCCGGTGGTGGTAAAGCCGGAAACCGTCTCAAACACGGCGTCTAAGTAGCTGGGGATCTGCCCGGACAGGGTAAAGGGCGCCGCGCCGATCAGGGAAATGACCACCCATGCCAGCGCCGTAAAGACGAATCCTTCCCGGGCGTACATGTCCCGCTTGGCGGGCTTGAACCGGGTCAGCAGGAAGCCAAGCAGTCCCGCCGCGATCATGGTGTACAAAAAGTAAATGCCGGAGCTTTCCCCGTAGATCACGGCGACCGCCAGCGGAAGCACCAGAAACGCCGCCACGATCAGCAGGATCATGCCGAAAAGATAGCGAAGCAAGGGATAATTCATGTCCGTTCCCCCTTACCGCCGGGTGGTGAAGATATCGTTGAGGCTTCTCAGTCCGCTGTGGGCTGCGACCACGATTACGCTGTCCCCCACCTCGATGGTGTCGCTGCCGCGGGGGGTAATGGTCTTGCCGCCCCGGGAGATGCAGCCGATCAGCAGGCCGTCCTTCAGGTGCAGATCCTGCAATGGGATGCCGCAGAAATCGGCGCTGGCCGTGACCCGGAACTCCATCGCTTCGACCTTATTGCTGACGATCTTGCACAGCGTCTCCATGCTGGCATAAGCGTCGGAATTCTGCATGGCCCGGACGTAGCGCACCACGTTGTCCGCGCAGATATTCCGGGGATAGAACACGGAATCCAGAGACAGGCTGCCCACCAGCGGCTCATAGGAGCTGCGGTTGACCTTGGTAATGACCTTGGCGCGGGTCGTCCTCCCGGCAAACAGGGAAATGATGATGTTTTCTTCGTCAATGCCCGTCAGCGCCGCAATGGCATCCATGTGCTCGATGCCTTCCTCCTGTAACAGGCGCTGATCCGTACCGTCGCCGTGGAGGATCGTCGCCTCCGGCAGGAGCTGGCTCAGCTCCTCGCAGCGCTTCGCGTCCGATTCGATGATCTTCACGTCCATGCCGGTCGCCAGCAGCTGCCGGGCAAGATAATAGCCCATCCGTCCGCCGCCGATCAGCATGACCTGCCGCACCCGGGTCTTCGCCACGCCGACCTGCCGGAAAAACCGCTGCGCCTCCTGCGGACTTGCCACCACGGAGATCCGGTCCCCGGCCTTCAGCTGGAACTCACCGGAGGGGATAATGACGTCCCGCTCGCCCCGCTCCACCGCGCAGATCAGCACGTTGGCCCGGAACTTTCCGATGTCCTTCAGCGCCATGCCGTCCAGCGGGGAACCTGCCGTCACGCCGGTTTTGAGAATTTCCACATGCCCTCTGGCAAAGGTGTCGATTTTGATGGCCGAGGGGAACCGCAGTACCCGGGCCATTTCCGTGGCGCAGGCTTCCTCGGGGTTGATGGCCATGCTGAGCCCCAGATCGTCCTTGATGAGGTTCAGTTCCTCCACGTACATGGGGTTGCGCACCCGGGCGATGGTGTGCCGCGCGCCCAGCTTCTTGCCGATGAGGCAGCACAGCAGGTTCAGCTCGTCCGCGCCGGTACAGGCAATGACGAGGTCTGCCTGATCCGCTCCGGCCTCCAGCTGAACCTCCCGGGAAGCGCCGTCGCCCTCCACGACCATCACGTCCAGCTCGTTGTTGGACTGATCCAGCCTGACCCCGGAGCGATCCACCAGCGTCACTTCATGCTTTTCCTTCGACAGCTGCTCAGCAAGGACACTGCCGATTTTTCCGTCGCCGATAATCATGATTTTCATAAATATCACCCACGTCTTTATCCATTTTGCCTTACTATATCACAAATCCCGATTGAATGCAACCGCGCGGGAAAATCTGTGCAGAATCTGAAGGGGGTGTCAATAAAATCTGTCATTTTCTGTATTTCCTTCCGGAAATTCACGCTAATACTCCAAAAAATATTGGCAAAGCTATGGTTGCGGAACAAAACCGCGAGAAAGCAAAAAGGAGAGAAAACGGTATGAAGAGCAACAATCAGATCAACATTCCCCAGGCTCGGGAAGCGATGGACAAGTTTAAGATGCAGGCTGCCAGCGACCTTGATGTTCCCGTTACCTATTAAACTACGACGCTTTTCTTTCTAAAAATTCAAAAAACTATGTTGAAGTGCTTTCAAATTGCGTTGTAGCGTGTAAAAAAGTTCATCTGTCGTTTTTACATCCCGATTTTGCTTTATCACAGTAAAGTATTTGGTGAATTATTCACTTTTTGCCGCATGTTGCAGCATGATTTGTTCCTCTTTCATACGCCCTTCCTGTCCATTGCCCGTAAAAGAGCGCACACTTCCGAATCCGGAAAGTGTGCGCTCTTTTTGTTTGTATGGATACCAGTCAAGTCATTTGCGGATAATATGCCATATGTATCAAAACATCTTCTTTTTCTTATTTGCAAGTTTTTTTGAGCGTTGGTTTAAAATTCGGCTTTCCCGCCGCCTAGTATATGGAGGGACTTCCAAGGTTCTCTCCGCTGAACCTTGAAAACTTCATAATCATTCATCTGATACATTCTTCTGGACAGGAGCCAGGAGGACAGTACGCCGTGACCACCTGCCCCGTGAGGGGTACGAAGCGAGGAAGCCCGTAAAGGCTGAAGCAAAGGTGCCGAGCGAGAAATGCTGCCTCCAATGCCGGGTTGCCACCGGCAAGGCGACGAGGGTCCAGACAGGACAATGATACTTCTCTACGGAGCTGGCGGAGGACCCGGCAGGGGTGGAAGGCCCATGGACTCGATTCGCAGTCGAGCGTCAGATGATTTCCCTTTGCGCGTTTAGGGGGCGAGGCCGAATGAAACGCGCCGACCAAAGCGCAGAAGCTATTCTGTGTTTTGGTGGAGCAAAAACAACAATCAGGAGGTACACGAATGAATCACTGTAAAACCATTGCTCTCGTCAATCAGAAGGGAGGTGTCGGAAAAACGACTTCTACCATTAACTTGGGCGTCGGCCTTGCCAGTCAGGGAAACAAGGTCTTGCTGGTGGACGGCGACCCACAGCACAGCCTGACCATCGGCTTAGGTGTCACTGACCCGGATAATCTGGAACATACGCTGAACACAGCCATGCTTGGTTCTTACCGAGGGTTTAAGCTGACACTCTGCTTTGACAGCTTTGAAAAGCTGTTCAAAATTTCCATGCAGGGTACGCTGACCTACAAAGTCGGTCTTGGAACGGATGTGTTCGGCAACATTCAGCGTATAGATAACCTGCTGGAAAGTATGCCCACACGGCAGCTGGACTACAAGGAGAAGCTGAAAAACCTGGAAATCCAGGTAGAAAACGCCAAGCAGGAGGTGGCGAAGCCCTTCCCCAGAGAGGAGGAGCTGAAAGCGAAATCTGCCCGACTGGATCAGCTGAATATCCTGCTGAACATGGACAAGCGGGAAAATGAGATCGTGGACGGTGTGCAGGATGAAGACGAAATCCAGCCCCAGCGGGAATCCCGTGATTTGGAACGGTAAACACTTCGCACATTTGCCTGCTTTCTGGAAATGCGATATAATGGAAGAAAAAGGAGTTGTCCATTATGTTGTTTTCCAAGGAGAAAATGCGTTATGTAACCCTGAATGATTCCGAGCTGCGCCTTGCCAAATACGCGCTTCTCCGGTTCCGTAATATGCTCATTGCCAAAGAGCTGCCCACGGAGGACGTAAACGCCCTCTTGCTGAAGCTCTATAAGTAAGCAAATCCACCGCTTTTATTGACTGCTACAAATGCTCTCTTGCCGCATTCGAAAAACGTAACATGCAGTCTCCTGTAAAGCAAGAAAAACGTTACATACCATTTGACAAAGCCGAAGAATAATGTTACACTGGCCGTGTTACAATATGCTTAGGGGGTGGCCAAATGCTGTATCGAAAGGCATATGACAGACTGCTGGAATGGAAGGGGCAGCCGAATAAAAAGGCTCTTTGTATCATGGGCGCACGTCAGACCGGCAAAACGACCGTTATCCGCCAGTTTGGCAAGGAACAGTATTCCTGTTTTGTGGAGGTCAATTTCATCACAGATACCGATGCGGCAAAGATCTTCTCCGGGAATCTGGATGCCAATACTATCATTGCGGGTCTGACCGCTTATACCAGGAAGCCAATGATCCCCGGCAATACGCTGGTGCTTCTGGATGAAATTCAGGCGTGTCCCAACGCTAGGACTGCCATCAAGTTTCTGGTGGAAGACGGCCGCTTCGACTATATCGAATCCGGCTCCCTTTTGGGCGTCAGGCACAGAGAAGTGCGATCCTATCCGGTCGGCTTTGAGGAGCTTTATCAGATGTATCCTATGGATCTGGAGGAATATCTGTGGGCCAACGGCGTACAGAAATCGACGATTCAGTACCTGAAAGGCTGCTACGAGACGGGAACGCCGGTCACGGATGCCATTCATCAGACCATCTGCAAGCTGCTGTATAGCTATATTGTGGTCGGTGGTATGCCGGATGTAGTCCAGACCTATGTGAATACCCATGATATTGCTCTGGTGATCGCTCGCCAAACGGAGATAATGGGGTGTGGTATTATCCATGGTATATGGTCATGTTCATGAAAGCCTATCAGCCGCCAAAAGAGATGAAATACGAAATTGATTTAAGTGCATTGCAATAATCCAAACCGGAAAATAGCATCTGTCTTCACCGGCAGGTGCTTTTTCTATACCCGAAAATGAAAGGAAGGCGATATTTATCACAAATCAAGAATTAAACACACGTCTCTACCAAAAGATGTTTGACGAACAGGAACACTACCGGCAGCACCTTCTGACGCTGCCCCCGGAGGAAATTCTGGACAGCGCCTACGAGTACACCATCCGGGAGGACATTCTGTTATCCCTGGAATACAATGACCTAACAACCAGGCAGTGTCAGGCACTTCTCAAATCCGAGCATCCCTTGCAGGATGTATTTCGGGCCTGGGAGCATCACGAAAGTCCCCATATGGAGGAAGTGCAGGCCATTATCGAAGCAAAGGCGAATGATATGTGCCATCTGTATGCCCAAAAGGCACACCGAGAGGAGCGATAGCCCGTGGCATACTTCACCCCGGAGGATATTCAGCAGGCAAAACAGCTGGATTTGCTGACATATCTTCAAATCAATGAGCCGGATCAGTTGGTAAGGGTATCCAGCGATACCTACTGCACCAAAGAACACGATTCCCTCAAAATCAGCAACGGGAAATGGCACTGGTTCTCCCGGCAAACGGGCGGCAAAACAGCCCTTGACTATCTTGTGAAGGTCAAGGGCTGTTCTTTTATGGAGGCTATGGAGATCATTCATGGCGCGCCCCTGCCTAGGACGATCCCCGCACCGGTTTCCAGAGCAGAATCAAAAAGGCTGCTGCTCCCTGAGCGAAACGGCAACGCGGACACCGTGATCCGCTATCTGAAAGGCCGCGGCATCCATGACGTTATCATCCGCTACTGTCTGGAAAATAATTTGCTCTTTGAATCCCGGAAATACCACAGTGCCGTGTTTCTGGGCTACGACAAGGATGGTGTTCCCCGCTATGGCAATGTCCGGGGAACCGTTGGTGACTACAAAGGGGAGCTGTCCGGCAGCGACAAGCACTACTCCTTCTCCATTCCCGGAAGCAGCCAGACCGTTCATGTCTTCGAGTCGGCCATTGACGCTCTGAGCTATGCCACCCTGGAGCTGTTCGAGGGAAAGAACTGGCACGAAGATCATCTGCTGTCTCTTGCCGGGGTATTTGTCACCAAACGGGAAGATGTGGTGCCGGTTGCTCTGTCCCGGTATCTGGCGGATCACCCGGAGATTCAGACGCTGCGGCTCCATCTGGACAACGATGCCGTTGGCCGGGGCGCGGTGTCCGGAATTGTCGGTGGCCTGCGTGACAGGTACGAGATTTGGGACGAGCCGCCCAAGTGCGGCAAGGATGTCAACGACCAGCTCAAAATCAGGGTTGGATTGAAAAAGAAGGAGGAATACAGTCGTTGAAAATCCATATCTATCAGATCAACAGGAACCGGGACACCCAGCAGCTTAAATTCCTGTGTCTGGACACCGCTCGTCGGATTCTGCATTCTGCGGAGCCGGACAGTGCCGCCTACGATAAGGTCTACTCCGGCGATGTGAAATGCCGGAATCTGGAGGATGTATTTACCCTCTTTAATTCTCGCAGGCCGGAGGGCTTCCGGGGACACAGCCTCTCCGTCTCGGATGTTGTGGAGGTGGAGGATGCCGCCGGTATTACGCCGGGATTCTATTTCTGTGACAGCTTTGGATTCAAGGAAATTCCTTTTCAGCCGGAGCTTGCCGCCGACGCCGTCCGGGGTCCTACCATCCAAGTGGTTTTGGTGGAACCCGGAAAGACGGCACGGATCGCGGAAGTCGGCACTTCTCTGGACGCCATGCAGCAGACCGTAGGCGGCGATATTGAAGCCTGTTACCCCTTTGATGAGCAGGTCTGTATTGTCTGCAATTCTGAAGGGAAAATCAATGGCCTGCCCCTGAACCGCGCCATCCGGGACGAAGATACCAATGAGATTGTGGACATCATTGCCGGTACGTTCTTCATCAGCGATTGCCGCAAAGAATCCTTCGGCAGTCTTTCCGAGGAACAGCAGAAGCGGTATCTGGAAAAATACCGTCTCCCGGAACGGTTCTTCCGCACAAGAGACGGCATTGAAGCCGTGTCATATAAGCCTCAAAATCGAGAGCGTTAAGTGTCCTTTCTCAGCACCGCCAGATAATCTACGTAGGAATATATTTTTGCTCTTCCCGACTTTTCTGTTTGCTGTAAAATCCCATTATCCACAAAAGACGCAACATTTTTTGCGGCTGTATTATAGGACAAATTTAGGGCTGTCGCAGTTTTTTGAATATCGATAATGGGGTTCTTTTCCAAATAAATAAGAAAGTTTATTGCGTTGGTTTGCTGCCGCTTTGTCATGCTATTAAATTTTTGTACATTCCGGTTGTGAATTTCCGTAAGACGGTCAATTGTTTGAATTGCATCCTCGGCAGAATCGGATAGTGCTTGCAGGAAAAAGAGAACCCACTGCTCGTAGTCCCCGGTTTTTCGTACTTGCGTCATCCGGTCATAGTATTCGACCCGGTTCATTTTCAGAAAATAGGAGATATAAAGCGACGGTGCGGAGAGTATTTTCTTCTCCATGAGAAACAGCGTAATCAGAAGCCGCCCTACCCGGCCATTTCCATCTAAAAAAGGATGGGTTGTTTCAAACTGGTAATGGATCAGTGCTGCCTGGATCAGTGGGTCAAGGGAATCCTCCCCATTCATATATTTCTCCAGATCGGACATGGCATCTACCATATCTTCTGGATTTGGCGGAATATACCGCGCATTTCTCAATGTGCTTCCCTGACCGCCGATCCAATTTTGCGAATAACGGAATTCACCGGGATTCTTTTCCTGACCGCGCACCCCCTCCATCAGAACAGCGTGTGTTTCTTTAATCAATCGGTTACACAGCGGGAGCGTTTGAAGGCGATTGATCGCGTATTCCTCCGCACGGATGTAATTCACAACATCTGATACATTGAGGTTTGTGTTTTCCTCCGCAAAGGGGTTCAAAATGTCATCCAGCGTACACTGCGTCCCTTCGATCTGGGAAGAAAGCAGTGCTTCCTTCCGCACATACATGGAAACAAACAAATCCATATTCGGAATACGGGAAGACAGGCCATCCAGTGTAGCCAGCCTTCGATTTGCGTCAATCAGCTTGGCAATCAGCTCATTACTCATCTCAATAGGCGGCTCAGGGGGAAGCGGATTGGGGCGAAAAGACTGATAAGCCATTTCCCCTGACAGATTAGTTACAAGGCAACCGGCTCTGTTATTCATGGCAGCTCCTTTCTAAAAATGAAATTACACGGCTAATAATAGCACAGTTATTTCAGAAAATCAAGTTTTTCTGAAATAACAGGCAATATAGTTTTTCATAAAATACGTAAAATATGATATAAACAATCAAAATACTCCCTGTAATTTCATTTTCCACCCCAATAGACAAACCGGTTGCTTTTAATCATTTGTGTCGTGAAGAATAGAAAAGTGTGAATGGTTGCAAAAATCTATTCTAAGTCAACTAATAGCCATTACAGAAAATGAATCAATGCATCCGAAAACATATAAGCAATTTCTGGTAATACCGTTTCCAGAGACTGCTGCCACCGCACCGCCCGAAAGGGTGGTGCTTTTCTATACCCAAATTACAGGAGGTGATGCCCCTTTGAACACAAAATCCACAGCGTCCTGTGGCTGTGGCAAGCCCAGGACTACCCCTATTTCCCCGGAGGAAAAGCGATGGCTGAAAGAAAAACTATCCCAGTCCCGTTACGACGAATGTATGCAGGAGCGGCGGGAGGCATGGCTGTTTCTTCGGCCCGGTCATAAAAAGAACTATCGATAGGAGGTTTGTCTTTTATGGAGCAAGCATCGCCTTTGTACTCCCACAAAGGCAGCTTGTCAGGGGGAACCCCTGATACCCCTGTATCTGAATCGAGAAGAAGGAGTGAAATCTATTCGCAATCGTAATATCAAAATCCAGTTGTGGCTGAACAAAGCGGAAGCCCGGAATCTCCAAGAAAAAGCAAGGCGCAGCCACCTGTCTGTTGCCGCCTATCTGCGGCAGCTTATCAGCGGTGTTGTTCCCAAGGAAGCTCCATCCCCGGATTTCTTCTCCATGATGCGGGAACTGCATTACATCGGGAACAACCTCAACCAAATTGCCATGAAAGCCCACGCTCTGAATGCCATCGATGCCAAGCATTATGACGATGGTGTCCAGCTGTTTGAGGAAGCTGTTCAGGAAATTCTGTCGGCGGTTCTTGATCCCGTGCCTACGGAGCGCTGACCTATGGCTGTTACATCCATTTGGCGCGTCCATGGCAGTGTTGGGAAGGTTCTGGACTATGTGGAAAACGCGGAGAAAACCACCGCCGTTTCCACCGGCGACAGCGACCTGTCCGATGTTATTGACTATGCCATCCAGCAGCATAAGACCAGCCAAACCCAGGTGCGGGACGGTGAGGAGGTCGTTCAGCGGTTTGTGTCCGGTATCAACTGCCACCCCAGCACCGCGGGAATGGAGATGCAGAAGGTCAAGAAATTCTACGGAAAGGAGGATGGGGTCATTGCCTACCACGGCTATCAGTCCTTCGCTCCCGGAGAGGCCACCCCGGAGATTGCCCATGAGATTGGGGTCAAGCTGGCGCGGCAGCTTTGGGGAGACCGGTATCAGGTGCTTGTTGCAACTCATTTGGATCGTGCTAACCATCTGCATTCCCACTTTGTCATCAACACGGTGTCCTTTGTGGACGGCATCAAGTACCACCGCACCAAACAGGATTATAAGGAAATGCAGCGAGTGTCTGACGCGCTCTGCAAAGAGTATGGCCTGTCCGTAATTCGGAATCCCAAAGGCCGGGGCATGACCTACAACGAATGGATCGCCGAAAAAGAAGGCAAGCCCACCCTGCGCGGCGTTATCCGCTCCGACATTGACCGTGCCATTCTGGCCTCCACCACCCAGCAGAATTTTCAGGAGGCTATGCAGGCCATGGGCTACACGTTCAAGACCCGCGCCCCGGATGGGCAGCCCCTCAAATATCCGGCACTGAACCCCCCCGGAGCGAAAGGCTACTTCCGTTTCCACCGGCTGGGGTCGGGGTATTCTCTGACCGAAATTCTGGATCGTGTTTACGACAACGTGAGACGGCAGACCCCATTCCCAGAGGCGGACCGGATGGCAAAGCAGCGCAATCCATTTATCCCCTATCCCAAAGCGAAAGGCATTCACGCCCTGTATCTGCGCTACTGCTACGAGCTGCGCATCATCCAAAAGCATCCGGCATCCGTGAAGCGGGTGCCTTATTCTATGCGACAGGATTTAATCTTGCTTGACAAGCTGGATGCGGAAACCCGTTTCCTTGCCAAGCACGAATACGGCACCGCCGCTGAACTGGAATCCCACAAGGAAAAATCCACAGGCAGAATTTCCGAACTGGAGCAGGAGCGCAACGCGCTCCGCAGCCAGCTTCGGGCAGCTACCCGCAAGGAAGATGCCCCTGCGGTAGAAAGCCTTAAATCCCGTATCAAAGAGGTATCCTCTGAGATAAAAACACTGCGTCAGGAGGTGAAATTATGTGACGGAATCGAAGCCCGTTCCGCTCTGATGGAGCGGAATCTGGAGCAATTACAGCAGGAACAGGAAATCGAAAGAAAGGAGGAAGAACAGCATGAGCTATTCCGGCGAGGCGGCAGATCAGGTCGTCCGTCTGAGCTTGAACGGGGTTGAGGTCGCGGCAAAATTGTCCGGCTCCGCCGCCAAGCAGCTGGCGATCATGATTTACGCCATTCTGAAAGACCAGAAGAAAACCAAAGGTAAAATCCGTCTGACCAATATGCTCCGCTCCGGCAAGGAACTGAAAGTGTTCGCCGTTAAGGACGGGGATCTTCAGAAATTTTGCGAGGAGGCCAAAAAGTACGGTGTTCTTTATTGCGTCCTCAAGGACAAGAACGCCACTGACGGCATTACGGACATTATGGTTCGAGCAGAGGACGCCGCCAAGGTTAACCGCATCTTTACCCGGTTCGGTCTTGCCACTGTGGATTTGGCATCTCTGAAAACAGAGCTTGTCAAGGAGCAGGATAAAGCACGCACCGAGGAGGATGCGGATGTGCGTTCCGGTTCCGACAAGCCCCATAACGATGATTTCGTGAAGGAGCTGTTTGGTGAGAACCCGGAGAAACACATTGTGGAGGAAAACCCTCAGACCGGACGGAACGAGGCCGAACGTCCGTCCGAGAGTACATTGCCGAACAGACGGGGCGAAGAAATCTTTTCTGACAGCCGCCCCTCTGTCCGTGAGGCGATGAAACAGATTCGGCAGGAAAAGGCTGCACGCCAGCCCCAGAACACCATTGCCGACAAGGTAGTGGAGAAAATCACGAAAGGAAAGGAACGATGAAATGAACGAATTTTTTGACAAGGAGGAATGGGCCAACCGCAAGCAGCAGGATCGGGAATCGGCATATGCCATGGTGGATGACGCTCTGAAAAAAGTCGGCACAGACGGAAAGGCTTTTCAGACCTACTTAGATGTGCAGTCCAAATTCGAGCGGTATTCCGTCAGCAACGCTCTGTTGGTAGCTGCCCAGAAGCCGGATGCCACCGATCTGGGCGAGGCCAACTTCTGGCGTGGCCGGGGAGGCTATATCCGCAAAGGAGAATCCGGTATTCTCCTTATGGAACCCGGAAATTCCTACACCCGAAAGGATGGCTCCAAGGGTGTCGGCATCAACGTCAAGCGTGTCTTTGATATTTCCCAGACTACGTTGACCCCCACAAGGGAGCCCGCCGTCACCCAGGACACCCGGCTGCTTCTCAACGCTATGGTGCGTTACGCACCCTGCAAAGTGGACTTCCGGGACGAGCTTCCGGATGGCCAAAGCGCCCTTTACAGTCCCCAGGAGAAAACCGTCTTTGTTCAGCGGGGTCAGACCATGGAGGATGTGTTCCGGGGCGTGGCCCAGGAACTTGCCCACGCCTATCTGGATACCGGAAACTACAGCCGGGACGGCAATACCTTTATCGCCCAGTGTGTCGGAAATATTCTCTGCCAGCGCAATGGGATCGACGGCAAAAGCCTTGCTGTGACCCAGCTGCCCCAGAAGTACGCCGAGATGGAGCCGAAACAGCTGCGGGAGGAGCTGAAATCCATCCGCACCGCCGCCAATCAGATCTCCGCTGATATGTTCCGCTTCCTGGATGCCAAAAGCCACGGCAGCCGACAGCGGGACGATGCCCGGTAAAGGAGGCGTGTATGGCAGAAGTACAACATTTGATTCAGGTCAGCGACTATGAGCAGCGGCTCATGGTCAATGGCCTTAACGCTTTCCGCAATGACCTGATCCGGGACGGCAAGCCCACGGAGGACATCAATGCCCTGCTAATCAAAGTGATTGACGCGCCGGAGAAGAAACCGAAAAGGAAGTTTGACCGTGAACGATAAGCTGTCCCGGCAGAACCGCGTTCTCTATGCCTGCGGCATCATCCCTGTTGTCTGGCTGGCGCTGCTGGCGGCTCCTCTATTGGAGGGCGGTCTGGGAACGCTGCTGGAGGGCTTCGGCACGGCATTGGAAAATCCCTTTCACATCATCTGGTGTGACAAGAGCCTCAAAACACTGCTGATTTTCCTCATGCTCTATTGCCGCGCTCTCCTTTGTAATAGCACGGCTGAATCATGGCAAGCCATTCCTTCCACGGGACAATCCGTTCAATCTGACTGAGAAATTCTTTTTTCTTTGTCCGCACCTGCGCCAGTTCATCGCTGAATGCGGAAATTGTCATCTGTTTATCCAT
>OLPR01000669.1_pt1 | contig 30576 bp, 18 predicted proteins | sample 1672761 | NCBI WGS metagenome assembly OLPR01 (sample SAMEA3136721, study PRJEB25190) | human gut metagenome | biome: human gut; feature: human-associated habitat; material: faeces | place: Austria | collected 2013 | reverse complement strand
TTTGAACTCTTTGCAAAGCAAAACAGTGTTGCCATATAAAACGGAACGGTTGGCAGGATAGGAAGTACAATTCCTATCGTACCAAGTCCCAGGCAAAGAAATCCAAGCACGATCCATACTACTTTTAAAGGATTTTTCATCTTCTTTCTGTTCTCCTGTGGGAGTTTTCCTCCCCTTTATTTCTTGTCGTTCTGCTACTATTTCCTTCTTACACCGCCAGCACAAACTTCCGTCCATCAACCCTTGTCACACCAAGCTCAATGCCATACAGTTCCCGGATGCTCTCTTCCGTAATCACTTCTTCCGGATCACCTTCCACCAGCACTTTTCCATCTTTCATGCCGATGACATTATCTGAATATGCGATTGCCTGATTGATGTCGTGCAGTACCATGATGATGGTTATTCCAAATTCCTGATTGAGTTTTTTCACCAGTTGCAGGATCTCAATCTGATACCGGATATCCAAATAGGTAGTCGGCTCATCGAGGAACAGTGTCTTTGTTCCCTGACAAAGTGCCATTGCAATCCATACACGCTGACGCTGTCCACCGGAAAGTCTTGACACTTCCCTGTCACGATATTCTGTCAGATTGGTTACTTCCAATGCCCACTGGATCATACGCTCATCTTCTGCACTGTCTCCCTGCATCATTTTCTTATGAGGGGTTCTTCCGAATGCCACCAGATTCTCAACGGTGATATCGTCTGATGCACTGTTATACTGCTGAACAATCGCAACCTTTCTGGCAAATTCTTTTAAGTTCAGGTTCTGGATGTTCTTACTCTTGAGGAAAATGTTTCCCTTTCTCGGATATAGGTTCTTTGTCATCAGGGAAAACAGTGTGGACTTACCACATCCGTTTGCTCCCATAATCGTTGTAATTTTACCTTCTTCAATCTTCAGGGATACGCCCTTTAAGACTTTATTTTTTCCATAGGAAAAATGCAGGTCTCTGACTTCCATCGCAGGCTTGTCTGCCCACTTACCCGCTTTTTTTACTTTCTTTGCTGCTTCATTCTCTGCAGAAGTCAAATCCATATTCTTTTCTTTACTTCGCATACTTCTTAGACCTCCTTAACAGAATGATGAAGAATGGGCCTCCGACCACACTCATAATGATGGATGCGGATACCTCATACGGAGCGGCTATCGTTCTTCCGATGGTATCTGCCAGCAGGAACGTAAACGCTCCGAACAAAGCACTAAATGGAACTAATGCCTTGTGGTCGCTTCCTACTAAAATTCTTCCGATATGCGGAACAATCAGTCCTAAGAAACTAATCACTCCGGCTACTGCTGTGGAAATACTTGCAAGCAATACTGCTATCAGTGAAATCACGATACGCATTGCATTGACATTGATTCCAAGGCTTCGTGCTGTCTTATCTTCCAGTGCTAACAGATTACACATCTTCGTCATAATCAGTGCCAGAACCAGTCCGACAATTACATACGGTACTAAGGTTTTCACATCATCCCAAGTTTTCATTGTGATATTACCATTGACGATGGCTGCCACGCCAGACATCTTTCCGCCATTCATTGAATTCAACGCACTGGATAATCCGGTGAACATTGCATCGACTGCCACACCGACAAGGATAATTCTCAGAGGACTTAATCCCCCTTTCCATGACAGGCTGTAAACTAAGACAAATGCAATCACACCACCAAGAAATGCAAATAATGGAGTGAAGAAAAATAAAGTCGGTGCAAATGCGGTAATGAGTACCGCCGCAAAACTTGCTCCACTGGAAATACCGATGATTCCCGGATCGGCAAGTGGATTTTTTAATACCGCCTGAAATAACACACCCGATACCGCTATCGCAGCTCCGGCTAACATGGAGATTACAATTCGTGGGAATCGTAAGTCATAGATTGTTGCCACGTCTTCATTGTACTTTACAAATAATCCTTTCAGTAGTTCCGGGAAGCTGACTTTCAGGCTTCCGATATTCACTGCCGCAAAGAATAATGCAACCAGTAATACGATCATTACAATAAAGGAAATTGCTGCTTTTGCTGTTTTCCGATGCTTTCTTGCTTTATCCTGACCGGAGAGGTTCTGGATTTCCATTTCGGAAGTCTCAGAAGTATTTTTTAATTCTGTCTCTTTCATCTGTCCTCTCCTTTCTACTTGCTCTGCTGTTCGTTGTATTTTTCAGTTGCGTCAGAATCCTTTGCTTTCTTCTGTGCATTATCACTGGTTTCTTTTGCTTTTGCTGAATCTTCATCACTTTCCGGATAAAGGATTGGCTGTAATTCTTCCAGTGCCTGTGGATACTTAAACGTAGCACTCATACCGAAATATTCATAAGTCAGATCATAAACTCTGCCGTTCTTCACCGCATCGAAATGCTGCCAGATGTCATTCTCCGCAAAATCTTTATTGAACATTTCTACCACCTGATCCGGCAGTGCATGTGCGGCACGTAAGATAATATCCGGCTCTTTGGTTTTCATGTCTTCAGTATTTACGGTCAAAAATTCCTGATCGGTGTCAGAGTATACATTCTCTCCGCCTGCCAGTTCCACCAGACTTCCCACATAGGAATTCGGTGTTGCGATAATATAAGAGCCAGGAAGTCCCATCAGGATCATAACCTTCGGATGGTCTTTTCCTTCATTCTTTTTCTTATAGTCATCGTAAAATTCAGTAAATTCGTCCACCAGTTTCTGTGCCTGATCTTCTCTGTCGAAAATCTCACCCAATTCCTGAATGGAACGGTACATACCCGGCACACTTCTAAGATTCAAAAACGCCCAGTCTGTATCGATTGCTTCATATTTCGGCTGCAGATCACTCTGCAATGACACCGGACTTAAAATCCAGTCTGGATTAAGTGAGGATACAATCTCCATATCCGGACTCATGGCTGTTCCCACGGTTTCCACATCTTTGTATCTGTCTGGAATTGTGGACACGGTACTGCTGCAAACACCAACCAGATCCAGTTCCAGCTTATCACAGATATCTGCGGTTGCCGGAGAAGTCGCTATGATTCTCGGCTCATCTTTCATTGCCTGTACTTTTTTCTTGGCTGCTTCTACGGCTGCCTTTTCTTCCAGATCATCAATCTCTAAGAGAGACTTGGCATCTTCATTGGAAGAATCCTTGTCCGATTTGCTGTCAGAAGTCTTTTTATCTGCCGTCTTACTGCTGGCTGTCTCATCTGTACTGCTCTCTGTCTGCGTAGCAGAATCACTGCTTTTCTTTCCCTGACTCTGGTCTACACAACCTGCCAGAGAAAAAATCATGGTCATTGCAAGGAGAACAGCCGATGCTTTTTTCAAACGCCTATTCATCATCGTCCTCTGCACCTCCCCAACGTTTCCAGTTCTTACGGAAGAAATAAATTACTCCGGATACTGCTCCAAGCAGAATCAGACCTGTTACTACAACTGCCAATGCAATCTGGAAAATCCGGTTGCCGGAAGAAGTATTTCCGCTATCGGAATCGCTGTCACTTGTTCCATCTTTCGCAGTAGAAAGACTTAATCCTTCTGAAGAATTTACTGGATTTTCTGTATCCAGTGAAGAAGAATCACTACTCGGTTTTGCTGCTTCTGTAATACTACTTTCCAGTTTCTTTGATGAGCTGGAAGAACTGCTTTTATCAGATGAGCCGGAACTCTGAAGAGAAGAATTACCAGAACCCAAACTGCTGTTTCCACTTGAAGTAGAACCTGAATTATCTACTGAACCAGAACCACCGGACTCTGCCGCTGTTCCATTCGAGCTTTCTGTTACCATAGTTGCGTTCATATCGGTATTGTTACCCTCGCTGTAGTCACTCGGATACAGATAGAAAATAACATTTCTTCCCATCGGCTCTACATACATCTCGCCTCTGACAATACAATTTTCACTTGGCACACGCATACACACATCGGCTGTTGTACCATTACTGTCTGAACCATTTCCTGTAATACCGATTTCTGATGGTGTAGACCAGCCGGAATCACCTACATTCTGTACCTGAAAGCTATGTCCACTGGTGTAGTCCATCAGACTCATGCGGATGGTCAGATAATAAGCTCCATCGTCTGTTACTTCCAAGATACCATTGCTGTATACACAACCTTCCACCATGCCCTGTCCTGTTGCATAGGAACTCTCTCCACCGGAATCTTCGATTACTCCGGTAACCGGGTGTGCATAACATCTGTTGATTGCACAACTATACACTGTCCCGCTTGCGGCGTAAGCCTTAACAGCAGGAAAGCCTGCCATTAAAGTAATGGCAAGCACACAAGTCATAATGGCAGACAATATTTTGTTTTTTTTCGCTGCTAATTTCATTCCTTATCTCCTGTTAAATGAATTTGGCAGACTCCCAGTCCCGAAGGAATGGGAGGGTTCGTCTGCCAAATCACTACTTATTATTTTACGTTTGCTTTTTTCTTTCTGTTGTACTCCATGATTCCTGCCAGTAAAGCGACTCCTCCGAGAAGAAGGATAGTTGCCCACAGGGTATTGTTCTGTACAACATCACCAGTCTTAACGTTGGATGCTGATTTCAGGCTGGAACCTGATCCAAGGCTGGATGTTCCACTCTTCAGACTTGAAGAACCACTTCCAAGTGAGGAAGAACCAAGTTTGCTGCTTCCAAGTGAACTGCTTCCGAGGCTGTTATTTCCAAGAGAGCTGTTTCCAAGTGAAGAGCTGTTGTTGCTTCCGTTGGAATTATTATTGTTGTTATTGCTATTGTTGTCGTTCTTATCAAAGTCTGGATCATCGGATGTTGTTGCTTTTAATGAGCTCCAATCCAGTTTCAGGAATACTGGCTGTGTACCTGTGCCAGAACTGATAGCGTCCATAATCGGAACGAATACCTGTAACGGAACATATCCATCATCCAGAGCTTCCGGAATAAGCTCGAATGTTACTTCATTTGGATAGTTTGTTCCGTACTGGTCAGAAACCAGTGAGCCATCGCTGTTCTTCTGATAGCTGTCAACTGTAACATCAGCAAGTGTTCCCTGCGGATTACCATACTTATCAAGTGTATAACCCGTTGTGAAGTATTTGAGCTGACTTAAATATCCAAGTTTCTGTCCTACTGTCAATCCATTGAAGTTCAGAGTAATGTAATATTTGCCATTCTTCACTGTCAGTTTAATTGTATGGTTGATTGCTTCATTTGACATAGAATAAGTATTCTTGTCTACTTTCACCATTGTTCCATAGATAGAGTAAACCCCATCAGCAAGGTTCTTGATATCCAGTTTTCCATCACTCTTCTTTGCTAACTGCTGGATTGCTTCTGTCAGTTTTGTCACCTGATCATCTACCAGTTTCTGTGATGCAGAATCATTATCCATTACATTCTGAGCACGACCTACTGCACTCTGTAATGTTGCAAGAGAACTTTCTGTATAAATGTCTGTCTGGCTTAAATATGTCTTTGCTTCTGCAATCTTGCTTTCCAGTTTGCTCTTATCTACAACTGCTTTTTCTACCAGTCCGTTTAATGCAGTTGTCAGAGATTTCTCTGCTGCTGCAACTTCTGACTCTGTTGCTTTTGGATTTGCTGCAACATTCTCAGCCAGTGTAATTGCTGTATTCAGGACCGTCAAACTGCTGCTTTCATAAACATCTGTTTTTGCTGCCTCAGCTTTTGCTTTTTCAATCAGGGCATTTAAATTTGTCTTATCAACAACTCTTAAACTGTCAAGTGCTGTCTGAAGTGCTGTAACCTGTGCCTGAACTTCTGCCTTGGTAGCATCTTCTTTTGCTGCTACTGCCTGTGCATTTGTGATTGCTGTCTTTAATGCTTCTAATGTTGCAGAAGTATAAACAACATCGGTACGATTTGCTTCTGCTGTTGCTTTTTCAATCAAAGCATTCAGTTCTGTCTTGTCTACGATCTGAGTTTCTACTGCATCTACGGCTGCCTGTAAAGCTGTCACCTGCAGATCAATTTCTTTCTGTGTAGAATTCATATCATTGTAAACATCCTGAGCTGTCATGTAAGCCGCATTTAAAGCGTTCCAGTATTCGTCAGCAACATCACCCTGCTGCATACCGGATACCTGATTCAGAAGTGCTTCGATTACACTGTTGTCTCTTTCTACTCCTGTCTCCTGTTTGATGTTTGCCCAGTCGATAGAAACTCTGGCAACCTTTGTACCCTGTCCTTCACCGATGCTTTCCATAACCGGAACATAAACCTCTACATAGAACAGGTTGTCGTTCAGTTCAATCGGGATTGATAATTTTTTCGGATACCAGTTTCCTTCTGTATTCTTGTCGTAATACTCAGAGTTCTTGTCATTAAATAAATCGTAAACATCTGTGTACTCTTCCAGAATTGTTGCATCGGAAGCTTCATATTTTACCGGATAATTATATTTGTTGTATTCAACCGTATCCATATCTACTTTTTTCAGTTTGTACAGATAACCTGTCATTCCGGCAAATTTCATGGACTGGAAGTTCATCTCCAGTGTTACTTCACCTTTACCCGTAACTCTTACAATTCCGTTCTGAATCATGGAAGCATTTCCCATAGAATCTTCATCGGATGTTGCGTTGAGCAGTTTGATCGGTACGGAATATGTACCTTCAAAAATCTGCGGATATTTTTCAAAGAGATCACTCTGTTTGTTTTTAACAACAAGTGCTTCATAAGAAGAGGTCAGCAGTTTTGTCTGCTTTTCTACTTCTGGTTTTGTTGCATTGACATCAGCGGATACTTTCTGAGCAGATTTGATTGCTGCCTGGAAACTGTTCCAACTGTTGTCTGTATAAGTGCCGTCATTTGTCTTGGTCAGTGCATTTTCGATATAGCCATTTAATTCTGACTTATCTACTGCATCATCCAGACGAACAAGTGCTTTCACTGCTTTATCCAGCTTGTCAACCTGTTCATTCATGTCATCTACTGTCGCATCAGATTTTGCTAATACTTCTTCAGCTTCCTTGATTGCAGACTTCAGATTCTCATAACTGTCTTTTGTATAATTTGCTTCTGCATAATTATTTTTTGCATCGGAAACTGCCTGATCCAGTTCTACTCTTGCTTTTACTTCTTCTTTCATTACAAGACCTGCTGTTGCTGTATCCAAAGCTGTTTCTGCCGCTGTGATTTCTGACTGGAATGCCACTTTATCTGCCTGAACGCTTTCTGCTGTAGCAATCACATCTGTTAATGCTGCAAAAGAATCGCTTGTGTAATTTTTCTCTTCTAATGCTTTTGCATCATTCAGTTTTGATTCCAGATCAGATTTTTTAATTTCCTGTTTTACTGCAGATTTTAAATCGAGATTTAACAGGAGTTCTGTTTCTCCGCTTTCTGTTGTTACTTTTACTTTGTGGTTTTCTACATTTGCAGGAAGTTTCACTACAAGTCTGCCTGCGTCTGTATCTGCATTCGCATATCCGGCACCCTTGCGATACTGCATACCGGTAATTCCGTCCACGTACAGATAAGCAGTTACATTGCCGTCTTTATCTGTATATAAACGAGCAGATTTTAATCCTGCATTCAAATCACTTGCTGTTCCATCCTGATTGGTAAGTGTTGCCTGTACTTCGTAAACACCTTTTTCCATGGAAACGGCTGTTGACATCGGTACAAGTGCATCTACTGCTGACTGAAGGTCTGCGGATGCCTGATCTGCATTTGCTTCTGTTACCTTTCCTTCCTGAGCAGTAATCACTGCCTGAAGGTCTACCCAGCTTTCTGCTGTATATTCTGCTTCATTTAATGCCTTGGCATTTTTCAGAACTTTATTGTATTTGTCAAGTCCAGTTGCCTCTTTTAATCCGCTGATTGCATCAGAAATTTCTTTATCTAATGCTACGATTTCCGAATCGTTTGCAGAAGTTGTTCCGTCGATTACCTTCTGAGCTTTTGCTACTGCGTCAGATAATACTTTGTAAGATTCCTCTGTATAATTGTCGGCTGTATATTTAGATGCTTTATCAACTGCTACAACTAAAACAGATTTATCGTGGGTTGGCTCGTTAATTTCCGCTACAGGTGTTAAACCAGATAAAGTCATAAATGCCGTTCTGCATCCTTCACCAGATCCAGGAACTTTATTCTGAAGTTCATCCATGATAGGGACAAAGAAGTTCAGATATACCCCGTCATCTCTGTCTGCTGATTCCGGGAACTCAAATCCAACTGTCTTTGGATAATACAGATCATACTGTTCTGCATAAGAATCCATATCTGTGCTACCCGAATCATTCAGATAATAACTGTAATAATCAAGTGGTGTATATTCACTTAATACTGGAAGTCCATTTTCTTCTGTCTGTTCATTATTTGCCCAGAATATTCCATTGCTATATCCATAACGACCAGCGATTGTAATTCCCTGCGTATCAAAATAGATATGTTTCTTTCCATTTTCAACTACTAAGCGTGCAGAATCATTAACAACCGCCGAATTACTCATAGATAATCTATCCGGCTGATCCTGTTGCCACATAGTAACATTAACATTATAAACTCCGTCTTTTATTTCAGAAATGTCTGTCTTATCTGATTTTTCTGAAATTGCCAATGTATTATATACGCAAGTAGTTCCTGTTATAACTAACTCATCACCATCCATCCGGATACTACCATCTTCATTTTTATAAGAAGAATTTCCAAAGTTTTCAATCGGATTAAATATCTGGAATACCGGAGCACCATACCATTGAACTTCAATTTTACTTGTGTCCCAGTCCTCTGGTATCTTAACTCTAAGTTCTACCGCTCTTGTCGGTTTAACAGTTGTTCCATTTACATTTATTCCCAAATTATAAATCAAAGCCTTTGATGAACTTCCTGCTAAAAGTGAAAAATATTTATTATATTCACTATCTTCATCTGTATTCTCTTCCAGTAACTCTGCTTTAAATTCCGGATTATCACTACCTACATTGTAGCTGTCTGTTATTACGGTTACACCACCGTCGGTTAAACGTAAATCTTTCTTGGCATTGCTTTTTATTCTTGCCTCTCCATAATAGGTTTTTCCATCGGTTGTTTGAACTTTAATTTGTTTACCGAATACAGCCTCCTGTAAGTTAGAAAATGTAAGAGAAATTTTTCCATCACTTAAAATATTGTCTGAATAAACAGAAATTGTTTTATCTCCTATTTGTTCAGCCGAATATGCATATTTGTATTGTAAAAAATTTGTATTCTCTGTAGTAGAAGTCGATTTTTCTCCTAAATCATTTATCCCCTGAAGTATCTGAACTGATGCAATATTATCTGCATTTTTAAGTTCTGTTGAAACTTCTATTTTCTGATTATCAATACTAACACTATTCGTTCCCGTAAAATAATCATTCACTTCATTTCCTGATACAGGAAGTGAATAATAATCTGCAAAATTACCTGCTGATGTTGAAACTTTAGAAATTTCAAGTCCTGCGTTTTTGTAATTGGAATCTGTTAATTCTTTTACCGTTTCTGCTTGACTTATATCAAATGTAAATTTTCCAAACCCAAGTCCCGTACTGTATGTATATTTTCTTCCCACTTTTTTATAGCCATAACTTCGGAAAGTATTCACATAAATGGAATTTTCCAAATTATCAACATCGAATGAACACCATGATACCCCAGTATCTAACGTTTTTACATCAACATTTTGGATATATTTTTCATTCCAATCTTCACTAATATAACTGGATATAGCTGTTCGAACATCTTCCGCTGTATCTTTTTCAAAAATATATGATTCTGGCAAATTATAAGTTCCCAGACGTACATCCCCTGGTTGTATTTCATCAGAGATAGCTCCTGGTTTTGAGAATTGTAGTACCTCAATTTTATTATAATTTTCAACTTGAAGAATAACGTGATATGTATTATCGCTATTTTTGCTTACTATTGCAATATTATCAATAATTTCAGTGATTTCGCCACCACCACCATAATCTCGGACTGGTTCACCTGATATATTATAAAAAGATAATGGTACAAGATATGACTTTCCTTCTTCTATATCCGAAGCACTTGATTCTGTCTTTAAAGCATCTTCCGTCTTCGCAAACGTTTCAATGCCAGACGCACCTAATATCATACTTGCACTCAATGTAAATGCTAATATTTTTTTTATTATTTTCATATTTCTCTCCATTTACAAAAAAGCTGCTGCACATAAGTACAGCAGCCTTTTCAAAGAACATATTTAATTAAGTCGTTTATTCAATTCCTGTCAGTTTTAAATATCCTGTAGAACTCATTGGCATAACGCCTACATACGTTGTAAACTGTCCAGTAATAACGCAACCTTCATAGAATTTAGATGCATCTAATCCTTCAAATGTGAAACTGTAATCTGTTACACCATCTACCTTCTCTGTAGCCATCACACCAGTAACACCATCAATTACCATTTTTCCTAAGTGACCTGTAATACCTAAGTATTTAATTTCATGTGTATGAACAACCAATGTAGCTGTCTTATTATCAGCATTTATAGTAATGTCAGCCCACATGTCATTAACAGCCGCATCACCCATTGATGTATTTGTGCAAGCTGCATCTTTGTAAAGATTCTGATTAGCAGTATATGTTCCTGCCGCTAATGCTGTAGAGTCATTTTCAGCCGCAAATGCTGTAACTCCCATTGCCAGTACCATTGTTGCTGCTAACAGTGTAGCAACTAATTTCTTGATCTTTCTCATAACTGTAATCCTCCTTTTCGTTTTTTGGCATTAGCTTTTTGCTAATAAATTTTTAGTTATGATGTTTAGAGTTCTACGAGAATATTTCCGGTTACTCGTATCTAACTCCTTGTCTGAAAGATACCATAATTTGCCATTCAATGTCAACACCATTTTTCACAAGTTTGTTGCCTGAATTGCAACAAATGAGCCGTTATTTCCTTTGATTTTGTTGCTATTCAGACAACAATAGACGTAAAAGTGACGTTATTGATAGTGTTTTATCAACAACGGCACCTTATTGAATTTTTTTCTTATTTTGTTACACGATATGCGTAAATGAGAATTTTTCTCATTTCTCATTTATACCCAGAAATATAATAGTGCAGTGCTTTCCGGCATGTGCATTGGTCCTACACTGCAGGTTACGGTAACTGGTACAATTCCCATCGTGCCAATCCCCGTCCATCGGTGGATTCTGCACGCTTCCATCGGGATTTTCACTATATTATTCTCTATTCTTGCTTCTTCCAAAACTTCATTATGCTCATACTTCAATGTTTTCAGTTTTCCAGCCATCATTTCACCACTCACTCTGGAGTGTGCTGCCATCTCTTTCAGCTTTAATTCCAGATAGCTTTCTCCATTCTCCTGAACGATTTCGGCTATTTCTTCAAATCCTCTCATCGCCATAGAGTCTCTTCCCTGCCCCTGCTTTTTATTCATCCGGTAAAGCCGGAACACTACCGGATGCCTTTCACATTTCTGCAGATTGTTCTGTATCTCCTGATCCAGTTCATTCTCTTTTTTCTTGTATACTGATTTTTTCTCTGTATAGGCGTTAATCATCAGTTCCAGCATGTGGATGTCGATATTCTCCACCATAACATCCAGTGATTCCTCGATTTCTTCCGGTTTTGCACCGATTTCTTCCAGATATTTTTCAAGATTCTCATACAGCTTGGTATATCTTTCCAGCCATTCTTCTCCCACAGGAGTAAATTCCAGTGATTCTGTCAGAATTCCTCTTTCTATGCAGTTCTTAAAATAACGGTTTACCGTTGATCGATTCACACCATAATATTCTGCAATACTTCCCTGAGCTCCACGTTTCTTTTCTACTTTTGACAGACCTTGTAAATATTGCAGTTGTAGCATCGTAGGTCTGTTCTGTCTCTTTAGATGTTCACCTTTTTCCATTTTCCTGTTCCTCTCTTCGTCACCATACATGAATATTCAATTCCCGATAATCGATTGGCAATGGCTTCTGTTCAAAGCGTGTAATCGCAATGATTGCCACTGCTTCTGTAATCGGGATTCCTGTATTCGCAGTATAAGTACAGATGTCTGTCGGTAACTGATAAACACCTTTTTCTTCTTTCGCCTGTATCCATTCATCATCTCTTCTGTACCATACATAGCCGATGGATTCGTCTTTTTTTGTCTTGAGCAGGAAACAGTTCTGTGACTTTTTCACTCTTAATATGACAGAGTGTTCCAGTTTCCCGTACTCTGGTGCAAGGAACCTTGGATTGCGTCGTTCCGGTTCATACAGTCCGAATGCCATCGGGAACTCACCATCCTCATAAAAGGTATACAAGTCCATATCGTCATAAACTCTGTCGTATACGTCACCGTACTGCAGAAAGTTTTCAATTCCTTTTAACCCTTCCGGACTGATATAATGTTCCACTCTACAGGCATCTTCCTGCGCCCTCTGCTGATCCATTCCACTTACCATCTGAAAGAACTGTGTCAGTTTCTCATGGCGTGCAAGGCACTCCATACCTTCCAGTTTTCCCTTATCGCTCAGTTCCAGATATCCGTTTTCCGGCTCACACAAAAATCCTTTTTTCACCAGACTCCGCACCAGGCCTGCCGCTTCATATCCGGTTATGTTCACTTCTCTGGCATACTCTTTCGATGTGATCTGTCTGCCCTGCCTCCATGTCCGGTAGACATATTCCAGAAGATCTTCTTCCAGTTCGCCTCTGGCTTTTGTCACATCAATATTTCTGTTTTCAATCTTTCTTCCCATGTTACCTTTCCTACCTGTCTTTTTTAATATTCATCCGCTACACGATATCCGGTATTTTCTGCAAAAGCCTTCCATCCAGTAAGCATATCGTTTTTTTCTTAGAACCTTTCTTTTTCTCTGCGACAAACCCCAGATTACAGGTGAAGTGTATTTCACCCAACCACTGCTGTTCGTACTCTATGTGAAATGCTGTGGCAGGAATTTTGATGCTGTGATCGTTTTCTTCTGCCTTCTTCCAGATTCCATGCATGTTCTGATACCAGATTGTCCTGTCATCCTCATTTTCTGGATGCTCCGTTAGTTCCAACCAAATTTCCCAAGGTTCTATGTGCAGCCAGCCATCCCTTTCAAACCGCATATCTTCAATAGCTGCTTTTCTCTCTTTTCCGATCTCTGTGGTGTAAAAGGAATACCACATCTGATACTTTCCCGGTTTCAACTTCTTCCAAAGCGTGTGGCAGTCTACACTTTTCGGAATGGAACTTCTTCCACCGTCATTGATAAATTTCCATAAATTGTCGATTTTGTCCGGATTGGATACCTCACACGCCATGAGTCTGCCGTCCCTGTCTGCTGTCTTTTCATCGACCCCGCTCATTTGCAAGAACTGATTCCAGCCTTCGGCTGCCCGCTGCAGTTGTCTCGCATACTCCATTCCGCTTTCTGTCAGTGCTGGAATCTTCGCATCACTGTCCGTTTTCAGAAAACCTTCTTCTTGCAGTTTCTTAATGTTCGTTTTCCAGTGATACTCGGTCAGGTCATAGTCTAATACGATGATTCTTTTGATCTGCTTATCATCCTCCTGCCTTTTCCGCATCTGGAAAATCGTCCGCAGAATATCTTTTTGCATGTATTCTTTTGCCACTTTCTTTGTTTCCATTACTTTTTTTCCTCTGTTTCTTGTTTCCCGATTACGCTTTGGTTAGTTGGTTCAAACCATGTATTTTTAATTATATTGTCCTTTTTTCAGGTTTGTCAATGCATTTTCCGCTACAACATTATAATTCCATATAAAAATATCCAAAAATATGTTTTTATTTCTTTTTTCACATACTTTTGGATATTTTCACTCTTAATTTCCTGTTTCCTTTAATTTTGACTCATCCGTAGTCTGTGCGTCAACGCAGACTGCATGGATGGCAAGCCGCTTGCTGTATCCGTTCCCTGTACAGGTAGAAAGTGTCAGTATCTTGTTACTGGTCTGCGGCTTTACTCCTGTATCGACATCGGAATCTTTTATCATCTGATCGATAAATTTCTGATACTCTTCGCCAGGCTGGTATCCTACTTTATACACATCACCGCCATTGACCGCATCTTCATAAGAGAAGATTCGATAACGGTAGGCGGTTGTCTCAGAATATACAGTGAAGTATTGATTCTTTTTCCAGAATCCGTCATCCTTATATTTTTTCAGGCTCCCGAACATGCTTCCGTCATTCATATTGTGACCGTAGATGATGTTGTAATAATCCGAAAAATCAGATTTGTTAAGGCCTTCCAAAAAGATACACCCTGCGATGTGGCTGTTGCCATGCAGGTCGGTTCTCAGATATTTCTCATTGTCACCTGAATACAGAATTGGATAATTGATGCCAAGTTCGTCCTGATTATCAAACCGTATCCATCCGATAACATCTGGATTCTCGGCTTTCAGTTTGTCAAACTCTACTTTTACGTCTGTTGCCCACCAGTCTTTTTTCTTCAGTTTTCCATCATCTGGTTCGGACTCATCATTTACATACTCTTCGGCAAGTTTGTCATAATCTCTGGCAGATTTCCATCGGTCGATGTATGGGGGCAGGATATGCATAAGTGCTACCCCGATTAAAACCACTGCCAGAATGATCCATATCAGCCATCGGTATGAGCTTTTTTTCTTCATGTTGTCTCTCCCATTTTTCCTGTTAGTTCTCTCGAACCACTATCGTCATTATGGAATGTGTGGTCAGAATTGTCAATCTTTTTCTTCTAGCGTACTGTCTATTGCCTGTCCGTCTGCCCCTATCTGTCTATCTGCTCCTGTTTCTCCATCTGCTTCTGCCTGTCCGTCTACGAGGTCGTAGCTCATATCGAGTAAATCCAGAACTTTTGAATCGCTGACAGAACCGTCCAGCGGAACTGCCAGCCAGTGCTTCTTGTCCATGTACTTTGCCGGAGCAAGGTGATACATTTCGATGTAGTTGCCTATCATGTCCGGCTCTGCCTGAACCTCCATGAAAGTTGTTCTTTCGGCTGGTTGGTAAAAGATGGCATAAGGTGCGGCGGTTCTTGGGTTTTTGAAGATGGTGACGGGGTATCCGGATTTATTGATGGTGTCTGGATGGGTGGGGTATTGCTTTTGGATGTATGTGAATATTTCTTGTTGGTTCATGTGGGATCCCTTCTTTTTCTCATAATGAATGGATGACCTCTGCCATCCATTATCATTTATTATAACTTTTCTGATTCGCTTATTACAATAGCTTTTTAACAGGTAGTGTAAATTATTGGACCTGTTGACAAAGTAAAGAAAAAGTACCTTCTTTATGGTAAAATATATGTAATAATTTTGCCATAGGAGGTACTTTTTATGATGGGAAGAATTGATAATCAAATGCAACTTCTTATTCTGGATCTAGACTCAATGATTCCGGAAAATCATTTGTTGAGACAGATTAAAAACAGTGTAAATTTTGATTTCATCTATGAAAAAGCGTCCTCTTTTTATTCACATACAGGAAGAAAATCTATTGATCCAGTTGTTATGATAAAGATGCTATTAATTGGATATCTTTATGGAATCAAATCAGAACGCAGATTGGAAGAGGAAGTTTCTTTAAATTTAGCATATCGATGGTTTTGTGAACTTGATCTGATGCAGAAGATTCCTGACCATAGTACTTTTAGCCAAAATCGTCGGAGACGTTTTAGAGATAATACTCTTTTCAGAGATATTTTTAATGAAATCATAATGCAATGTATAAATATGGGAATTGTAAGTGGTAATACGGTAGTTGCCGATGGATCATTTTTACCAGGAAATGTTTCTGTTAACAGTTCTATAGAAGTAATAGAGACAGTACAACAGTCTTCCATCCACTACCTTGATGAACTGGAAAAAGAAATGTCTGAAATTCCGGGCTATAAAGAACCTATAACGAAAGAAGTTACAAAGCGTACTCTGAAAAGTACAACAGACCCTGATTGTGGATATATAAACCAAAAAAGGAAAAGGGGGCTTGGTTATTTAACAGAGATGACGGTAGATACGGGACATGGTATAATCACAGGCGTTAATTGTTATCCAGCAAATCATCGTGAAAGTGATATTATTCTCAATCATGTAAAACAGCAACAAGAGGCCTTACCTATTGATATAAAGGTGCTGGCATTGGATGGCGGTTATGATGTTGGGGCTGTTCATAGAGGACTGGAATTACTTGGAATCGAAGGCTATACAGCAATTCGCGAATACCAGAATAATGCTTTAAAAAAGGGATTTACATATAATCAAGATAAAGACTGCTTTGTATGCGAAAATCAGAAAGAGTTAAATTTTCAAAGGCTTGTCTTCAAAAGAAGCACCTTGAATTATTATAGACTGTATTCTCGTGCCCGTAAACTATGTAAAGATTGTCCACGACTTTCTATTTGCGAAATAGATCAAGGAGCTATTCGGATCAACGCCAGTGGGAATTATCCTGCATTTCATCGTAATAAACTAAAATATCATACACCTGAATATGTCAAAGTAATGCGTTTAAGAAAAATATGGGCTGAAGGCACTTTTTCAGTCTTAAAAAGGGAACACAATTTAAAAAGAATCCATAAAAGAGGGATTATTCGTGCGGAAGAAGAATGCCTCTTTTCAGCTATGGCATTAAATCTAAAACGACTGGTTAAGGCTATGTAATCAAAGCCTTAACCAGTCATTTTTTGAATATTTGATTAAATTCACAAGTGAGAAATCGCGAATATAAGTAGTTTGTCAACAGGTCCAATTATTTACAGTCTCTTTTAACAAGTCTCTGTTTTTGAAACAAAAGAAAGCTACCAGTTTTTTCCTCTGATAGCTTTCCATTCATTCTTATTCTGTTGGAAACATCGCTGTTTCCAGCTTACTCATCTCTGTATCCGAAAGACCATACTTTCCTGAATTATCTTTTTCCACTGATACTTTTACAGTAACAGTTTTTCCATAACTGTTCTTTTCAAGACTCTTCTGGACACTTTCTGTTAATACAGCTGCAAAGACTTCTGGATCATTTCCATCCAATCCCTGCTTTATTTTTTCATTGCTTACCTCTGTAGAGCTTTGTTGCAATGTCTGAAATACATTGGATGGTTCAACTTGTACACTTACTGTATAGACTCCATCCTCTTCTTTCACATCCTGTACTTTGTATTTTGCCAGTTTCTTTACTTCTGCCAGTTTTTCCGCATAATCAGCAATTCCTTTGTCCGTAATGTTATCAGAATCATCAAATTGCTGTTGAATACTCTCATTAAAATCCTCTTCGATTTCTTTCTTGGCATCTTTTTCCGAGATTTCTAACAGATTCGCATAGTCCTTATATTCTCCATGATAGCATGCATCAAGAGAACTTTGGACGTAGGATTTGGCATCGAAGTCTGGTTGTTTTGAACAAGCACTAATCCCAATACTTAACATTATCGTTCCCAAAATCATTAGATACTTTTGTAATTTTTTCATCCTGTTATCCTCATACTTTTACTTTACGAAAAAATCCACAAATTTTCCGGCTTTTGATGGCAATTTAAATTTATATTCTTGTCCTTCATAATTGAAAGAAAACTTTCCACCAAATAATCCGGCTTTTCCTTGGATATTTTTCATATTTGGAATATAAATTTTCGCTAATCGTTCATCATAGGAATTATCAATATTAGCATGATGAACATACAATGTATCTTTATATACACTCAATAACACTAAGCCCTTAACACTGCCACAAATTCCTCCTATCATATTTTTCATAGATGCATAAAGATATATATTTTTTTCATCTAAAAATTTATTCTTTTGTAATTGTGTCTCTATTTTTTTTAAATCCACAGCTTCACCTCAAATATTTCTAGACTATTCCAACCCTAACTTATCTTCAAAATAAGCAAACAGCGCGGCATATTGTCGTCTAGGTCCCTTTTTTCCAAACCTTTTTTTTACAATTTCATATCCTTCATTGAAATCTTTTTTCAATGCACATGCACATGCAAAATAAACATATTGCCTATCATCCTTAATTATCCGTTTATCATCATTCCAATAAGCTTCTAAATATCCATCAATATTATTTATATCATTAAGCAACGGAATTGAATAATTAACCAAAAAGTCTTTTATATTTTCTCCTATCGTTATATTATCTTTCTCATTATACAATACCCAATCCTTAGAATCATGATAAACTTGAATTGGTTGTCGTAGTATTTGATTCTTTAATCCTGATGTTATAATTGTATCACCTAAAATTTTTTTTGCTAATTCTTGGATATCCGGATAATATACTGATAATTGAGGATATATATGTGCTAATGCATTGTTATAATATGAAGGATGCAAAAAATACATAATCTCTATTTTTTGAGTGCTTCCCTTACTCTTTCGAGCATATATTAAAGAATTACTTCTTCTTTTAAATCCATTCATTTGTAGCACTTCATCTAATTGTGTTTCAGCCATATTTAAAATCGTATTTTTTACATCCTTATCCATAAATTATCTCCTTATTGTTATACTATGTGAAATTGTAATACCTTCACTCTGCCCGACACCTATTGCAGGATTACTCCTGCTGATTCGATTGTCAAATTCTCTTTGAGCTTTTGTCTTTTGAGCTTTCCCTGATTTTACCTCTAAACCTATATATTTCCCATCTGGAGTGATTGCTGCACCATCGTAAACTCTAACCTGTCCAGTGCTATCTTTGGTATAAATTCTACCTCTTCTCACACCCCATCCTTCTTTTTTACTTATTGCATCCCAAACTTCTTCTTCTGCTTGTCCACCTGCTCTTTCAGTTCCTTTAGGACTTGCAAATTTCCCATCTGGTGTTCTCCATCCATTGTTCCATTTTACATCTGAACCTGTTTCTTGTTTTTTTGACGCAAAAAATTGCAAGTCCATTGGCATTTGTTTATTTTCAGATACATTGGATTCTACATTCTTTATAAAATTGGACTCCTTAGTCGTCTTTTTCCAATCATCTGCAATTTCTTTACCAGAGAAGAGCATACCCGTTCCAAAATCTTTTGCAACTGTTCCTAATGATACATCTCTACCATGTGCTAAATCGTCAATTGTTCCAACTGCCGTATCTGCTACATTTTCAAGTGCGCTCTTGGCTAATGGATTTTTCATGATTGACGATGCAGATGAACTTGCAAGCGAACCTGTCGCTGCTCCAACACCACCTGATACGGCTCCACCAATTGTTCCCCACAAGAATCCATCGGCTGCACCTTGAATAAATCCATCACCATTTGCTACACTAGATAAACCACCTAGAACAGCTCCAGTTCCACCACCAATCAAGGCTCCACTAAATGCTCCGGCCGCAATTACTCCTGCAGCTCCACCTGTTACTATTGTTGCAATTCCAAGACCAGCTAAGATTGCTCCACCTGCTACTACTTTCTTTACGACATTCCAATCTACTTTTCCAAAAGCTGAAGAAATTCTATTTGTTGTAGTACACAGTTCTCTTTTAATTGTCTGGCGAATTTCTTTTGTTTTTTCTGATGCATAGGATTTGAAAGAGCTATATACTTTCTTAGCACCATTTCCGATGTAACTAAGACCGCCTTTTACTCCACCTTTGCTTACAGCTCTTATAAAATTCGATCCACTGGATACAATCTTCTGAGAAGCCTGTTTTGCTTTTTGTTTTACAGTATTTTTGGCTTTCTGTATTACCTGTTTCGGATGGGATACTGCATTTTTCACCCATTTAGCTGCCGCTTTTACGCCTTTTGCAACCGTTTTAACAACTTTTTTCGCAGTATTTACGACTGTTTTTACAACCTTTTTTGCTGCTTTCTTAGCTGCACCCTTAATCCTGCTCCACAATGAATTTCCTGTCGGATCACTGTAATTCAACGGATTATTGATCGTATAATCGTAGCGGTTTCTGGTTAATGGATTTTCTGTCGTTCCAAGGTCACTATCTTCAGTTGTAAAGGTTCCGTTCTCTGCGTTATAGTATCTTGCCCGCAGATACTGAAGTCCTGTTTTTACATTTGTGGACTCCCCGTTGTAGCCATAATAATTGACTCCATCTGCGGTTCCTGATGTAAGGTTTCCGTATGGATCATACTGATAGCTGTTCGTCAGATTAGCTGTTTCGGTCAGGATTCCGGTCACGCTGTTTCTTCCGTCATATAAATAATAACTGCTTTCTGTGGATTTATCAACGCTTACCCGTTCTCCAATTCCACTTTCTCCATAAGCATAAGCCTGACGTACTTTCTCGTCTGCTCCATACTCTGCAAGGACTTCTGTATTTTCACGATTGATATCGTTGATATACTCTGTCAATGTGTAACCTTTGGCATTTGAACCGCCTTTTACCAGAGATGCAAGCTGTTCTTTCGGACTATCTCCATCTTCTGTACGCTGATTCTCCGGAATCAGGACTTCATCGCCATAGCAGTCTTCCCATTTATAGGTGTTATCCAGTTCGAATACCCGGTTGTTATCTCCATCGTACATGGCTGCCATCAGGACTGTTCCACCCTGTTTTACCACTGCCAGACGATTTTCTGCTGTATATTCATAAGTAACCGGATCTGCACTGTTTGTCTTATCGCATTCCTGAATCAGATTGCCATCTTCATCGTAGCTGTAGGTTGTTCCCGGATCGCCCCAGATCTTTGCATTGATCCGCTTGATGAGCTGGTTGGAATCGTTATACTTGTAGTTATATTTTGCTTTGCTGACACCATCTTCGATCTTCTCGTAAGAGGTCCGGTTTCCAATCTTGTCATAAGTATAATTATGAACCGTCTTTTTACCGCCTTCTACTTTTTCCGTACAGCGTGTCAGTTCCCAGTTGTCATCGTATTCATAGGTACGTGTCGTCTGGATCTCTTTTTCCTGATGCTCACAGTCTGCTTTGTCTGTCTCTTTCTGTGTATCGCCCCAGTTGTACCAGTCTTCCCAGCTTGGCGTCTTTCTTGTTCCAGCTTCCAGTTCCGTAGCTGTTTCTCCAACTACATATCCCTGATCATTGTACTTGTACTCATAAGTACTGATTACTTTGCCGCAGGAACCACAGGTATTCACAAGCTTTGTGATATGATCTTCTGCATCGTAAGATACTTCCGTCTTTGTTCCATTGCTTCTAATGACTTCTGTCACACGGTTCAGTGCATCATGCTTGTAAGTGGTTACTTTTCCATTACGATCTGTCAGTTTTACCAGATTATCATTTAAGTCATATTCATAGCTGACCTTTGTCCCATCCGGGTATACGATTGCCTGCAGATTATCTGCATCATCATAAACGTAGCTGACATTCTTTTTCGAACCGCTTGTCACTTTGGTGATTCTTCCGAGCGCATCGTATTCGTAACTGCTCTGGCCTGTCTGATCCTTCATGGATACCCGTTCCCCGGCACTGTTATATGCGTAGGTCACGTCCTTTTCGGATGTCTCGCCTTTTGCGTCCTGATAAGATTTCTCCAACAGGTCATTCAGTTTGTCGTAATCATACGTGGTTTTCTTGCCGCTTGCCTGTGTATGTCCGGTCAGTCTGCCTTTTTCATCATAGTCGAATTTTTCCGTTCTTCCTGTCGGATCTTTGATGGATGTCAGGTTGCCTTCCAGATCATAAGTATAATTCGTTGTCTTATTTGCTGCATTGGTGAAAGTCACCAGGTTATCCATGTTGTCGTAACCATAAGTTGTTACACCGCCAAGGGCATCAGTTACTTTGGTCAGGTTGTCATTCTTGTCATATTCCAGATGGCTCTTTAATCCGGTCTTATCTGTAACAACCTGAATATTACCATGTGCATCGTAATCAAATCCTGTTGTGAATCCTCGCTTGTCTGTAATAGAAGTTACCCTGCTGTCCTTATCATAGGTATAGGATTCCTTCTGCCCCAGTGCATCGGTCTCTTCTGTTACACGATTGTCTTTATCGTAGACTGTCTTTGCAACATAGCCCATCGGGTCTGTTACAGATGTCACATTATAATTCTTGTCATATCCATAGCTGGTCTTTCTTCCACCCGGTTTGGTGATCTCAGTAATATTTCCTGCCGGGTCGTAAGTATAAGCAGTTATCTTACCAAGCGGATCAGCTGCAGAAGTCATCTGGCCTGCCAGGTCATAACTGTAGGTATTGCTCCGTCCAAGTGGATCTGTCTCCTTCACCAGATTGCCATACTTATCATAAGAAAAGCTGGTTGTTCCATCCAGTGCATTGGTAGAAGACTTCATGTTATGGAGCTTGTCGTAAGTATACGTTGTGGTACTCTTTAAGCTGTCGCTTTCTTTTACCACGTTGTCCACTTTATCATAAGAGAAATTTTTAGTATAACCCAGTGGACTGGTCATACTCTTCAGACGTCCGGCTTTATCATAACTGTAGGTATACTCTCCGCCATTCGCCTGTGTCATCTTTGTGACATTGTCATTCAGGTCAACACTGTACTGTGTCTCATTTCCCTTTGCATCCGTTACAGAAATGACATTGCCATGCTTGTCGTAATCATATTTGGTAACTGCTCCCTTTGGAGAGATCTGTTCCGTCAGATTACTTAAGCTGTCATATTTGTATTCCGTAATAAGTCCCATCGGATCTTTTGATTTGGTAAGATTTCCAATGGCATCATAACGGTATTCATTTGTTTCTTTTAACGGAGAAGTCTCACCGATCTTGCGGTCCAGTTCATCATACTGGTAGGTTGTCGTATTTCCATTTCCGTCTGTCTGGGATACGAGATTGTCATTTTTATCGTAAGCATACTTGGTAACCGTACCGTTTTCATCGACAGATTCCGTCACATTATCATTTCCGTCATACTTAAAGGTGCTGGATGCTCCCAGTGGATTTGTCTGAGAAATAACCCGGTCTTTCTTATCGTAAGCGTATTTATATGTGGCTTCCTCTTCTTCTGTCATGGATAACTGGTTGCCGACTTTATCGTAGGTAAAGGTTGTTTTATGACCTTCCGCATCCGTTACCGCTGTAATGCGGTCCATAACATCATATTCATAAGATGTGGTACTTCCGTCTGCTTCAGTAAGTTTCAGGAGTCTGCCGTACTGATCGTACTTGTATGTTGCTGTCCTGCCAAGTTCATCGGTCTGTGTCAGTACATTTCCGGCACCATCATAAGTATAATCCATGCTGTTTCCACCATTGTCGGAGGAATGGATCAGGTTGCCTGCTCCGTCATACTGATAGGTAATTACGAGTCCCTGTGCATCCGTACATTTTACAAGCTGTCCGATGGCATCGTACTCCATCAGCACCTTGTCCCCTGTCGGCAGTATTATGGATGTGTTATTTCCCTCTTTATCATACACATAGCTGTACGCATTGCCGAGAGCATCCGTCATCTTTGTGCTGTTGCCCTGTGAATCGTATTCGTAAGTGGTCTTTCCTTTCAGGGCGTCCACCGTCTGTTCCAGATTGTCGGTGGAATCATATTTCATTGCTGTAATGTTGCCCTTTGCATCGCTTACCGATGTCATGTTTCCATTACCATCGTAAGTCATGGTACTGGTATTTCCATTTTCATCGGTAGAGGATACCAGATTTCCATTTAAGTCATACTTCATGGATACGGTATATCCAAGGGCATCTTTGGATGAAATCAGATTTCCTGCCTTGTCGTAAGCATAAGTATCTATTCTTCCCTCTTCATCGGTAGAAGATACCAGATTTCCTGCTTTATCATAAGTATATGTGGTAGTTCCACTTTCTGGGTTGGTTTCACTTAAGCGGTTTCCTGTATTATCGTAGGTATAAGTCCATGTTCTTCCACTGTCATCTGATTTTGATACCAGATTGTCTGCCGCATCATAAGTATAAGTGGTAACTGCACCTAATTCATCTGTCTCTTTAGCGAGTCTTCCGCAGTTATCATATTCTTTGGAATGGCTGCTTCCATCCCCATAGGTAATCTTTGTTTCATTTCCTAATGCGTCATATTCATATTTGGTTACATTACCAACTGCATCTTTAGACTGAAGCACCTGTCCAAGGGAATCAAACTTAGATACGGTTGCATTTCCATTTCCGTCGGTATATTTTTTCAGATTTCCTGCTTTGTCATATTCATAGAGCTTTGTTCCAAAATCTTTATTACTCTCTTCTATGACACGTCCCATGCTGTCATACTTATAAGTAATTGTATTTCCTTTTGCATCGGTTGCTTTGACCTGCTGATAATTCTTATCATAAGCGTAGCTGATCTGATTTCCTTTCGGATCTGTACCACTGGTCATGTTGTACATCTTATCGTAAGTATAAGTGGTAGTATTCCCCAGTGCATCAGTACTTGCTGTAATATTTCCCACACCATCCAGTGTATAAGCGGTCACACCGCCATCGGCTGCTGTCTTAGAAGTCAGATTGCCATTCGCATCGTAACTGTTCGAGGTTACATTTCCAAGTGGATCTGTCATGGTAACTGCACGGTTCATCGCGTCATACGTGAATCCCCATGCTGCTCCATTTCCATCCACATATCCGGTCATGTTCGGTCCGTCATACGAATACGTTGTTGTGACACCTCTGCCGTCTGTCTGGGATACCATACGATGTTTTTCATCGTAAGTATAGGTAATGGCTGTTCCATCCGGTTTTGTAGATGTGACCATATTTCCATTACCGTCATAACTGTAAGTAACCGTTGCTCCGTTATATCCAGTTGCACTGGTCAGCTTATTCTGCTCATTATAAGTATAGGAGGCTGTCTTTCCATCCTCTCTTGTCTCCGTTGCTACATTACCAAATGCATCATAAGTGTAAGTTTTTGTTCCGGCTGCTGTCGTTTCGGAAGCAAGCTGATTTTCTGCATTATAAGTCTTTTCACAGGTTGTTCCATCCGGATATTCAATGGATGTTGTGCGGTACTGATCATCATAATGATAAACGGTCTTATTTCCTTCGTTATCTGTTGTTGTAGTAGAACTCTTTCCGTACTTGAAAGTTGCCGTTCCTTTTTCTGCATCAGTCTGCTCTACAACTCTTCCTTCTTTATCGTAAGTATTCTTTACAACCGTATTGCCATTCTCATCTTTCCAGCTTGTCATACGGCTGTCATCATCATATTTGTACTCTTTTGTTGTTCCGTTCGAGTCTGTTACAGATATCAGGTTTCCCTGCTCATCATATTTGTAAGAAACTTTTCCACCATCTGGAAGAGACAGTTCCTTGATATGCCCGAATTTATCCTGTTTTACCCCGAATGTTTTTCCGGATGGTGTGGTAATCTTGCTCAGATTATAATCATCGTCATAATCTAACACTGTCTTAAATCCATTCACATCCGTTACATAACGTAAAATTCCGTATTTATCAAATGACCAGATGCTCTGATCCGCATCTGTCAGTTCCCATCCGATGTAGTCATGGTCTGTATCTTTATAGCTGACTGCTTTTAAATCATATACATAACCATCCGGAGCAGTGTAGCTTCCATCTTCATTCTTATCAAAGATCAGATAACTTCCGTCCCCTCTCATATACAGAAGGCTTCCGTCCTCCATCTGAGAGAGTGACTGGTCATAGTTAAAGCTCCATCCACGTCCGAACATGGAATGCTGGTCTGTTCCTTTGGAATTGTAGCTTCTTGTAATGGAGAATTCCCCATTCAGCTCATTCATCGTCGCATCGGACTGATCCATGTAGAAGTTACCAGTATTTAAGTTGACTGGTTCAAATCCAAATTCACAGTGCAGGCCTCTTCCCATCAATGCTCCGTCAATCCGCATCTTATCCTGATTGGTAAGCGGTGCAGGACTATATGGAACATTGGTCTGTGGGTTACGGATAAAGATCGTGTTGTTTGCGACTACCAGTGCATCCATAACCTGATTGTCTTTCATAATGTTCTTAAGCGGAACACCATAATATTTTGCAATCTTCGGAAATGTATCAAACTGTTTGACTTCATAGATCACAAAGCTGTCACTGGTCACTTCTTTTCCTGTTTCCAGCTTTCCATCAATCTCTTTCGATGCTTTTGCTTTGATCTTATAAAGCTTGTCCTTCGTCAGCCCTGAATACAGTGCACTCTGCCAGTTGGAATCTTTGCTGTAATACTTATTCGCCTCCGGGAACTGCTTATTGTATTCAGTACTGTCTGGATAGGAATACAATGGTTTTGCATCTGTTTCGTGATGTTCTTCATTTTCCTCATCTGGAAGCAGATAATATTCTACTGTAGATTTGCTCTTTGCAATTCCGTCTGCAAATACGGCATCAAACTTCAGCTTTCCATTTGTATTCTTTTCTGTCATCGGGCGAAGCAGGATCGTTGTTTCATCCAGTGACATATCTCGCAGATATGGATCTTCAGCCGGTGACCACTGGATGCTGAGTTTCGGTCCATAAACGGATGCCCTGTTATTCAGTACCTCACACTGCATAGAAGCTCCAAGGTTATTTGCCTCAGCAATGGCTACCAGTGCAAATCCGTTATTCGCATGAGTTCCCTGCACCCAGTCATTGACCAGATCTTTGACGTCATAATTGATATAGCTGTTCCTGCTGGTACTTGCATTCTGTACATCCTGAAACGTAAGATTTACTGGTTTTGTTTTCCATGTGATGGAGGTGTTCCACGACTGATCTACACGATAAAGTCCAAACTGGGATGCACCACCACTGTATGCAGTTTTCTGACTGACTGCAAATGTTGCACTGTCAATTTTGGAATCTTTCGGAATCTGACTAAAATTTGAATTTACTTTGATATAAGTCCGGCAGTTCTGGTGTGCTGTTCCAAATCCTGCAAGGTTTCCAGACTTAATACCATCATCAAATCCGACATACGGATAATTGTTATCTCCAATCTGGCTGGTTGGACTTCCCTCTTCCACACCAATCATGTTAAAGGAACTCTTCTGGATTTCCACTGGTGTCGGGTCGATTCTGACCGGATACTGACGATCTTCTGCAGAAAGCCAGTCCATATCTGGTTTTACGGTCAGGATTGTTTTCCCATCTTCTTCCCTGAGTTCCATCGTAATCAGGAAACTGATCTCTCCGGCAGCATCTTCCATAGACGGTGCTTCCAGAAGATACTTTGCATCTTTGATTGTTTTTCCTTCTGGGTAAATGTATACCTGATTATCTTTTACTTCAGCCTGATATCCCGGAATCTGAAGTTCATATTCATACGATTCTCTGTCTGTTGGCTGCTGAAGTACGATATCTTCCTTAATGTTGGAATCCAGTACCGTATACTGAACATCCGCTCCTTCATAAACTTCATTATAAAGGATCGCATTGTCCTTAATAACGGAATGTGTATAATCTCCATCTACCGGAATGATTCCGATTCTGGTCTTTCCATTTTCAATCGTTACACCATTCTCTTCTGACATCTGTTCCGGAAGAAGGATTGCATAATCGTTTGCCTTGTTCTGATAAACTTCTGTTTTCTCTTCCTTTTCCTCAGTTGCCACTACACTGCTGGCTTCCTGTGCTTCTTCGGATGCCGGAGTATCTGCTTCTTCTGGTTTTACAAGTGTATTATCAACCAGTTCGGTATCTCCATCCTCATTCTTATAAGTTCCGACATAACCTCCATAAACGGTTGTATACTGCTTGTCCCCTGTCTTATAAGTCTTGGAGATGGCATCATAATCAATCAGTTCACCTTCCGGTTCTTCTGGAATCGGATAGTAATCCTGTGGTTCTTTTAATTCTACTTCTTTTTCCTGCGGATTTTCTTCTGTTTCTTCCGCTGGAGTTGTCTGTTCTTCCTGAGTCTCTGTATTTTCTGATGGTGTCGTTTCATTTTGTACGTCCGCATCAGACTGCTGACTCTTGTCTTGTTCTCCAGATGTGGAATCTGTTATCCCGGCTTCCTCTTCCGTCAAAGCCTCTGGTCTGGAGAAATCTGCATTCTTCTGTACATCCTCAATGGCCTCTTTTGCCTGTACAAAGATAGGTTCTGTTCCCTGTAGTGCCATCAGGAGTGCAAGTACTAAGGCTATAGCCGACTTTCGAAATCTCTTCATAGTCTCTTTCTCCCTCTTGTAATCTTTTTCTATAATTCCTTTACAAAATAACCGCTACCCTCCTTTTTTTCTGACTTTTGCACTACTATAATCTAAAAAATCACAAAATTTTCATAAATGGTAAAAATGACCCTTGAGGTGGCAAAAATAGACGAAATCGGTCGAAAAAAATAGTAAGACACCATCGCCTTACTATTTTTCATCTAATTTCATATATAATAATATTTTCACTTGAAAGGATTTCTCCGTATGGCAGATCTCCATCTGACCATGATACTTTTCTACTACGAGTTTCACATTTTGTAATCCTATTCCATGTCCTTCTTTCCTGCTTTTCGTTGTCATATAAATTCCATTCCGCACTTTTGGTGTATCTTTTATGCTATTCTCAATCTGGATATTCATGATTCCTTTTCCATAATACATCTGAAACGATAATCTTCTTTCATCTGAAGCTGCTGTACCACGAATAGCATTATCCATAAGATTTCCCACTATTATACTTAGATCAAATAATTCTTCCCCTATATGATTCGGTATTTCCACAGAAATCTCCGGATTTTCAATTACTGATTTCGAATCTTCCAAAATATAATTCAGCAGATTATTCATATTACGGTTTTCTGTATATACATGATGACATAAGGCTGTTCCGGCTATATTCTCCATTTTTTTCAGATACGATAGAATCTCTTCATTTCCTCCCGTTTTTGCCATTGCCCCTATCGTTGTAAGATGGTGTTTGTAATCATGATGTATCTTATTCAGCCTGTCTTGTGATTTCATCATCATCTCCAGTTCTTTTGCATACTGGCTCATCTGAATCTTCATCTCTTCCTGTTTTGCTGTTTCAATATAACTTTTCTGAACCTCATCGTGCAGATAGAAAATAAATACATTGATAAACAGTAAGAATAATACAATTGTAGACCGCACACCTCTTCTGTCTGGTAGCAATATCCTGATGCAGACTATAATGCTGATCACCGGGACAGAAAGCATAGCCAGCCAATGACTGTTCTTTATGTAATAACTTCTCTTTACATCCACTTTTCTTTCAATAATGACTTCCAGTAAAAAGAATATAAAATTTCCCATTACGATAGTTCCCGGTCCCATGTGATGATGCACCGGATTTCTTGCTACCGCATACCGTTGAAAGAACACGATTGGAATCCCATCACATAAAATTCCCATAATATATACCATAAGTGTATTCCAGACATGATGTTGCCAGTCTGCCTGATATCCTACTGTTATAATTAACAGAGCGATCAGCTCAAAGATCAGATCTCCGTACATCGTTCCCCACTGCATACTTCCCCAGCAGGAAAGCAGATATGCACAAAAATATGCAAATAGCTTTTGTGTATCCTCATTTCTTGGATACAGAATGGTATTATAACGGAACACAGTATAAATCCAGAATAATTTACTTGTCAGATAAGTGATCAAATGGATATTCATAATCTTTTCTTCTCCGTTTGTAATAGTCTTTCCCGGACTTTCTTACGATTTACTTTACTGATACTGAGACGTGTCTTATCTTTCATAACCACGTTGTCATATTCGTAATGCTCCACGTATTCCATATTGATGAGATAGGACTTGTGGATCAGTAAGAAATATTCTTCTGTTATATCCGCTACATCCTTTAATTTTCCTCGATATTCATATTCTTTTTCCAATGTCACGATATGTACTCTTTTTCCCAGACTATAAAAATACAGGATCTTGTCATAAGAAATTTTGTGGATTCCTTTTGTATCTGTATATTCAAATATTTTCTTCCGTTCTTTTAACAGTTCCCGTAATTCACCTATTACCCGGGAAAGTTCTTCCTCTCGGATCGGCTTTACAAGAAAATCAAATGGATGAATGCGGAATAATTTCATAGCATATTCCTGATATGTTGAAATATAGGTAATCTGCAGTTCTTTTCCATAATTTTTCTTTCGTATCTCCGTTCCGATATCAATTCCATTCTCATGTTCCAGACAAATATCAAGGAATAACATATCGTAGGATTCTTCTTCTAGCCTGTTAAGAAGCTGCACCGCAGAATAGTATATTTCTACAGATATCTGGCAGTCATTCGCTTTTCCATAATGGAACAACTTCTGTTCTAACCAATTACACAGGATGATATCATCATCACAGATTGCAAGTTCCAGCATATTTTCTCACCCTCAGTCTTTCGTAACACGACAAATAGGGAAAAGAATCCCCTTCAATTCTTTTCCCGAATGGACATCACTAATTTTGTGTCATTTTTCCGATGCAACAGCACCACTTCCTTTGCTGTCTTATTTTGTCCTCTATATAATAAACACTTGAGTAAGAAAAAACTGTCGCCATTTTATAATTTATTTATACTTTTTATAATTTATTTATATTTTATCCAAATATAACAGCAATAACTAATAATGTCACCCCCTGCATTATTCTTTTTATTTTTTGCGTCATTTGATAAAACATCAACGTTTTTGATGAAAAAAAGGGGACTGGCAAAACCAGATCCCCTCTTTAAAATACATGCTCTTCTCTAAAAGAATGATAAATCCACCATCCTCTGTTTATTTTTTTAACTTTTCCTTTTTTAAAATACTTATAAATATTAAATGGTTTTTCTTTTTTTAATTACTACTTTTTGCAATATTCATAAATATTAAATGGTTCTTCTCTTTTTTCAAATA
>OLPR01000668.1_pt1 | contig 30589 bp, 29 predicted proteins | sample 1672761 | NCBI WGS metagenome assembly OLPR01 (sample SAMEA3136721, study PRJEB25190) | human gut metagenome | biome: human gut; feature: human-associated habitat; material: faeces | place: Austria | collected 2013 | reverse complement strand
ACATTCGGTATCTTTGTGACACAATATTTCCATTGTCACATTATACCTTACACATACTATAGTTAATCTTATAACCATTATTGATAATATTAAGATTAATACTCATCGTCATTCAGTCTCTCTAAAAGCCCCTTTGTTGTTATATTGGATTCTTTTATAGATACTTCTTGTAATTCACTCGGATCTACTATTAATTCTTTTTCATCTACGAATTCTGTTACAGGTATGTTGTTTCTTCTAAGAAACTCTTGTACCCCGTGTCTTGTTCGTGACGATGTTAATTTAAGAACTAATTGGTAATCTACCCATGATATTGATGCTGTTACTGGAACTAACCATTCTGCTTCAATATCAGTTACAACTATTCTTAGAGTTCTCGATGTCATGTTTCCATTGTTCTAATTGGTTTTTATACTCTAAGTGATTTATCTCATACTCTTTGTTTCCACTGTCCATTGCAACTGCAATTAAATTCTTATTTAATGTTACAATTGATTGGTCAATTTCTGCTGAATACGAGATAAAATGTTTTGCTTCTCTATGTACTAAGAATAATATTGAATCACTTAAATTATTTGCAATAGCTTTTGCTGCTTTCTGTTTAGTGAATATTAATTCGTTTCCATATACTACGAATACATCATAAGTTACTGCTATGACTTCATCTGTTATTCGGTCTTTAATATATACTACCATACGCTTAATGTTTTAAATGAAACTAATACTACAAATTCAATGAGACATAGTATTAGTTATAAAGCTTAAATAATTAATCTAAAAATATCTAAATTTACTTCAAATCATATTGATGCTAATTCGAAGTATTTTGATATTTGGAATGTTAATGTGAATTGTTTTGAATATGCTTAGGATTTATTGCGAATATTTCTGCGAATATTTCTAAAGCATTTAATAGCACACTGAATACTGTATACTCTATACTCTATACTCTTAATTATATTCAAATTGCTTTATTCTGCATTAATTATACTAAATATAACATTGATACAATTGCAAATATTAAGAGTTTTGCGAATACTCATTCTGATTCTAATTTAAATAATTCTGATATTCAAGGTTGAGATTTTGAAACTATTTGAATTAATTTTGAATCTAGTGCTAATGCTTTGAGTCTTTCAACTGCATATATTCTAATGCTTACTCTAAATTCTTTACGATTAGAGGTTCACATCTTGAAGCATTCTGCAATTACTTCTAGTACTTCGCATATAAATTCGAAGCATCAAAGTGCATTTTTTCTAATGCTAATTCAAAATCTTTTGCATATTGCATTATTCTGAATTTAGCATTCTGCATTTAATTTGCAAATAGTGCTAACACTTCGCAGATTTTAATTGCATACATTCTAATGCTAATTCAAAACTTTTTATTGCTTTTGGTTCACGGTTTGCAACACTTTGATTTTAATTTGCAATTACTAGCATAGCTTCGCAGATTCTATTTCCGCAAATTCAGATTCTAATTCAAAACTTTCTATATTTTTCATTGCTCTGTATTTGACACTCTGAATTTAATTTGCAATTACTATTGATATTTTGCATATAAATTCGAAGTATTCATGTGCATCTTTTTTACTGTTAATTCTAAACTTTTTACGGTTTTCGGTTCTCTGTATGAAACACTCTGAATTTAATTTGCAATACTTAGAAGTCGCATCGCGGTTTTTGAAGACGTTTTTGAAGACGGTATTTCTATTGAAGTTGAAGATGCCGCTACAAATCCCATTTCTACGCATCATCCTCACTCTCAACCTCAAATCCAAACTGTCTACATTTCTCCCGTATCCACTCACTAATATTCGGTTCATTCTCCGCCCATTTCGCAGCTTTCTCTTGCAATTCAGCAAATAAATTCTGTCCTAATGCTTCAACTTCTTTAACATATTCCGGGTACATATACTTCTCTAATTTGTCTAATGTATCATATACCTTCTGATATTTCTTAGACAATTTCGATTGATCTTCCAAATACCTGTAAATATATAGAAGCTTCGCAAAGTCTTCAAGTTTGAACAACGTCGATACTTCGTAAGCCACTTCCAACGTCTCAACTGTCGGCATTGTTTCACGTGAAACATCAAAATGTTCTTCTGTTAATGCTAAGGCTTCAAGCTGTTTACAGCGTTTAAATTCAAGTATTTCTTTAGTAATATTATCAATGCTTCGAGCATATTCAGATTTACTTAAATCATCTTGCATATCAGCAAGCTTAGCATCAATTATCTTAACATTACGCTTAAATTCTCTAATAGCATTATGAGCTAACTCGATGTCATTACTGCGTTTAATAATAGCATCATAAAAATTATCTTTAATAACCGGAGAACGATATGTACCTTTTGTACTTAGAGTAAGTGCAAATATATCCGGAAGTGTGACAATCTCCTTATAGTCTTCTCTATCTTTAAGAACGTAATCAAGAAGATTAGCTTCAAGATATTGTGTTAAAAATTTACAACTCTGTGCATTTGAATTAGAGAATCTTATATTCACTTCATCAGTATTGATGTAAAGTAAATCATAAGAAATATCAACAGTTTGACCTTTATAAATAACGTGTAATTTCATGATCATTAGTCGGATTAATTAAGTAACAAAAAGAAGAGGCAGCACTGAGAGTATACTCAGCACCACCTCACGGAATTTACGCAGCTTCTTCTGCTTGTTCAGTAGCAACAGCTTCAACCGCTTTAGGCTTAGTAACAGCTTCACGTTGTTTACGAGCTGTCTCGATGTTCTTGATGAAGCCAGAAACAATATCTGCACCAACACCAAGTTTACCGAATACACCGATAAGACCTAAGCTACCAACATTGTCAGCACCTGCAAAGCTGTTGAATGTCTTTTCGTGATACGTCCAGTCCTTGGTATCAGGGTCGATATAACCGGTCTCATTTGCAATATTCTCATCAATGCTGAAGTTCACAACATTACCTGCGAATATAATCGCATTAAGACCGTATTTGTCATACTGATCATTAGTGATGTAAACATCAACAAGTGGAGCACCATTCAGAGGATCAACACGAACAATCCGACAATTATGCCGAAATTTACCTTCTTCAAAGTCGTCTTTGTTGATCTCTTTAATAGAGATAATTTCACCGATAACTGAACGTCTCACTGGATTCTTTAATTCATCTGCCATAACTTTAAGTATTAGAATTTCTAGGACGATCACCACGACCGCCAATTACAATAAGGGGTTTAGTCGTGTTGATTAGACGGAGTTTGTAGGGTCTAAAAAAAATAAGAGTAGCACTAATAGCACTACTCTTAACACATTAAGATTCTAATTCATCTAATAATGCCTCAGTAAAAGGATTAATCTCGATAGAATCTTCACCATTAACTTCATAGTAATCACTCATAGCTTAATTGAATTTATCAGGTTTAATAATAGATAGCACAACAATTGCAATAATTGCACCAATAATGCAACCAATAAATACATCACTATCAATAACTGATGCAAACCAATCAGCTAAACTCTCAGCAGCTGATAATAAGAAGAGCACCACCAATATGATGATGCACTTCAATAACGTCTTTAATACTCTCATTTGTTTAACTCTTTTAATTCATTATACATATCCTTAATACCATGCTTAACACAAGCAATCAACAAGTTAATATCATTAGTCTTAACAACATCAATCACTTGCTTGTGTGTAGTCGTGTGAAACTTCACCTCTTCATTGATGTCTTCATCATCAATATACTGAGTAACATCAGCTATGCAATCTTTATAGACTACATCAATGATCTTACCAACAAGACCATCAATCTTATCAAAGATCTTCTTACCAATGAACAAGCGTTCAATAGTATTACCTTCTAGATCATTGCAATCAATCAGATAACGATCTTGATAATCCTCAGTGTCTTTAAGAACAGCAATTGCATTCAATACGATTGCATTCATCTTCTTAACTTCAGGAGCATTAATCATTGTATTCATAAGATAGATACGATTCACCTTAGGATCGTGAGGTTCAAAATTAATATTTATTTTAATTAAATCCATGCTATCAAGCGGAGATAGTCGTGAGGTAATAGAAATTGTAACTGCAACCTCTCTATGGAAAATTGCAGTTCCAATTCGGAAAATCATTCCTCATGAATCATCGACGGGGGCATTCCCCCAAACATTACAAGGGGGTGCTGTCGTATAAGGAGGTCCCCATACATAGACTCTCACAATCGATATAAAACCAAGCAACAGAGTCACTAAAAGTCTTAGAATTAATAATTGTAATAACAATAGAAAATGTTTTAGAATTTGCAATAAAAGAATCATGAGAATAAACCATGCAATAGAGCTAACAGAAGCCTTAGAATTATCAAAATCAAAACCAACAGAAACACCATAAGATTCAAAGCTATAAATAGTGTTACTAGAAGTCCAAGAATAACCGATAGAAATATAAATAGAAAGTGCCTTAGAATTTGCAATAGAAAACTGATAAAGATAAGCTTGTGCAATAAGAGCCATAGAAAAGATAGAAAGTTCTGCCCCGCTTATATTCAAAATTCCTTGAGTAATTGCAATATCAAAAGAATTAGAATAAGCACTTAAATTACTCTGTGTACAAATTCGAGTATTAGAATTTGCAATGTAAATCGAATAAGAAGTCTTGCTAATATTCAAAGTAATTTGAGTAATACTAAAAGCATACTCAATACAATCTGCATTAGCTTTAAAATTAATTAGAGTAACATTAAGACAATCAGCATAAGCATTATCAAAATTCAGTGTATAATTTGCCAAAAATGTAAGCCGAAATGTGGTAACGTTGATTCTATTACAGATAATATTACAAGTAATATCAGAGTTACTCTAAGTAGTAATAGTATTAATACTACCGGTATTTATAATAACTTTGATGAGCCTTGTAATCCCCAGTAGGGAAATAGGTGTGGAAGGGAGCAACATTTTGCTATTACTCATGGTTATTCTAGTATTACTAAAGATACTTCTACCACTGCAAAACTTATGAATCTTACTCATGCTTATTCAAAATACATTGAAAATGCTTATACTAACTCTGATAATACGGGTGATGATGCGGATGTTCCGCGCGTCACCAGTCCTTCTTCCCTACTGGGGTCTGCTGATCGTTACAAAGCTCCTAGAGTTGGTAGTTGCAAAGCTATTCAAGATAGTATTGTTACTCTAAGTATTACAGATGCTTTTCATAGCTTTGTTACATTTTGCATTGAGCGGGGTGGAACTCCTATATATACTCTAAGTTTACTTAATGTTACTCTAAGTATTACTAAAGATACTTAAAGGAACTTAGAAGGGCATATACTTACTAAAGGTAATACTATTATATTTAAAGCTATTTTAAGTAGCTTCGGGGTGCTTTGTAAAGGAGAGAAGAGGGAGGAAAAGAGAGGGAGAGAAAAGGGGAGAAAAGAGGGGGACTATAGGGGGTAATAAGAGGGGATATGAGTAGGTGAGTATTGGTGGGTGATAAGAGGTTTATTTGAATATAATTAAAATACATATTACGGACGGACGAATTTGAAGTAGTAATACTGTCATTGATATTACCTTTAGTAATCTTTATATATATCTTTATATATATCGCAAAACTCTGCATAGCGCACACGTGCGTGCGTGTATATAGACAAAGGTATGAATGTGGTAGTACTGCGAATGCTTTGCATATTGATTTGAAGCATTTAGAAGAACAAGGCACTGCGTGCGTGACTGCAAATCTGGGTGAAGACGCTAGTACTATTGAGATTTCTATTGAATACTGCCTTTGAAACAGAAAAATATAAGGTTTAGAAAAAGATATTCAAGTAATCCCTTGTAATATCTAATTTATTCATATCTTTGTGAGTGACCTTTTACTCATAATGAAGTCGGGAGTACTGACTACTGCTGTAACTGAAGACATCGCTGCTATTGTTGGTACTCCCACTATTATTAATGGTAATTCTGTTACTCTCATTTTATACTTTGTTTCACATTGAGGACGTGTTGGATAAAGATTTTCCGTTTCTGTCATTTGCCCTTTTGAAGACCGTCCTCCTTTTAAACCTACTACTATGTACACTGTTACAGTTAGTGCTACGTTAATGTTGTATAATATTACCTTTTATACTGACGCAGGTCTTTGTAGAGGTTATGAGATTGTGCCTATTAACATTGATTATCTTATAAAGTAAATTATTTAAACTATGGATTCAATTCAAACTAAAATCGAAGCTATTAAAGCTGATAAGAATAATCTTAAAACAGCTTGTGTTGCGCCGGGTTCTCTTTGTAATATTAAGGTTAGCGAAGGTCGAGTTATTATTGCAAATCAATATAAGATGTCTCCGCTTGAAGTAACTGATGTTATGAAAGTCGATAGAGAAGTTCCTAAAGCTACTTATTGTATTGCTATTCCTGACAATATTCCGCCGTATATGCTTGGACGTGAAGTTGTTCTTGATATGTCTTATGGTGGCAAAGGTGTACCTCTAAGTCATAAGATTAAAAATCTTGACAAAAAGCTTATTGATGTTCTTGGTGGTGATGATAACTTTAGAGTTGTCGAAAATCGTCCGGGTCTTAAAGATCGTAGTAAGCTTATTGTTGGTGAAGATGGTAAAGTTGAATTTTGGGAATGTAATCTTATTTCTCTTAATCAAATTGGTGGTGTGATTTATTAATCCAATTCTGTTATGGCTAAAGGTGCTAGGTTATTTCCTCTTCAAGTCACGAGACTTTATGAGAGAATGGTTGCAGTTGTAGATCGTAAAAGAAAGGAACCTACTAAGATGTATTATAAGACCAAAAAAGGTCGTCATTTTATTGAACGTTATACTCCCGAACAGATTTGGTGTAGAGACTTTCTTACATTTATTCGTAATAAAGAAGATTTTGAACGTTTTCTAAATGATATTGCAGATAGTCAGTGGATGTCTATTCTTACTGCAATGCAACGTGTGGATAGAGAGATTGAAATACCTTCCTTTGGTAAACATTGGATTCATCCTGAAACTTACGATATTTATGCTGAATGTGGTTTTGATTTTAATAAGATGACTTCTTTACCATATGAATATATGAAAGAACGTCACAAAGCGTTCTATGAACGATTACGAAAGAAGCTATTTCTTAAACTTACTGATAAAGCAGCTTATGACGCAGATTATACCCAGAGACTTGCCGATCTTCTTCGACGAGGAAAAGCATAAATATACTGATGCTCTTGATAGAGAGTATATATCTACTACTACTATTATTGGTAAGTTTGTAGAACAAAAGGATTGGAAAGCTATTGCTGAAGCTTGTGCTAATATTGGTAGTCGTCCTGTTCCTCCTACTCATAGAAATTATAGTAAATATATTCGATATAGAGGTAAGACTGTTAAACAGATTCTTGCTGAATGGAAGATTGAAACTGAAAAGGCTTGTGCTAAGGGAACTGAAAAGCATAATTTCCTAGAACAATGCGTGAAAAGATGTAACAACTACTATTTAAATGCGAATGGTTTTATTGATGGTCGTATTTATACAGTAGATGATATTATAAGAACTCATAGTTATGGCAGACTCGATCTTGATTATTTTCGAGTTGTTGGTATTGCTGATAGGTATCCTCAAATTTACGAGTTTATTAAGGATATGACTTCTATGGGATTTGAGATCTATGCTGAGATTGGTGTTTATCATCCAGAATATTTGATTTCAGGTCTTGTTGATATTTTATTTGTTAAAGGGGATGAGTTCTTTATTCTTGATTGGAAAACTAATAAAGCACCTATTCGATTTGAAGGTGGATATTGGGCTAAGAAAGCAGATGGTACTATTGACTTAGATAAGTACATTGTTACTAATGAAACTATGTTGTTTCCTATAAATCATTTACAGGATTCTACTGGTATTCATTATTCTCTTCAATTAAGTATGTATGATTATCTGATTGAACAATGGGGGTTTAAATGCCTTGGTAATATGCTTTGTCATATTAGGACTATTGAGAATCCTTTGATTCCTGATGATATGCCACATGAAGAGGTTGTTACTTTTGTTGATATTAAATATCTTAAAGCTGAGGTTAAAGCCATTTGTGATTATAGACTTGTTCAATTAAATAAAGAACGTAAAGCTAATACCAATTTGTTTAACTATAATATCAAGTAAACTATGAGTGAATTAACGAATGCTTTAATTACTTATGATGACGTCATAGCTAAGACTAATATTGATGTTCTTCGTAAGATTGCTAAAGTTCATGATTTTGCTATCTTTGATAAAGGTAACTACAATCTGAACATTTGGGGTATTAGATGTAACACTGCTGATACAGGTACATTTAATGATCTTCTTCTTGTATTCTACAAAGCTAATGATGCCAATCCTAAAATGAATGGTAAATGGACTTATGATTGGTTTTCAATAACTACTGATCCTTCTGATTTAAATCTGATTAAACCTATAAATTCTAAAGGTTGCGCTATTCTAAAAGAAGGTCAATTTAGAGGGGCATTTAAAGTTGGAAAGCATAAAGGTGATTATCCTGCACTTGTTCAAGTTAAACCTCTTCCACTTTATCGTGACAATAATCGAGATAATAAACTTGATTTATCTGGTCGTATTAGTTACGAGATGGCTGGTATTAATATACATCGTGCTTCTAAGTGGAAAATTATTCGTACTATCGGTCTTTATTCTGCTGGTTGTCAAGTTTTTGAATCTGTTAGAGATTATGAAGATAAATTTATGCCATTGGTAAATAAGGCTAAAGATTTATATGGTAATTCTTTTACTTATACTCTTACTAATATTAAAGAGTTCAAATTATGAAAATAGATTTTAAAGGGGTGTTGATAGCACTCCTTTTTTTAGCTCTATGTTTTACTAATATTATTCAATGTAATGAAGAAGAACGAATACCGACAACCGATATTTCTTATCATACTTTGGATTCTCTTGGTAGGGTTATTTCTGCTTTGGAGAATTACGCTATAAAACAAGAACGTCTTATAGATAGTCTCAAAGCTAATACAAATAAAACTATAATTAAATATGAAACAGATATTAAGAACTTCTCTGATGTTTATGTTGTTTCTGATGATAGCATCGCTCGATATATACGGCAGAGAATTGAAAGTCTTTAAAGATACTGTTATTACATATACTCTTGAAGATAATCGTAAAATTGCAATTCTTCTTAAACAAGGTGAATATGATGCAGCTTTATGTAAATCTTTAAAGAGCATTATTATTAAGCAAGATACTCTTATTGATGGTTTGAAACATACTCTTTATACTCTTACGAATCAAGCGAACGTTTATAAGCAATCTATTGTTGAACTAGAAAAGAGTAATAAAGATATGATTAAAGATCTTAAGAAGTATATGCATCGTTCTGCTAAATGGGCTAAGATCGGTGGTGTTTCTATTGGTCTTAATGTTATGTTTCTAACTTTATTGATTCTAATATGAAAACAGTTTTTCTTAATCCTTTTCTTCCTACTGATTTAAATGAGAAAGTAACATCTGTCAGTTTTAAGATTGGTTCTTTTGATTATATAGCTAAACACGCTAATGTCAAAACTACTGAAATTGATTTTGATAAACGTATCATACAAATCAATGATGCTTTAGATTCAACTGCATCTCTTAGAGAACTTGTTAGAGCATTCTTTATTATTGTTGCTTATGAGCTTAATTTAAATGCCGAATTTCCAAATAGCAAAAAAGCTCATCTTGATGATATTGCAATGGCTCATTTGAGTTTCTTATTTACTCATTGGTGGGATGATTCTACTTTTGATTGGGAATATAATACTGATTATCCTAAGAGTTTTAAGGTTGGTTCAGTTATCTATAGAGTCTATAATATGACTGAGGTTTCTTATCAATCTACTCAAGGAATACAATATGGAGTTTCTGATCACGTTCTTGGTTTAATCTATATTATCCTTAGAGATAGAAGTAAAGATATTCCTAGTTCTATAAGAACTCAAACGTTTTGGCATGAGTATGTTCACTGTTTATTTGTTCAAGCTAATGAAGATTATGCGAATGATATTGAATATGTTGTAGATGCTTATGCTACTCAAATTTGTGAATTTATGAGACAATTTTCAAAAATTAAAAATTAACATATAATTATGGATAAAGCTTTTATAACAGTTACTCCAGATACAGGCCAAAATAATGGGACTTTATCTGTTAATGCTGATAAAAATGAGAATTATGTTAGTAGATATGCTACATTTAAGGTTGAGAGCAAGGATATTACTAAATCCGTATCAATAGAACAAGATCCTAATCCTTATATTTATATTGATTGTGGATATATATTTTCTAATGCCAATATACAAGAACCTTATAGATTAAATCATGATAATGGTATTACATCTTTGATGTTTAATGTAAAATTTGCTAATTTTATATTAAGCTCAATGAATCTATTTATTATTAAAAATGTATCTAGCTTACAAGTTGAATTTAATAATCCTGTGATTAGTTCTATAAATCTTAGTTCTATGGGTTATAATTTAGGTGATATAGCTTTAGATGGATTTACTACAGAGGTTGTTCCTAATTCTGAAGATGAAGGTACAGTATTATCTATTATAGATATAACTCCTACTAAGCTTAATGAAATTGTTGCAAAGATAAATTCTGCGCGTGATGCTTCTACTACTGGAGGTATAATGATATCTATATTTATTAGAACAACTGGTACACAAGAGAATTTAGTTATAGCGATTAATGTAATTTAATATTATATGAAAAAATCTTTTATTACTATAAGTCCTGATTCGGGGCAAAATGATAATGTATTAAATATTGTTTGTGATAAAACGACTTTATCTATGAAAAGAACAGAAGTTCTAAATGTTGCTGGGGGAGGGATATCTAAAACTATAGATATTTTTCAATCAGGTGTATTATATCCTATTATTGATTTAGGATTTATTATTGATGGTACTATTAGTGGAATGGATTTTGAAAAAAGATATACTGAATCTTCTAAAACTTTAGAAGCTGTATTTAATTATCCTAAGACTGCATTACTCTTATCTAATTATACTTATTTTGGTGTTTTTAATTTAGGTGCATTTAGACCGGAAGTTGTTATAACTACAGGTTGGTTTATTGATACTATTGAAATAACAGTAGTTGGTAATTCTCCTAAAACGTTTACTTATACGTCTGCTGGAAGTACTTTTATTAATGACGATCTTACCGGTGGTCAACTGGTATATCAGAATCCTTATAATTATAATTTAGTTAAAACTATGATGAATGATATTAGATCTTTGGGAGGAGAAATTATTGTTACAATGAAGAGTTCTACTTTAGATCCTACAATTTGTATTTGTGATTGTATTATTAATCCATAAAATTAATTATGAAAAAAATCATTTGTAACTGTTACTCCTGATGAAGGCATCGGAAATAAAATATTAAGTGTTGGCTGTGATGCTTATAATGATGCTGATGATTAAGAAGAAGATATTATTGTATCAAGAGAAATAACTGAAACTATTAATTTGATTACTAATAATATATGGTAAAGTAATAGTTATTATAAAGATTTTATTTTGTCATTCTTATGTTTTGTATTTAAGAAGTAATTCTTATATTTGCCCGTATCATTAAGTTGGTACGGGCTTTTTTGTTACTCGTAATAAAACAGATAAAATTATTGATTATGGCATTACATGTATGGTTAGTTGAAGGTTCTAAACTTATTCTGAATGTAGAGCAAATTCTTAAAGTTCCTATTCTTGCTACTATTTATAATGATTGGCACAATGATAGAGAACTTATGTATAAGATATTTAAGTTTATTGATTGTTATGCTGATGAAGACGGATATATTCATCGTAATGGTTTAAAAGATCAAAAGGCTTTTGATTATGCTATTGAGGTTGCTCAACTTAATTCAGACTTTAGACCAACTAAAGATATGATTGAAGCTATCAATTGGCTTGTTGAGCATAATATCAATTATGTTGGACAGATGTTCTTTGAAACTGTTAATGCTCTTCAAGCTGGTAAAGATCTTATGGCTGTTATGAATAAGAATCTTCGTAATGACCTAAAGAAAGACTCTTTTACTAAAGAAGAGATCGGTGGTATGCTCGGTTATATGCGTGAGATTACGAAGATGGGTAAAGACTTACCTAAACTTATTGCAGAACTTAAAGAAGCAGAAGATAATTACGTTAAGTCTAAACTCAAGAAAACTATCGTTCGTGGTGGTAAAGAGCTTGCTGCTTCAATGGATGTGCATAACAATATAGATAATGGTGTTGGTGGTGGAATAGATATGATTGATTAAGCTATGAATAGTAAATATGAGTTTTCACAAGATGCTATTGATAACTTTATGTTTATTCATGCTTATTGGAAAAATAGTTGTGATAGCATCAATGCTGCTCCTGAGAATAAGTGGGGCTATAAACGTGGAGATATTCCTTTTATAGATTATCTCTGTGAAGATAAAAGTAAATATCCGAAAGCATCCGAGGGTATTAGTTATATTACTAATAAGCCTTTATATGATCCGGATAATGATTTTCTTATTGGTAACTCTGGTGGTATTCTTATGAATATTGATTTCATTGTTATTAATATAGAAAGACTTTCTAAAGCTGCTGATACTTTTGATGAATATGGTACGTATTGTGATTATGACCCTAGTACTCCGGCTTATGAATCATTTTGGCAAAGAGAAACATCTCGTCGTAAGAAAGGTGTTTTTATTAAAGCTAAACTTTATTATAAAGATATTCCTAAGTTCTTTGATGCTAATACTACTGATGAGGAACGTGAAAGTTTACTTCAACCTTTACGTATAACCGGTGCGCATTATACTTATCTTAATTATGGTCGTATTGAACGTACACCTAATGATAAAGAACGTGCAAGACTTAAACGTGAAGGTGCTGAACACGTTGAAACTGTTATGGGTTTTCCTCGTTATTGGGATGGTGACTATTGGAACTTCAAAATAGATGAGTTTATTGCTAATAATAAGTTTCATCTTACTAAGGCTAAAGCTCGTCGTAAAGGTTTCTCATATAAACGTGGTAGTCAAGCTGCAAATACAATTAACTTATTTCCGAATGTTACGGTAACTCTTGCTGCTGACCAATTAGCTTATCTTACAGATAAAGGTGCTACTACGTTTATGGCTAAGAAATGTCTTGACCATTTTGAGGAACATACGTTTTGGAAAAGAGGTTACATTTCAGAAGCTATTGATGATATACTGATGGGTTATCGTGTATCAACTAAAGGTCTTAAAAACTTTGGTTGGCTTTCTAATCTTTATAGTGTTGCTATTGGTAAGAATGAATCTGCTGCTGTAGGTAAGAAAGCTATTGAGATTGACTTCGAGGAAGCTGGTAAGTGCTTTGCAAAAGGTACTAGATTTGTGATGTTTGATGGTTCTATTAAGAATGTTGAAGATATTGTTGTTGGTGATATTCTTATGGGACCTGATAGTAAACCTAGAACAGTTCTTGCTACTAAACAAGGTAGAGATGAAATGTTCAAGATTACTCCCGGAAATGGAGAATCTCATATTGTTAATAGTAAACATCCGATTCGTACTATATATCGGAAAGCTTATGGTAATATAGTTAGAGAAGAATTAGTTACAGCTCCTGATTATATTAAAATGATTCAAGAACATCCTCGTTGGAAAGAATGTTATGCTCTTGAAAAGACCGGTGTTGAATTTGAACATAAAGATGTTCTTATTGATCCTTATATATTTGGTTTATGGATTGGTGATGGTGCTTCGGATGATTCATATATTACAAATGAAGATCCTGAAGTTATTAAAGCTATTTATAAATATGCAGAAGATCATAATCTTAGAATTACTATTAAAGATAATAAAAATAGTAAAGCTAAAGATTATAGATTTACTAGACTTGAAACTGAAACTAATAATTGGTTTAGGCAAGAACTTAATCGTTTAGGTGTTCTTAATAATAAATTTATACCTAAAGATTATATTGTTACAGATAGAAAATCTCGTTTAGAATTTCTTGCTGGTATTATTGATACTGATGGTTCATTTGATTCTCGTAAAGGTAATTTTGAAATAGCTCAAAAGAATCCTTATATTACTGCTGGTATTGTTTATATAGCTCGTAGTTGTGGTTTAAAAACTACAGTTACTGAAAGAGTTATTAAAGGTACTACTTATTATCGTATAATGATATTAAGTAATGCTTGGGAGATTCCTACTAAAATAACTCGTAAACAATGTAAAGAATATATAGCTTTACAAAAGAATCCTCTTGAATGTAGATTCGATGTTGAATCTATTGGTATTGATGATTATTATGGTTTTGAAGTTGATGGTGATCAGTTATGTCTTTTAGAAGATTTTACTATTGTACATAATTGTCCTAATCTCCAAAAAGCTCTTGACGTTACTTTATCTAATACAGAGTCTGGTGCTATATCTGTTGGTACTATTCGTATTTATGGTACGGGTGGTACTAAAGGTGCTAACTGGGCTGCATTTAGTAAAGCCTTTTATAATCCCAAAATGAATAAGATGCTTTGCATGGAAAACGTTTGGGATATTAATAAACGTCATGAAGTATGTGGTTTCTTCTTTCCACAAGTATGGGATTGTGAACCTTATGTTGAACGTGGTAATTCAATTATATTCACTGCTTATGCTTGGGATAAACAAGATAAAGAGAATCACTTTCATAATAATGATAGTGAAACTCATATAATCTATAAAGCCCAACGTGCTAATACTCCTGCCGAAGCGTTCATTAATACAACAGAGAATATGTTCGCTTCTCCTGAACTTAATCTACACGTTTCAGATTTAATTAATGATAATGCTACTAGATTCTTTCAAGACGGTTGGATTGTTGTTAATGATTTAGGTAATTCTAATAAAGCTGAATTTATACCAAAAGCTGAATGTATTAAACGTGATATATTTGGTAAAGGTAGATTCCATGAGTTTGTTAATCAAGTTCCGCATGGTTCTCGTGATGATACTCATGGTTGCGTTAGAATGTATTATCGTCCGTTCTTAGTAAATAGTGAAGTGCCTAAAGATTTATATTTTGTTAGTGTGGATGCGTATAAGGTAGATAAGGCTCAAAAAGACGTAACAGATAAACATTCTCTTTATTCTGCACAAGTATGGATGCGTAGTAATACTATTACTCCATATCCAAATCAAAAACTGCTTGTATGCGAATATATAGGGCGTTTGGACACAATGGAGCAAAATGATATAGTCACTATGGGTATGTGTCTTATGTATAATGCTGAATGTTGTCCGGAAGCTGGTACTGGTGAGACTGTTTCTAACTTTATTAAATATAAACTTAGACGTTACTTAATGCTTGACCCAACCAATGCCAATACTCGTAAATTGACTAATCCTAACAATAATGATTATGGTATTGTAATTGGTGATGGTGATAAGAAATATAATGGTCTTCGTATGCTAAAGGAGTTTATTTATGAACCTCTTTCATATACTGCTGATGGTAAACCTATTCGTAGACTTAAGTCTATTAGTAGTGTTCGATTGCTTCTAGAGTGTCAGAGATTTACTGCTGAGGGTAACTTCGACCATATTAGTGCTGCTATTGTTGCTATGTATGTCTTTCTTGCAGATTCTTTAAATACTAAGCGTCTTGTTGAAGGTAATACAGAGAATAATGACAGACGTATTGCAAATCGTTTAAATCGTCGTTAAATGGATGCTTCTAAGATTCCTAATTCTTTAGAAAAGCCTGATGTTTTTGCTTCGGAAGCTACTAAGCGTGGAGCTGTTTGGACTAAGGCTATGTGTGATTGGGTTATTGCTACTGCTCATTCTAATAATGATAAAGCAGATATTAAAGCCTTTCTTGACGCTGCAAATGGAATTGTAGATGAATCTACTTACAAGTATGTAATGGCGACCTACAACTCCGTTAATGGTAGAAAAGAAGATTTGCCTGGTAAGATTAGAGATGTTGATTTTATTACTCCTATTAAAGAGAAATATATAGGAGAGTTCATTAACACCTATAATAACTATCAAGTTTATAATGCCGATATTGATGTTGTCACTAGACGTAACGCTGATCTTCGTGTTGCTCTTGATGGTCTTCTTCGTCAGCAATTTATAAACATCATGAATGCTAACGGTGTTCAAACCGGTGAGCCTTCTAAAGATCTTCCATCTGCTGAAGACTTTATGAAACAAGCTGCTAAGGATTGGATTGATGAAGAAGCTGATCGTGGTCAGAAAACTCTTAATCTTCTTAATTCCCTTATTAAAGCTAATGAGAAATATATTCAAGCTTTCTATTATTGGTTCTGTACTGAAAGCGTTTATTCTTATCGTGATGTAAGATACAATGATGTTATTTTTGAAATTATTTCTCCTCTTGAGTATTATCGAATTGATAGTGGTAATCTTTTTGTTGAAGATGATGATTATGGGATGCGAGAGTTTGATATTAACATCAATGATATAATTGGTGAATATCAAGAAGTTCTTTCTAAAAGAGATATTGCTTATATCAAAGATATAATTCATAATCATGAAAGTACGGGTGAATATACAGTTACTCCTGTTATGCTTCGTTCTCGTGAGATTGCTTTTAATCCTACGATTGATGCGCAGAATGCTGCTCCGTACCACTCCTTGCCCTCTACCGGGGTCCTCAAAGCTCGTCATTGTGTTTTTAAGGTTCCTATGAAGCGTAGTATTCTTACTTACACTAATGCTTATGGTGAGATTGAGCAAAAGATTGTTGATGAAGATTATGTCTTAGATACTACTCTTGGTGATATTGATATTGAATATACTTGGGTTCTTCAATGTTGGGAAGCTTATCGTTTTGGTGATAAAGATTGGGGTGTATATACTAAATCTCAACCTATCATTGTTCAACGTGAAGAAGTGAATAATCTTAATCATTGTAAATTACCTTATAATGGTTTAAGTCGTTTGATGCTTCTTAATAATCCTAAACCTATTCCTTATCGCTTATTACCTTATCTTGCTCTTTATCGTCTTTATACTTTAGTTGAGGAACGTACTATTAGTAAATTCCGATCATGGCTATTGATACCTGAAAGTTTCTTAGCTGATACTAAAGATATGACTATGGAAGAGCGTCTTGATGCAGCTAATCGAGATGGTACTCTTGTATTTGATGATAGTGAAATAGCTAAGCAACAAGCATCACTTCAAGCTATTAAAGAGATTGCTAATACTACAATGATTAATTATCTTACGACTATTAATCAAATTAAGCAGTCTATTAAGCAAGAAGCGTATGAACTTGCTAATATGAACGATCAGCGTGCGGGAGATATTCAAGCTCGTGCCGGTAAAGCTGTTACTGAAATGGGACTTAATCAGGCTCTAATGGGATCTGTGTGGTCACTTAAAATCTTTGATTGCTTCCGCTCTCGTGATATGATGGCTAATCTTGATGCTGCCAAGATTGCTTGGATTGATGGCTATGAAGGTTCTTATGTAGATCCTAATACCAATGAGATTGTTCAAGTTCGTGTAAATGGTACTGACTTTGTTAATTCTAATTTAGGTATCTTTGTTGGTAACTCTGCTGAACTTAATGAACAAGTACGTAAGCTTGAGGAAATTGCTTTTGGTGCTGCTCAAAACGGAAATTACGATGTAGCTGCTGAGGCTGTTTGTAATCATAACGTTGCTTCTTTACGCAAATATATTAAAGAAGCTGCCGAAGCTCAACGTCAATTTGAACTTCAAAAAGAAGAGATTCAAAAGAAGTGGGATGCTGAGATTGAACAAACTCGTGCTGCTAATGCGGAAGCTCAACGTAAATTTGAAGCTGAACAAGCTCAACTTGATCGCGATTCTAAGGAAGTTATTGCTGCTGATACTAATCTTACTAATATTATTATTACTGATGCTAAGCTTCAAGTAGATAAGAATGGTAATGATTATATTAGTGAAGATGAATCTAATAGTGGTACTCTTGACGATTATCTTAAAATGACTAAGTTAAACTTAGATATTGATAGAGTTAATTTGGAACGTGCTAAGTTTGAGGAACAAAAGCGCATGAATCGTATTAACGCCAATAAGCCACGGAAGTCTTAATGTAGGCTCTTATTTTTGTTGAATTGAACAACTATATCGATTGAAATTTGGGTTCGTCAGAGGTCTTCATTTAAGCCTTAAAATGGCATAAATTAATTGGAATTTCAGAGAGCCGTGTGATAGGCGGTACTAATGCTGTTTCTAATAATATTTCTAATGCCATTTTTAATACATATATTATTATTACATTTGTCACTGTTATAACTTAATTTATAAAAGATAAAACATTATGCCAAATCCTATTGTTCCCGGTGGTGTTACTGATAGTAATATTACTAAAACTGCGGAAGAGATAGCTGCTGAACAAGCGGCTAAAGCTGCTAAAGAAGCAGAAGAAGCTGCTAAAGCAGAAGAAGAACGTAAGAAAGCAGAAGAAGAAGAAGCTAAACGTAAAGCTGAAGAAGAAGCTGCTAAAACTGCTACTCAAAAAACTGAAACTGAAACTGAAACTCCTACTAAGATTGTTCTTACTACTGATAACGGTGATGTTGAGTATGATCTTGATGCTGACGGTAATGCCGTTAAAGATGGAGAGATTGTTTACACTAAAGCTCAGTTAGATGAGTTTGCTGCTGCTGAAACTCAAGAAGAAACTATAGATGTTTCTGCTATTTCTGCTATTTCTGGTTTAACCCCGGTAAATGCTGATGGTACTCCTAAGAAATATGAAATGACCGTTGAAGGTCTTGCTCAACGTGATGCTGATATTGCAGAGCTTGCTAAACGTCAAGCTGAAAGTGAAGCTATCAACAATTTCTTCCGTACTAATCCGGATATTTATCAAGCTGCTCTTTATAAACAAACGTATGGTTCTCTTGAGGGTTTTGCTAATCATGTTGATTGGACTACAATGACCCTCGAAGATAAATCAGATGATCAGTTAGAAGCTGTTATTCGTTCTGCTGAAAAACGTAAAGGTACTTCTGATGCTCAAATCGAACGTATTATTCGTTTTTCTAAAGCTGATAAAGTATTAGCTGAAACTGCTAAAGAGAGTCTTGATTATCTTGCCAATGCCCAGAGACGTGAGATTGAAGCTGCAAATGCTAGGCAAGAAGCCGAATATCAAGCTGCTCAAGAAGCTCTTGATAAAGCCTACGGTATTACCTATGATGAGAATGGTAAAGCTAAAGTGCTTAACGTTCCTGATTCTTTATACGATAAGATCGTTAATAAAGGTACTATCGGAGGTCTTGCAATTCCAACAGCAGGTGTTAAAAGAATTGTTAATGGTAACGAACAAATTCTTTCTCGTAAAGATATTGTTAAGTATCTGACAGCTCCTGTTGTTGAAGTTAATGGTGATTTCTATACGCAAGCTCAGAAAGATGTTTTTGATATGCTTGCTGATAATGAAACGTTCGCTATGGTAGCACTTCGTAACTTGTTAGGTGCTGATATTAGTCAGTTAGCTGCTGCATCTATACGACAAGAAGCTGTTCGTCGTTTGAACATTACTTCTAGTGGTAAACCTAGAGTTAAGGTATCTACTCAAGGTGGCGGTACTAAAGTTAATTCTAATAGACGTCCTATTGTTCCGGGTGGTATTATTGATTCAAATAAATAATTATCGTAACTATGCTTAGAGAAATTGGAAAAAAACAGTATTCCAAAGAGGTTTACTCTGATGCCGATATGCTATTGAACTTTAATGTTCTTGGTGCTGTCGATTTGAATAAGTCTCTTACTTATCTTTGGGGTAGGAACAGTAATCAATTCCCTCTTCTTTCTCTTACAGAAGGTCAAGGGAATATCTCTCGTAAGAAACCTATTAATGCTGGTGATACTCAGTATAAGTGGAAGATTATGGGGAAACCTACTGTCACTTCCCCGATTGTGCGTTTGATTACGCCTACTCAAACCCCCGGTAAAGGGTTTATGTCTTTCAAAGCGGAGTTCCAAGATAACTGGATTCCTTATCAGTATTCTGCTATTACTCCTGACGGAAAGCACATGGTTCGTATGCAGACCGATGGTGAGCAAACTGCTTCTGGTGGATATATCTATGAAATGATTATCCTTGGTGGTAATCCTGATGAGTTTATTGATCTCAGCAATTTTGAGAGAGGTAAATATTGGGGTATGGGTGCTCCTACGATTGCCGGTGAATTATCTACTGGTTCTCGTTCTACTGCTGAATCTTGGAGTGAAATGACTAACCAATTTGGTTTCCATAGATTCTCCAAAATTATTACCGGTAACATTGCTAATATCGTAACCGAGTTTGAACTTGATTATGATGATGGTTCTAAAGGTACTCTTTGGATGCCTTATGAAATGCGTCAGTTCGAGTTCATGCGTAGACGTTTGTTAGAAGAGGATTTGTGGTTCTCTGCTTACAACCGTGATATTAACGGTGTTATTCACAATCAAGAAAAACATTCAAACAAACCTATTCCTCGTGGTGCTGGTGTTCGTGATATTCTTATCGCATTTGGTAACTACTTCGAATACTCATTCATGACTATCGAGCTTATTGATATGATTCTTTCTCGTATCTTTGAAGTTCGTAACGATATTGATTTGAGTAACAAAAATATCGTTCTTTATACCGGTAAAGGTGGTTCTAAAATGTTCCAACAGTGTATTAAGAATGAAGCTATCGGAAATGGTTACTTCGATAAACTTGGTGCAGAGGAAATTCAAAGTCGTGGTGGTATTTTGAGTTATGGTGCTTACTTTAATCAATATAAGCATTACTCTGGAGCTACCGTTTCAGTTAAAGTTGTTGACTTGTTCGATAGCGGTTCTCGTGCTGAGATGGATCGTAAGAACGGTCGTATGTATGGAGGTTTCCCTGTTACTTCATACACTATGGTATTCTTGGATCACTCTGTTGATAATACTTCAGGTGAACCTAATATCCAACTTGTTTGTGAAGAAGGTCGTGAATACTTATATGGTATTTACCAAGGTATTACTCCTCTTCCTAAAGAATGGGGTGCTTACAATAAGATGTTAAGTACACGTGAGGATATTGCTACCTATGAAGTTATATCTTCTCAAGGTATTAATATGCTTAATGGTACTACTTCTTTCTGGGCTGAAATGATTTTTGAATAAGCGTACATTACGATTATTGTAAAGTATAAACTTACTAAAGTATAAACTATATGATATACTCACGCAAAATAACCTTAGCTTTAAAGCTGAATCCGACTATGTTTCAAGTCGTGAATCAGAAAAGTATTGGTGCTTTCAATACTATTTTCGGTCCAAGCATTAAAGCAGTTCTTACTCTATCTAGTAAAACTGCTGAAATGGCTTCTATACTTCCTACGATCATTGGAGCTTCTGCTGATAGTCGCAATGTAAACTTTCAAGACCTCGTTTTGAAGCATCTTAAAAACTCAACTGTTGAAGTTCCCGCTCAAGGTTATGAGCTTGAAACTGGTTGGGAATTTTCTCTTAACGATCCTGTTAAACGTGATGCTATTCTTGATTGGGCTAAAAAGAACAGTATTAATACTGAGGTTGCTCCGAATAAATTAGAGAAAGCTATCTTTGATGCTATGCTATTTGGTGAAGGTACTGCGGTTCATGAAGAGAATCTGTATATGTATATGACTCCTATTAAGCCGCAAGATTATATTCTTTGGCGTCTTGCTCTACTTACTTCTACTGTTGCTAATAAACCGGAAGATGTTGAGAAATCTACTAATATTCGGTTTTACTTACATAGCATTGAAGATGTTAAGCGTATGAAAGATGCTAAGACTAAAGCTGTTGTTAATACTGCTACTAAGTTGGCTCAGTTGTTCACAGGTGATGAGTCTTCTTATAAACGTATTAGAAATATGCTTATCTGTAATGCTCCTGCTGATACTCTACAGATTATTAAAATGGAACATGGAGATTTGCAGACGGCTGTAGCTGAACTTTCTCAAACGAATGCAGATGCGTTTATTTCTCTGTTTGATAACAAGAATGTAGAAGCAATGGCGCAAGTCTATAAGTTACTCGCCGCTCAAGTCATTACGAAAGACGGTGATAATTACTTTGACACTGTGCGTCCGGAAGTAGTTCTTGGTTCTTCCATTGAGGGGGTTATGGCTTTCTTAGCTGCTCCCGAAAATGTTGAATATAAAGCACAACTTTTCACTGCTTATAAGGCTTCAGTTATAAACTAACAAAATAGTGTCAGTATGTATAGTAGTTGTAAAGAAGCACATATTGCTGTAAACGATAAGATTCAGCAGATTAATGCTAATAGGCAAGAATCTATTCGTCCGCAGTATATTGATATTGCTCTTAATGAAGCTATTGACGTACTGCTTACGCAAAAGATTAAAGCCTTTGAAGAGACTGGTCGTTATTACGATGATTTGCAGGTGCTAAAGACTACATATAGAAGTCCTCTTTACCTTCTAGCAAATGAGGGTAATAGAGGCTTCGCTTTTTTGCCTGCGAATTACCTACATGGCGTCTCTTATAATGCAAGTGTTATATATGATAAGTTTAAACGTTATCGAGCAATTGAATCTGTTACTACTAGGATTTACGTTGTTAATATCAGTGAGCTATTTAAAACTATTCCCGGTTATATAGAAGATTTCGTTATTCAAATTGGTAATGATACCGTTACGTTTCATTATCCTGCTAAGATCTATCGTAAAGAGGGTCTATTTGAATATATTAACTATATGCTCTCCATATTGCTGCGAAAAGGTTACAATGTGACTTATGAACGCTACAATAACGAGTATTACCCCGAATCACTAGTGTTTTACTTCGATACGCCACAGCTAATTGTAGTTGGAGATAAATATACTATTAAGTTAGTACAATTTGACTACAAGCGTTATTCGGGCTTATACGAGGTTATCACTTCTGACGGAGTGGTTACAAAGGTGCAAGAGAGCAAATCTGCCGGTATGGATTTAGTTTCTGATGTTCAGCGTAGGGATATGCTTCAAACGTATCACAATCGTCTTAATAGACACATTCATCCTATATGTACGATAGAAAGTAATAAGGTTTTAGTAGATATGGATGATACGTTTGTGATTACTGATGTTGCTATCACATATCTTAGACAACCTACTAGGTTTGATATTGTAACTGATACTGCTACTGAACTTCCGTTTAAAACCGAGATTATTAACCTTGCTACACAGAAGCTTCTTGGTAAACTTAAAGATGAAGGTTATCAAATTGCTATAAATGAAAGTAATTCTTTAAAATAAAACGTTACTATGAGAATTGTAAGTTACGGAAAAACATTTGTCGATAATGTTACTGTTGATACTAAGTTATCTAACGGTCAACTCGGCATTTGTACTGCTTATGGTACTGCTTTGCCTATTACTGGTAGACCTGAGCCGTTTGTAATTATGTCTGCAATTCCTACTAAGGACGGTGGATTTATGAATCAACGTGGAGTGGATATTAATCCTTTTAACTTCACTTATAACGTTCGTAAATATACGGAAACAGATCAGAAAGAAACTATTATTCTTAAAGGTCTTACAAATCCGGCACTTAAGCCTGCTGAAGGTATTGTATATAATGCAGATGCTGAGTTCTGTGGTGCTATTGAAATTTGTTCTTCTGAGGAGTATCGTCATGGTCTGACGGTTAATCCTAATCCTCAGATTGTTCAAATACCTGTTCGGATTCATGCTACTGATACCGTTGATCGGTTGGTAGAGAAGATTAAGAAGAATCTTAGTCTTACTGCTTATAACAAAGAGTTGTTTGATATTACTATCGAGAAAGCTGATGGTGCTGTTCAGATAACTGTTGTTGCTAAAAAGCCTACTAAATTGACGATGAACGTATTCGGTATTCTTGCCGATCAAAAAGCCAATGGTACTATTACCGTTAAACATACGAAGTTATCCGGTTTCTTGGCTGATGTTGCTCTTAGTGATGAAGACCTTCGTTATTCTCTGATTAACATGGGTTGGAATCCTCATGATGAGTGGCAGAAAGCTTGGGGTATTGGTGACCCGAAAGTTGGCTTTAGTAAAGTCGCTTATCTTGTTATTTCTACGGCTGAGTTTAATCAATTCCCTGAGATTGCCGCTGATAACAATAGTCCTCGCAAATTCCAAATTATTGTTGGTACGGAAGCTGTGATCGATGCTGTTGTAAATAAACTTGAAGCTATTAAGACTTTAGCTAAAGGTTCCGGCGATAATGCCATTTCTCTGAATACTGCAACTGACTAAAGTTGCTTGGAAAACTACGCAGTGCTTAACGGTTCTGCGTAGTTATATTTGTTTAAACTTAATGCTATGGAATGTAATATTAAAATTGTCAAGTTAAAACAAGTTCTTCCTCTTGGTACATTTCCTAAGCGTGAGCATAACGTTCGATTCTTCTATCATCGTACTGATGGTTGTTACTATATGTATGATGAAAAAGGTTGCGAAATTAATCTAACTACTGATGGTAATATTATTGCTATTGATAGAGAGTTGATTGTTGGTAGTGAGTCTTTGACTGATGACACTCTTGTTTGCATTGGTCTTAAAGCTAATTATGTGCATCCTAGTCGTGGTATTAGAAATAATACTTGTGGTTGTCAAGATACATATATTCGTGCTTGGACTTACATCAAAGATCTTCAAGATTTTATGCAGTCTGGTCATATCGAACGTGATTACTATAGAGTTACTTTAGTTCCTTCTCCTGAAGAGGGTGGTATTGTTGGATGTAGTGGTTCTGCTATTGTTCCTGATGAAAACTCAGATGGCTTCCGTTTCCAATTTGAAGCTGGTAGTCGTGTTGAACTTTATGCTAAACCTGTTCAAGGTTATCACTTTAAAGGTTGGAAAGAGTTCCATACTAATGAGATTATGTCTATTAGTCCTAATTGGTCTTTTACTATTAAGAAAGATATGGATTTGATAGGCGTATTTGAAAAGGATGAAGCTCCTATTGAACAATTCTATATTAATGTCAATGCTGATCCAGCTAATGCAGGATATGTAGTTGGTGCCGGAACATTCCCAAAAGGTACAAGGCATTCTATAACAGCTGCGGCAATTCAAGGGTATCATTTTACTCATTGGACGGATAGTTTAAATCGTATTGTTTCTACTAATCTTCAATATGATCTTGTTGTTGAGAAAGATGAAACTTATACTGCACACTTCGAGCTTGATGCTCCTGTTATTGAGGAGTACAATGTAACTATTATAACTAATCCTGCTGATAAAGGTTCAGTTAGCGGTGGCGGTACTTATAAGTCCGGTCAAACTGCAATAATTGTTCCTAGTCCTGTTGAGGGTTGGGCAGTTGATACAGTTACTGCTTCTGGTGGTAATCTTGTAGATAATGGTAATGGTACATATAGCATCGTTGTTACGCGAGATCTTACGATTACGGTAAACTTTAAAGAAGCTATTCGTTATTTCACATTTAGTATCGTGGCTGATGCGAATGGTTTAGTTCGATATAAAGATATTAATGATGCTTGGTCTCAATGGGCAGAAAGACACGAAGTTACTGCTCCGGAAAAGACTATTGTCACTATCGCTGGTAAAGCTAACGGAGGTTATGAATTTGAAAAGTGGGTAACGCCTACCGGTGCTAATCTTCCTAATAATGAAAACAATATCATTGTTGAAGAAGGTCTGCATCGCAAAGTTTATACTGCTTATTTTAAGGAAACTTACATTCCACCTAAAACTCATATTGTTAATATCACTGCTGGTTCTAATGGTAAATGTAAATATAAGATTGGCTCTGGTGAATATTCAGAAGCTGCATCTTCGCATTCTAACATTAGTGTTACTGACGGTGAGACAATTGAGGTATTAGGTGTTCCTGATAGTGGTTATTCTTTTGAACAATGGAATATTGGTGGAACTACTTCTGACTCTAATCCTTATTCAAAGGTTATCACTGAGAATGTAGATTTCTCTTGTACGTTCGTAGAGATTCCACCGGAAGAAGTTACTATTACGGTAGGTTCTGATGGAACTAATGAAACTCGTTATCGTATAGGTGATGGTTCTTGGTCTAGTTGGTCTACTTCTGAACACACGTTTAAAACTGCTGTAGGTTCGATTTATTCAGTTGAAGCTCGTGCGGTTGGCAATTATAAGTTCAGAGAGTGGAATACAAGTGGTGCAAAGGTTTCAGATAATCCTGCAACATTCACTGCTAAAACCGGAACGAATGCAACGCATATTGCTACGTTCGACCAAGTGATCATGCGAACGCTAACTCTTACTGCTGGAACGGGTGGTAAATGTCGTGCAAAGATCAATGGACGTTGGAGCGACTATTATAGTGGCACAAAGACTTACTCTGATATTGTTGACGGAACTACCGTTTCTGTAGAAGCATTAGCAAATAGCGGCTATCATTTTAAGGAATGGATTGATTCGGGTGCGCCCTCGACTACTTCACGTGATATTGTCATGAATGACTCTAAATCTATTGAAGCTCGTTTTGAGGTTGATGCTCCTGATAAATTCCAAGTCACCTATGAAGCTATTCCTAACGGAAGTGCTACAATGGAAGGTGCTGGTACTTATAATGATGGTGATACTTGTATGATTAAAGTTAATGTAAGTCCGGGTTATACTTTGAATAAAGTACTTGTTGATGGTGTTAAAATCACTCTTAACAGTAACAATCAGTATAGCTTTGTGGTTGAGAAAAACATTAAGGTTACTATTGAATGTGATCTTATTCCTGAACCCACACATTATACACTTACAGTTAAAACCGAAGATGAAGGTGTAGCTCAAGGTGGTGTTGGTATCAATAAAGAATCTAATTTAGGAGTTGAAACTGCTGAATTTGAGGATGGTACTGTTGCTACTATTCATGCTACAGCTGCTGAGGGTTATAGCTTTGGTGGTTGGTGGAAAGATGGAGTTAAGGTTTCTGACGATGTAACTCTAAGTGTTACTGTTGATGCTGATAAGACTTATATTGCTAAGTTTACTCAAGATCCATATCTCGAATTAGATAAGACTTCTCTTACTTTCGATGCTACTGGTGGAACTCAAACTGTTAATGTTACTTCTAACGTCGAATGGACGGTTTCATAATTAGGGGGGGGTACTAAGATGGCTATTGCTTCTTGGCTTACCCCTACCGCTAAGAGTGGTAAGGGTAATAAAACGGTTGGTTTAACTGCGAGTAAGAATACCGGTGCAAGCAGAACAACTATTGTTACTGTTTCAGTCAGCGGTATTACGAAAACTATTAATTGTACTCAAACGGAAGCTGATAAGTTTACTATTAAGATTTCAGCTTTAACTACTAATAGTTCAGGAACTACTATTACAAATGTTGGTGATTGTTCTATTGGTTCATCTGCTACAGGTGGAGTTAAAGAAGGAACTTATTATCGTGATACTAGTGTCACATTAACTGCTAAAGCTGCTCCAACTGGGTATGATTTTGTTGGTTGGTACGAAGGCTCTAACCTTGTTTCCACAAGTCTTTCTTTTGCTGTTACTTTAACGGCTAATAGAACTCTTGTTGCTAAATATAAGATTAAGAGCTACACTGTTAATGCAACTTCTGAGGATATAAATAAAGGTACTGTAAGTCCTGCTGGTCAAACTGTAGAACACGGGGCTAATGCTACTGTAGTTGCAACTCCTAAGGCTGCTTATAATTTTGCTGGTTGGTACAATGGAACAACTAAAGTATCTAGCAATGCTTCATATACATTTGCTGTTACTGTCAATATCAGCTTAACTGCTAAGTTTACAATTAAGACTTTCACAACTACTACCGCTAATTCAACTGGTGGTACAGCGAGCGTTAATAAGTCTAGTGTAGAATATGGTGGTTCTGCTATTTGGACAGCTACTCCAAGTACTGGCTATAACTTTAGCAAGTGGTCTAATGGCTCTACTGCTAATCCTCTGACAGTTTCTAACATTACTGCCAATACTCATATTACTCCGGTATTTGTTCTCAAGTCATATACTGTAACTTGGAATCCTAATGGTGGTTCTGTAAGTCCTACGTCAACTACTAAGACTCATGGTTCTACTTTAGGCACATTACCTACTCCGACAAGAGCTGCTGATGTTCAATATACTTATACATTTAAGGGTTGGTTTACAGCTGCAACGGGTGGTACTCAAATATCTGCATCTACTACTGTAACAAGAAACGTTACTTATTATGCTCAGTGGACTGCTACTCTTAGAAGTTACACTGCAACATTCAATGGTAACGGTGGTGGCACTCCTAGTCCATCAACTATTACTAAAACGTATGGTTCAGAATTAGGTACTCTTCCGACTTGTTCTAGGACAGGTTATACATTCCTCGGTTGGTACACAGCATCTAGTGGTGGTACGAAAATTTCATCTACTACTAAGATAACTGGTACTGTTACCTATTATGCTCAATGGTCTATTAATAGTTATACTTTAACCTATAATGTTAATGGTGGTAATGCAGTAAGTCCTGCTTCTAAGAGCGTTCAATATGGAAGTGCTTATGGTACTTTGCCGACGCCTACGAAGTCTTCTAATGCTGAATACACCTATGCATTTGCAGGTTGGTACACTGCTGCTAGTGGTGGAACGCAAGTTACTACTAATACGACAATGGGTGCAGGTAATACTACAATATATGCACATTGGACTGCAACTAGACGGAGTTATACAATAGGTTATCAAACAACATACGGGTCTTTGAATAGGACTAGTCAATCTGTTGCTTATGGGTCGAAAGGCTCTTGTACTTTGACTATGCCTTCAAATAATGCTCAGTACACTTATACTTTCCAAGGTTGGTATACTGCTGCTAACGGTGGTGGAACTAAGGTTGGTTCTTCATTAACTTTAGAAACACCGAGTGTAACAGGTGCTGCTACTTATTATGCTTATGTGACCAGAGCTGTTAATAGGTACACTTTTACATTTAACGCTAATGGTGGTAGTACTCCTTCTTCTTCATCTATAACTAAGAATTATAATGAAGCTATTGGAACGTTACCTACTTGTTCAAGAGCTGCGGATAATACTTATACGTATGCGTTCGCAGGTTGGTTCGATACTGCTGCTGCCACTGGTGGTACTCAATTAACTACGACAACTAAGGTTACTTCTAATAAGACTTGGTACGCTAGATGGACTGCAACTTATAAGAATTATACAGTTACTTGGAATGGTAATGGTGGTACTCCTAGCAAGTCTAGTAGTTCATTCCATTACAATGATGCTTTAGGAACTCTTCCGACTGCTACAAGAACTGGATATACTTTCAAGGGATGGTCTACGTCAGCTAATGGTTCTGTTAATGTAAGCACAACTACCAAAGTTACTGGTAATGTTACTTACTATGCTATCTGGCAAATTAACAGTTATACATTGACTGTAACTGCGGGTACAGGTGGTACTGTTAGTGGAGGTGGTACTTACAATTATGGTGCAACTGCTACATTAAAGGCTACACCGTCTGCCGGTTATCACTTTGTTAAATGGAGTGATGGTAATACGAATGCTAGCAGAACTGTTACTGTTACTGGAAATGCTACTTACACTGCAACGTTTAAACAAGATCCTTATTTGAATCTTGATAAAACTAGTCTAACGTTTGAAGCTGCTGGTGGTACACAAACTATCAAAGTAACTTCTAATGTTAATTGGACTGTTTCTTAAACTTTTAAATGTTCCGCTACGCTTTGCAGACCCCAGTAGGGGAATAGCTTGTGGGGCGTGCGGAACTTCAAACTTTTTTACGAATAATTAAATTTTTATCATTATGATTGGAGATTCTGCTTTGAATGAAAGAGCAACTGCTGTTGAAATTGGGGGTTTGGTTGATGGAGTTGGTGCACCTGTTATGCGCGCCGGATATGCTTTGAAAGCTAAACCGAGTTGGATCACTTTAAGTGCTGTTAAGGGTACTGGTAACTCTAAAGTAGATGTTACTGCTCCGGTTTATAAAGGTCGTAACGGACGTTCTGGTTTGATTACTGTTGCTGTTGAAGATTTGACTGAAGACGTTACTTTGCAGCAGGCAGGTTCTACGATTTGGGATGTTACTACTCAATCGTTGGCTTTCATTAAAACCGGTGAAGCTAAGAAGTTCACTGGTAATTCCAATTTAGCTTCTATTACGTTTGCTGTTGATTCTAACGCTTCTTCTTGGTTGACTGCCGGTAAATTGGTCGTAAATGAGAAAGAATATAATTCTGGTGCTGAGATTGAAGGTGATCCGGGAGCAGATAATATTTACGCTTTCAAAATTACGTTTACCGCTGCTGCTAACCCGACGGTTAACACTCGTACCGGTAATATTATTGTAAATGGTCAGAAATATACTGTAACTCAAGCCGCCGGTGATGCTACTCTGTCTGTATCTCCGACTTCATTGACTTTCACTGCTTCGGGAGAAACTAAACAGATAACGATTACTACGAATACCGCTTGGACTATTTCGTAAGTCGTCTGTTGATTTGATTATGGGTCTGATAGGTGCTAAGGTGCCTATTAGACCTTTTGTCGTATAAACAAATAT